>Ga0181612_121976_pt1 | contig 12506 bp, 12 predicted proteins | sample HoacroProtozoa21_FD_119630 | JGI IMG/M metagenome (GOLD analysis project Ga0181612, IMG submission 119630) | Hoatzin crop microbial communities from Cojedes, Venezuel. Combined Assembly of Gp0051906, Gp0051904, Gp0051908 | reverse complement strand
TTACTGAGGTCCTTTGCTGAGGAGCTGACTAACATGAAGGCCAGAATGGACCCTGAATACAAAAGAAAGTCTTGAAATATCCTAGAAATAATCAGCTTGAAGATAGCTTTGGACCCATACTCCTAGAGACAAATATATGCGGCTCAGACCAAATGCCTTGCTAAGGAGCAAATTGTAAACAATATATTTTTAGAGTTAAAAATTATTCTAATTTAATGATATCTGTTCAGTCAGTGTTTGAAAGTAAATCAGTGTGTGAGTAGTAAAACAATAATGTACTTTAAACTAAATTATTAGTAAACAAATCAGTCTGGTAGGCAATGAATGCATGATACATTATTCATTTCTATTATCCAAAACACTTCACTAGCTCTCAGAGTCTGGCGATAAAGTATTCAGAATACAGTATCCACCATCCCAGAAAGCAGTCTCTAATGTGATATTAAAGTTAAAAGAGAAGTGAAGAATATTCCCCCAAAGCAAGGTATTTGAGTAATCCTGGAATGAATCCATCTCATGCTTCGTTTTAAAGTTGGGTTTATTTTTTTTTCAGCTAAAGCACTTTCATTACATCCCAAATGACAAATGTTCCCTCCTTGGTTCCCTTACCAACCCGTGAATTTCTCCCAAGACATCTTAGTAACGCACAAGTGGATGCGGAGCCAGCCAAGCCCCGCTGCCTCCCTCCATCCCACTGGGAGAGCTGGGAAGGGCTGGCTCTGACCCCAGCTCCTTTCCCACCCCATCAGCCAGGGCTGTGTCCAGACTTTTCCAAAGAAAAATCCATGCGAGGCCAAGGGAGGATGCAGTAAGACCTTCCCTGGCCAGTTTTTGCCCTCATTCCTGTTTCCAGCTAGTCCAAGCCGGGACGGGCAGGAGTGGGAGCAGGAGGAAGGCTGTGGGGAGGAATCGGGGCAGGCAGGCAGGGAAGGGGCATGCTGCCCACAGCTGGGAGCCCGTGCCACTGGTGCATTCTGAAGCCTCAGGCTGCTCTGCCCTGCACGGTGGAGGGAGGACATGGCTTGTGTCGTGGGCAGTTTCCTGGCAGACCCCACGGGGCGGATGTCAGGGGCGTTTGAGCAGTGGCAGAGAAATTGTCCAGGATGAGACGCTGTCACCTTCACATCCCCTGTCAGCCAGCAGCTATTTCTCTGCAGCGATCCCAGGGCAAGCTCTTCTCTTTCAAGTCCTGCAGGTCTGGTCTGAAGGAGGTGCTCATCACAATGATTTATTCCTTTTCTCCTGCTGCCTGTTTTATAGCAGGATGTAAAAAGGTGTCAACTTCTGATGATGATTTCATCTGCCCCGTGCTGTAAATGGCACTGTTTCCCAGCAAGGAAGCCAGAACAACCAGAAATAGCGATGCCAGTCAGAAACCTTCATTGCAGATGCAAGTGGCCGCCTAAGCCCAGGGTCAGAGGGGATCTCAGCAGATCTTTGTGATAAGCAAAACAGAGAGCTGCTGGGGCAGGACAGTAGATAAGGACAGCAGTGACTGGTACAGAGAGACTGTCTCAGTTTTGGAGTGAGCATACTGATTGCACCACTGCAACCCCATTCTGTCAGTGGAGAACCTGTGTTTTACTGCCAGTCTTCCAGGTTTAATAACCCAGCCCAGTACCTTTAGAAGCATATCACATGTGATATTCTGCAGCACTGTTTTTTTTTACAAAATACCTGTTTCCTTTTGGGAAAATGAACTGGTTTCACACTGAAGAGGGCAGAGACCAAGTAAGTAACGCAGCCACCCCTGATGCTGAGAGGTTAACCCAGCGTGATTTCTGCTCCATCAGTGAGGGCATCAGGGATTTTTCCCTTTGGGTTTTTCTAACTCTCTGCAGAGGAGGAGACTGATGGGACTTCAGGAGCAGATCAGTCCTTCCTCACAGCTGGGGCTGCTGCTTTGTCTCAGGTTCTTCATCAGCTATAAAGGTTTCTCAGCCAGTTTAGATCTGCCAGGAGCTAAGTGGGCTTAATGGGAAAACATGGGTGATGAAAGCACAGGAGGATTCTTGTCTTCAGAGGATACACAACATGATGTGATAATTCAATATGCGTGAACCTGCCTGACTCTTCCCTCAAACCAGGACATCCTGAAGTCTTTTAAAACACATATTTCTCTCACACTGTGGCCCAAATAAAACACAAACCCCCCACTCCCCTTCCCTGCCTTGTCTCACCTGCCTCCAGGCACCCAGTGATGAGGCTGGCGTGTGGGTGTGGGTGTTACTGTCCCCTTGGTTTGGTGATGAGAAGGAAACTCTTGAAGACCGAATGCAGAACAGTGATTATCATGGCAACTCAGGAAAGAAAAGGGCTATTTTTATGGAGATGGCTGAGCGGCTGAGTTGACACTTCAGATTCCCTGCAAATGCATCCTGCTGCCTGTCAGTGTTGGGACTGTAAGACCTGGGGAGTGCATACTTGTCAAAACAACGTGGCATCCAACCTAGCTGCAAAGAGATCATCTGAAATCGCACTTGACGTAAAGCACTCTCAGAAATGAGACATTCTTGCCATGTACACTCTTCAGCAGAGACATTAGCCTCCAAGTAGAATAAAATGTATGATGGCTGATCTCTGTTATGACATTTACCTTCATGAGTTTAGGAATAGAGGCAGAAGTCATAACTGGATGTACATGCCACAAAAAATTAGCCATCAAATGTTTTATCTGCACAACAAACAAAATATGTTTTTTTTTTTGTTCCATAGCTAATCTTTGGAGAATAAAATCACTTTCTGTGGTGGCTGCGAGATGCAAAGGTTCTGAAAAGATGAGGCCAGTTTCTCCCTCTAAGAACTGAAATGCATGTGCAATGTCTTGCTCCTCCTGCATGTATAAGGGTCTGATTGCAGAGGTGTGCCGACTGCATGGTCAACTATCTGGGCAACCATGTGCTCTAGGTGCATGTGCAAGATGCCCAAAATATAATCAGGCCATGCCAATGGTGAGTGGGATAGAACGAGGTGGAGCAAAGGCAAGGGCACCAGGTCCTGCCCTTTCCTTGGCAAGATCCCCTAGAAGAGGAGTTCCCTTCCAGCAGCCACAGCCCTTTTATTCCCACTGGGATACTCAGTCTTTGCCTCCATAAAGCTCTTCAGAAAGAACAAAAAAGAAAAAGGATAGATAAACATCAGGTCAGGAGGCTATGAGAATGTGAAAGTATCTTCAGAAAAATAGAAGTAATATCCAGATAAGGAACTGAGACAAGAATGCAAACATTGACTGGTTACATGAAAAAACACAAAAGACTGCCCTCTAAAAAGGGTGAAAAGTTGCAGGAGCAGCTTAAAAAAACCCCTAACGCCCTAGAACAGGGTTTGTTCAACCCTCAGGAACTGGAAAATCGCTTGACAACCCCTAGGGCCTTTGACAACCCAGGGGTAAAAGGAGTTCTCAGAGAAGGGAAAGCCATAGCAGGAAAACACGGGGCTTGTTTTGCCTCTGTGCCCACCAAGGATCAGGGAGGTCTGCACATCAGAGCCCCTCTTTACACAAGCTTTGTCATGATTTTAAGCGTTACTAAAGGAGGTTACAGGAAAGAATAACAAGATGAACAGCAGCAGATTGCCAGGGCCAGATGGTATCATCCACATGCTGTCAGATCAAGAATGAAGTAATGGACCTGTTCACTGTAGGGTGTAATCTTTTGCTCTAGACTGTCCCAATACCAGGTTGAAAAGTGACAGATATGATGCTGTTTTTTAAAAAGGATTGGAAAGGTCCATGGAGTCACATGTGATGATCTGCCATCTGCAGCAGGCAACTTGGTGGAAGCTATTCCAAAGGTAGTAACAAGCAGTCACACTGTTAAATATGGTCTGGCAGGAACGACAGTTTTTTAGAAAATTCATACCTCAAAAATCTACAAAAGGCTGTAAAATCCTGATTGATGTGTAGAGGGTGAATAAGGAACAAATTTTGCTGTCTCTTCCAGGGCAGTATCTCCTGCCATTTGATGAAACCTGTAGGTGACAGGCTCAAGATCAAGCGAAGGCAGCTCCTCTTCCCTCTGTGTGCAGCCAGGCTGTGGAAACCTTGCTGCAGAAGCAGCAGATGCAGAAAGTTTACCTTGGTTCAAAAATTAAGCAAATTCATGGAGAGAAGGATCCATGGGGGGGCTGTTAAATATAAAAACACCACCTTTATCTCAAAGCTGCACCTGTCCGGAGGGTTGAAAAATACATGAAGGAAGTATCTAAATTTGCTGGTCTTGTACTATCTCTTCAGATCTCTGGTACTGGTTTCTTGCAGACCAAGGGTAGTGAGCTACCTGAACCTTAGGTCTAAACCATCTGGACTGTTCTTACACAAATTCAGAGCATTGGCTGCCATCCCAATGCTAATCTGGCCCCTAAGAAGTCAGCTGCCTCGGCTTATGCTTCGCTTAACCTGAGGCAGATATTTGGATTGGTGTTGGGAGGAAGAGTAAAAGGTCAGCAAGCCCAGGCTCTTGCTCTCTGGCCAGAAGGAACTGCAGAGGTAGGGCTGAGATGCCACGGCCCCATCCACCCAAGGTTGGTCCTTTGTCCACACTGAGCAGCCCAAGAAAGCACATCCTTGTACCGTCCTTGGCCTGCACTCACTTGTGATTAACCTGATTGCACAGGTGACAAGACTGGATGTGATCAGACCAAATCTGTCCTCACTTTCCTTGGCTCCAGGACACACATGTTCAGCTCCCATTTTGTGCAGCCCTGCGAGCAGGCGGAGTGTTGTACGCTTAAATGGAGGCATGAGCCTTCTCCCACAGGGACAGGAAAAATCCTCAGTAACATCAGCGCAACTCTGTTACACTGAATTCGTATCCACATCTGTGAAAGCAAAATATAGATTTTAACATCTTGGTGGGGAGGAAGTGGGGGGGGGGGGTAAGGACAAAAGACTGGTGAGGATTAACTTGCTTGCTCTCCATCATTTTTCCTCTGGCAAACTGAGAACAAACTGTGGCTTGTCTTAAACACATTCATTAAGGAAAGAGATGAACGAGATGTTTAACATAGTTTATGGAATAAATAGGAAATAAGTGCAGCAATAATAATTGGAATATTTTGTCAGTTGAGCTCAATGAATGGTTATTGATCCTTGGCTTGTTTTTAAGTAGATAATTGTGAGTGTTTGCTATTAGACTGCTGTATTCAGTTTGTCATTGTAATTATGCAATAGAATACTATATTTACAGATGATTTCCACTGATTGACTGCTCATGGGATATTTACATTCACGTATTTTTGATGGATATTTATAATTCAGCCTTATCTGTGGCTGCATATGTATTGTTTTATAATCTTTAACAGAAATAAGGGGGGGAATAAAAGGTAATGTATAATTTATTTAACGAAATTGGCTACTTCTCCTGCTCATCAATTGTTTGCCAGCAGTTTATGAATATCTCATGATTTTGTTATTCAAAAAGTACTTCTTGCATGATTGTTCATGTTCCTTCCTGCTCTGTGAATTGTTTGTGAGCAGTTAGTTCCGAGTGTTTGGGAGGAAAGCCTGAGCTGGGATGTTGGCTTTGACTAGCCACGAGAGTCACAGGCTTCTGGGGCACATGGGCGAGCAAGACCCCTGCAACATAGCAGAGTGGCTGAGGTGGGACAGGGCCTCTGGAGATGTTTGACCAGAGTTTCAGCTTATCCTGTCCCAGGCATCACTGAGAAGCTCCTGGCTCTGTCTTCTGTATTCCCTCCTTCAGGTATTTGTGCACGTGGAGAAGACCTCCTCCCCGAGCCTTCTCCAGGCTGAATATCCCGTGTCCTTCAGCCTCTCCTTGCACGCCTGACTCTCCAAGTCTTTAATCACCTCTGTGACCCTTTGCTGGTCTCTCTCCAGTAAGTCCATGTCTTGTCTTGTACTGGGCACCCTAGAACTGGATCTCCAAAGCGGATCAGCTGGTTTGAAGTTCTCTAATACTTCTTCAGAAGCTGCCATTTTTCCTGTTCTGTTCAGGGAAAACAAATACAAAACTCAGGCCTGGGTCCTAAACAAATGCATCTGATTATCTTTCAGTGAGCAGATTATTTAGATATTCACAGCTATAAATTATTTCTGCAGCAATTTTGTCCTCCATGTTGAGCATGTCCTTCTCCAGAAATGGTGGCCCCTGTACCGCAGCTGCCTTTGGAGAAGTTGGGGGGTCCTGGCATGGAGGGCTTGAGCTGGATTTTGGTGCTGCTTTTCCTCCTTCCAACCCTTGAGGACTTGCTCGCCACAGTGCAACTTCCATTGCTATCTGAAGAAAACTGGAGGATAAAAGAAAGCTAGAGGCCACGGAGGCAGCGTATAGCAAAGAGGTCAGTGGGGCCATGTGTCCAAACCGACACATTGCAGAAGCTGACTGCCTTGGGACTTGCGGTGGGGACATGATGGGGCGGGCTGTGTCCCTGGCAATACAAATCGGCAGGATGGCAGCACGCTCACAGAGACAAACAAAACATCAACATGATAGCTCACTGGTCTCTTTCTCCAATGCGTGCTGTAATACCTGATGTGATTTACTTCTTATGAGTTTGTTCCGACCTGTACGCTGTAAGTCTGGGTTGAATGAAAGAGCTTGTGCTCGGAAGGGTTAGGATGAAAGAATTTCTGTCCTTGCTCAATTTATGATATTGTGGGTCCATAATATTATTTTTTCCTTTGGATTAGATTTCAGGTGGATTTCTAAAGCAAACAAGAAGGAAGGAAAGCTAGTTTTACAGCATCTGATGGCTACAAAAATACATCATTAAATTCAAAAGCAAGGGCATAATGAAGGTGAAAAGCTAAGTAAAAATCTTGAGACAAAGCTTGCTGAAGTCTTGGGCCCTGAGGCACTGTGCTGACACAAGAGCTGGGCAGCAGACGTCTGGACATGCAGAAACCTTGTGTGCCTGCCCAAACTTTGCTGGCTGGTGAGTTTCTTGTGGCTGTTCTCCTCTTGCAGTGTTGTTCAATGCCTGTTTGCTCTTGTGTTGTGGGCCAGGCTAAGCTGGGAGTATGGGAGAAACGGGTGCTGGCCAGGGCTTGGACAAATCCCTCCAGGAGAGAAGAAGGACAGCCAGAGGCAAAGGAGTTGGAGAATGCTCCTATTCTGGGTTTTGTGATTGGTTGTCAGGGTTTGCTGCTTGTTTGCACGCTTGTCTTTATTGCCATCCATTTATCACATGAAAAATCAGCTAGAATATGTTGCTGTGCTAAAGTTGCTGGCTTATGCAGGGCTTCACTGGGTGGCTCACAGCTATGAGCAGGCAAATGCGGTGTGTAGCTTTCCAAGTGAATCACTTTTTATCAGAAATCTTGACGCGGCAAGAGCAACATTTTCCAGCCTCCACCCAGGCTTTTGGCATTAGGTCTCTGAGGAGGCTTGGGCCATGTTCCATTTCTGAAAGGAGATTTAAAAACGTGTCCTAAGTAAATCTTAATTTATTTTGTGGACTGAAGAGCCGTGCTCCTGCTCATCTGTGGCAGGGGTCAGGTGGGTGGGATGGGGCTGCTCTGGCCTCTCCTGAGGGGGACAGGGTCCAGCACCTCGCTAGGGATGTGTAGCAACACTTCCTAAACACTTTCACCCATGTAGCTTTGACATGGGTCTGCTGTTGACTGAAAAAGAGACATGTGGTCCCTTAGGAGCTCTGAGAAGTTCCTCTTGCAAAGCTGGTGGAGAGGGAGTCCCTGGAGCAAACAGGAACCAAAGAATCCCTCCCCAAATACCAGGCAGCTTACACACTCATCACTTGGATGAGGGAGACCAGCTAGAAAATGGTTGGGCTGATTGAAAGCCCCGGGGACAAGAGGACAGTGATATAATGAGATTTCTTTCTCACCACTTCTGTAGCTACAGCAGTCTCTAATTAGACTCTCTGAACATACCCTGATTCCAGACTTGCTTGTGGATAAAATTGACCTTTAAAATAGAGAACTGAGCTACCCAAGGGGCTGGGCATCTCAAGGACTGGACAACAGGTGAACATTAATTGGAGAGACATAAATTTTTAATGCTACAGCTTAAAACTTCCAGTTGTCTGCATGATTTACTTCTTTACCTCTCTGGGCTTGTTCTCATACCTGACAGAAGAATTGTGAGAAAAATGTTGCAGCGACAGAGGCCAGACAGGTGTCTTGCAGTTTGTGTCTCCGCGTCTGTGGATGGCTGTGCACTGGATAGACTCTGAAAGACCTGGTGTCTGGCCACCAGGTACCCTTCCACTGACATCTGCCCCCCTGAACATCGGATTCTCTGTGAAATAGGGATAATGACATTGGCTTTCCCTTAAAAGCCCCAATATGACAACCTCAGTTACATGAGAAAGATGAAGCTCATACAATTTGCAACCCCATGACTCCAGGGCTTGAGGCTTTTGTGAATACTTTGCCAGGACTCACTGTTCTGAGTGAGCAAATCAACCAGGAGGAGGAACACGGGAAGCACTGTTCTCCCATCAGCACCTCCATTGATTCCTATGGACAAATTCCTTCTCTTCCCCACAGTGAGAAGAACCAAATGAAAATAAGTGGAAACAGCGCAGTACCATCCTGCACCAGTGCCTGTGCGTGACCTGGGGCTGGCTGTTCAGCGCGGGTAGGTAGAGGCAGGTCCCACAAACCAAGCTCATCGATGCAGCATGCCAGGGTGCAGGGCAGAGCCAGGGGCATCTCTAAATCCCGGGCAGCTGCCACAGGGGTGGGGAACAGCAAGAGCCTTCCAGCGAACTGCAATTGTTTTACGCCACCTCCTGTGGTAAATCATCCCCTTTTTAATAGAGCTGCTGTGGGAACTGAGTTGGAGACATAAAAGGGAAAAAAAAATCCTTGCGTTGCATTTTGCTGTAATGAAAGGCTGCTAATTTCCCGTGTCCAGTGTGTGCTTGTGTTTATGTTACTATTTTGTTACACAGCTCCTAAATTAAGTTGGCTCTGCAACAAACCCTCCTACAGCAGCCCTGTGTGGCCTCCTTGGGTGGCTGTGTCTCGGTGGCTGGTTTAGCACACACGTGTCTCCCGCTCCTTGCACTATTGATTAGCACTTAATTACAAAAACCTTGTGTGTTCTGAGGACAGGGAGGCTCTTCAATGGGGAAACCTCTTGGGAAGCAGCAATTTTAAAGAGCCTTGAACGAGACTGAGGTGGGATTTGCCCCTCCAAGGGGGCCCTGTTTCTGTTCCTTTGCGGTGCCTAGGATGGTTCCCGGCATGATGGAGGGAGGGGATGCCCTGTCCACCAGTGCCTGCCCCCTCTCTGAGCCTGGTGTGGGGCTTCCCAGCCCATGGACCTGAGGTTGGAAGCTTCACCTGCACGTGGTAGCTACAGCACTGGCCATGGCAGCGCTGCTGCTGGGGTGGGTTATGCAAGGAGAGATCCTTCCAGCTCCTTGTCCATCCCTGTCTGTCCTGGCTGGCTCTGGAGCTTTCTCTGGCTAGTGGCTCTGACTGTGGATGCATGGGCAGCACTTGTGCCGTGACCCTTTCGGGAGATGATTAGTTGTTAATACCACCTTTCCCGGGCAAAACAGTTGCTGATCTTCCCCTTCTCTCTTTTCACTTTTGCAAACATGAAATTCTGCATCTTCTGTCAGTCTCTTCCCTTGCTTTCCTCTTAGCCAGGAAACTGCTACAGATGGATCAACTTTTACATCTGAAAGGCAAAAAGACATGATTAAGGAAAGTGATTTCTGCTTTATGACAAGAGACCAGAGAAGTACATAAAAATATAAAACAAAAGCGAAAAGTAGTACCTGTGCCAAAGACCAGAAGGTGTCTTCTCACAGCTTGTGCAACTCTGAAAGCAGAGCTGGGGTCTGCCAGCAGCTCAGGATATTGGGGCAGACAGTCAATAGATTTGGCAGCTGCACTGAGAAACCCCCATGGGCAGACATGTGGGCAGACGCAGTGCCTCGGCAACCTGGGCCACCGCGGGAGCTGCTGAAGGTGCCGTGGCCACTGGCCGTTCCCAGCACCCGGCCCAGCCGCCCACCAGCCCATGTGTGGTCTTTGCTTGGCCTCACTTTGTAAACCGGTTGCTCCCATTTTCCTCTGAAAAGGAATGGCATTTTTAGCTGCCTGATCAGATCGAAGAGGCACTGCTAAACGGTTTCGAGAGAGCCTTTTCATTCTGCTCAATATAAATAAGTCCTTCTGACAAACAATTCCTGATCTGTGGAAAACTATTACTCTTCTATGAAGTTCTGGGAAGGCTGGCATGAAGCTTTCTTGTTTTCTTACATTAAATTAATACTGCTCTGATCTGCAGAGCTCGTGACACATTCCAGATTTCCACTGCTTATTTGCCAGTGGGGCAATGAGAAGCCTGTCTAAGATATATGTAGGCTTTTGCAAAGGGAGAGCAAGGTCTTGTGCTGTTCCCTTCATGGAAAAGGTTTTTTCTAAGAGGCAATCCAGGACATGTAAGACGGAAAAAAAGAAATATTTTAACTATTCTCTGTGAGTCTTACTACCTTTGGAGTTTGGAAGGCTGGTAGATTAATTCTTCTGCCCTTCATGTAGGTTTCGCATGTCCTTGTAATCGCCTTGAATGGAAGGGATGGGAGAAATCAGAGCAATAAACACGGACCAGTGCGATGGATGGCTCCTGAGGGAGCGACTCTCTTGTCACAGGTTTGCGTTACTCTCTGGGAAAGCTGGGATGTGGATCTACAGTCTTCCTGGAGCTGTCACTAAATACAATGGTGAGATACACCCAAGAGATTCCCGGAGGTGACCTGTGGGCTCGGGGAAGGGGCTTCAGTGGCAGAAAGGAGCCTGGGGCTGGTGAACGCAGCGGTGGGCAGGGTCGGACCCTGAGACGGTCAGGCAGAAGCATTGCTTGTTCAGCCCCACCGGCTCACCCTGCTGACAAGCCGGGGTGGGAGGGTTTTGCACTGATCTATCTGCATGGTTGAGACAGCTCCTGACATGGGGAGCTTCTTGCTGCTGCTGGACTGGTGCCCATTAAACCGTTTCCCGCTGGCTATGAAATAGCCATCCTATAGTTAAAACATAGCTGGCCAGGTGAAAGGGAAAGGCTGTTTGATACCTTTAACCCCATCACCTACAACAGAGCAGAGAGCAGAGAAACTCCTTCCCCTTGCCCCATGCTGGGAAGCCCCTGGTATGAATTTAGGAGTGCCAGGGCCACGTCCCATTGCGTCAGGGCCTGATTCAGCCACTGAGCAAGGGGAAGAGCTCGTCGCTCCCTCCATCGCCTGCTCCTCGCAGGAGCTGCCAGGGCTTTGGGTAAAATGTGGTATAACCTAAGCACCGTGGGACTCGGCTTGCCAACGTATACTCTTGAGCAGCACAATCAAAGCAGAAGTTTGTGGTAATACTGCAGAGGAGGAATGCTGCATTAAAGCAGGAAATATCCAACGTGCATTGCAAATGAAGAGGTTTTTCATTTGTGTTCTAAAGGAGGAAAAATACCGCCAAGCCTAGTTAATAACACAGGAAAGCTCTTGTGGCTATCAGGGATCTTCAGCTCTAATCCCCTCTGATAACAGTAAATTGAACCAGCTTCTCTGCTGAGGTTTTTCTGTAGCTGGATCATACCCATATAATAAGAGAAATGGGCACTGCCTCTCCTATTTACCATTCCTTCATTTAAATAAGTTTTTAAACTGCACTTTTCTTCCTTCAGAGACATCTGATTTACTGTGTTTGAAATGGAAACCACTCCTGCAACGATACCTTTTTCTATCAACGTTTGTTATCATGTTGTTTCTGTTGAACTGTTGTTATTCCAGTTATTAATTTGTCATTTTGCACAGAATATGATCACAAAAAGAGATGAGCAAAAGCGCCTATGCACCTGCAGGCAGAGCAGGATGGATTTAATTAGAGCAAAGAAAGCTGCAGGTTTTATTTTGTGTATGTGGTTGTTGGTCTTTTTTCCTCAGCCCTGCATTTTAAAAGCTTACACAGCAATCTGCATAAATTATTATGCACATTTTTTATTTGGATTCTTGCACCTAATTAGATTAATGATAATGACTTTGACAGGGTCTTAGCAAATGTTGTGTAAGAGAACAAGATGTATCAGTTTTGGTGCCATTCTCTCTACAGAGAGCAAACATTGGAAACTGGCTTTTAAATTGATTTGAAGATATTTTCCTTGCTCTTGGGGCGGAGGCAGCAGGCAAATGCTGGTGTCCGTGGAAGCCTTTGCATTGGACGTGATGTTTGTTTTCCAACCGCAGCCGCCTGTGCTGCCCTAACTGGACCAGCGTGAAAAGTAGGGTTTCTTCTGACGGAATCCTTATGGGCGAGGTGGTAGCATCCTGCCCAGTAATTCAAGTCTGAATGGTGATTCAGAGCTTTTCAAAGAGCCAGGCACTTCAAACACCTGAACGCAGCCTGCTGGCTGATGCAGTAAAGTGAAGTTTTCTGTCCATCGCTTCTGCGTGCAGCTCAAGCCAGCAACTGTGTCCTGATCAGGCGCAAGCTGGCGTTTGCACCATGGAAGTTGTTAGGAAGAGCAGAAGTATTAATTAGAAGATGCTGATATTTTTATCCCCATTTTTTTTCCACA
>Ga0181612_171076_pt1 | contig 12507 bp, 5 predicted proteins | sample HoacroProtozoa21_FD_119630 | JGI IMG/M metagenome (GOLD analysis project Ga0181612, IMG submission 119630) | Hoatzin crop microbial communities from Cojedes, Venezuel. Combined Assembly of Gp0051906, Gp0051904, Gp0051908 | reverse complement strand
GCGGCCGGGGGGGGGGTGGGGGGGGGGGGGGGGGGAGGAAAGAGGAATTGAACTGTTCCTTCAGTCACACTGCAGCAGAGAGCACTGTTCTTCCCAGCGAAATCCAAGTTTGTCAAAATTACTCAGTGCGTACAATTTCCAGTACCCGTGTTCCTGTGTACTGCATGCACTCCATTACAGCAGGATTACATGGTTCAGACCCGAAGGAAAAAGCTCATTTCTTTTTGGACGCAGTCTGCGTTCCTTTCTTGCAGAACAATCCTAGGAATGTGTCACCGCAGTCATGGCAAACACTGCTGGCCTTTTCTGTTTACACGTGCTGTCCCTTGTCCTCCGCAGCTGCACCGGCATGACAAACAGCGCTGGCAACGCCATCAGCCCTCGGGGGAGGATGCGGGAACTGTTGCTTGCAGAGCTGCGCAAGAACAACTGCACAGAAATCACAGCAAAACTTTAAAAATTTTTTTTTTTTTCCTGTTAACCTTAATAAAAATGGAATTCTGTATATTCTTTCAGTCATTCACAGGACTGCCTCTAATAAATACTTGACTTGGCAAGCCAGGAGTGCTGGATGAGAGCTCAAGGAGCTTCACGTAACTTCCACAAAGGGCTTCCTCGGCGTGCCAAGGCCACACTTGTGTTCAGACCACTACAATTTAGCTTATCTGTCAGCTCTTGGGTCCTTTTCTGCCAGTCTCAGAGGAACTTTTTTTTAAAATTCCCTTTTACTGTGGCTTAGCATTTTTGGGGGATGTTGTATGTAACTTATTTACGTACGATATATTTTATACACTAATTTTTCAATAAGGCTTAAATGTATATATATGTGTCTTTATTTCAGCCACACTCCTATGCATATTTAATAACCTTATGGTTGTGTCTAGGCTCGTGAGCTCAGTGATGTGAATTTGGAGTTGGTGCACTGTGTTTCTCTCCATTCTTGCGCGATCTCGTTCTGGTCTTGGGAGGCGAGGAAGTTCTGAGTTGCAAAAAGCACTGGTGTTAATCTCCAGATCATGAAATCACTTATACTCAGTTTTACCACCAGCATTTCTTCGTCATGTTTGCTTAGTAGAATATGCACCCAGCAGGCCAAACCTAGGAAAATATGACTGTGGAACCAATAAAGTTCACTGAAGATTCATGGGCGTTGGAATAAGCAACCTTTGAGCACTCTCAGTTTTTTCATTTTGATGTCTTGCTTTTTCTAGCAGATGATGTGTGTTTAAAACCTTGAGCCTCAAGGTGTTGTGAGGCTTTTTTGTTTGTGGGTTTTTTTTGTTTTGCTAGGGGTTTTGTTTTGGTTTTAGAGTTTGGTTGGGGTTTTTTCTTTTTTGAGGGCTTCTGTGAGAGATGCTGGCAACATTTTTGAGGAGTGTCTTTGGGACACCATAACTAGTACATGAATTGGAGGCAGTTCATGTAAATGCGGTTTGAATCGCAGCATAGCTTTTGAAGTCTTGGAGTTTCTGGTTACCTGAATGTCCAGGACTGAGTGTGCCATTTAGTTTCTAGCTCAAAAATCTGCTACAGAAACGAAGAAGGCTGTTTAACTTCCCATAAAATGAGAGATTATTTAAAGGACAGGATATTCTTGAGAATTGCAGTGGTTGCACTGTAAGGCTCTGGACTGTGGTTTCTAAAGATAACGGGAGGTTGGCAGCCCAGTTGAGGTCTCATTGCCGTCTCGAGCATCTGACTGGAGTTGTACAGGTGTGTTCAGCGTGTTCTAGTCCTGCTATTAGGACAGCATACGTGAAAAATGAAAAAACACAAAGTTTCTGTAGGCTCTTGTGTTGTTTTGTAGCTTTTGTCCCCAGGCATGTTATAAATCACTTCTGCAAATAACTTGGAAATTACTGAAAAGAACTTGCAACAGCCTTCGAATTGCTGCAAGGAGAAAATATCCTTTGCTGAAGGAGCCTTAGAAGAACGGCATCATATTTCTCCTTTATTGTTGATTTTATGTTTAAGGGGAGGTGGGGGATTTTTGTGGTTTGGGGTAGCTCGGCTCAGATTTAGATATTGCTCTTTTGATAAAATGTCTCCTTTAACATAGCTTGAGGGGCTCAACCTCCCTATGTTTTTGGCATGAGTATTCAGGGTTTTTTACTGCAGTGTTACGGCATGTTTAATGTGAGTGTTTGTCTCCAGTGGTGGTAGATACCTTGTTCATATTTTGGAATAGGTGACCGACTCTCTGTGGATGTAGCTAGTAAGTGTTTTTGCGTTAACTTCAGTACTTAAAATAATGCTTGCTATATGTCTGTACTGTGTTAACAGGCTAAGATGCCAACTTTCAAATCCAGTGTCTACATCAGATTGGAAACTTACTTTATTCATTTGCTTCTGCAGAAAATCTTGTAATTCCTAATCTGACTAACAGCTGAATTTTTTTCCCCAATTTGAATTGGATGATGTCAGCTTTCTGTTTCTTAAAATGTGATTCCCAGTATTTCCTTCTGAAATTGGTGAGAATAATTCCTTTTTTTTTTTTTTTTGTGTAAAAATGATCAACAAGTATTACAATGACTTCTCTATTTAGCATGAAAGACAAGGTGCATGACTCTGCAGACAGACTATTTAGCTATCTGTGTCAATTTGCCTTTCAACTTTCATGAGGTTGCTTTTTCTCTAGATGAAAAGGCCCTCTACTTTAGTTGTAGTTACTGCTCTCGGGCTGCAGCATCCATCTCCCCAGTCATTCTAGAGGTAAATTTTTCTTGTAGCATCCTTTGGGGTGTATGGGAAATAGTTGTCTAGTTAGATAAGCAGCTGAACTGGTCTTTTTACATTGTTTTGTTGTTGGGTTTTTTTCCTCCTCATTTTACTTTGTGATAACTTCCACTCATGGCTCTCATAGCTTCACAAGTAGTGAGACTTCTACAGTGTATTATATGTTGGGGAGATGGGTAAATGAATTTTGAAGGCATTGGCTGTTTGCTGTGACAAGTGCACTATGGTTGTGGTACTTACAGTTCTCTCTTTTACAGTAACGTTTAGATTAAATGCAGGCTGGTGTGTGGGAGGCGTGTGTGTGTCTTTTTTGATAACAAAAAGAATTGGATCTTAAGCTCACCTTCAATGCAGCAGATTTTGGGCTGGTGGGCAGTGGGTGGTGATGAAGCCTGAAAGATAGTAGGAAAGTAGAGTGATTTGGTATTTAAAGCTCTTGACGATTAGCATGCTTGGATAAGTCTCCTAGTAAGTAACTGCTGCAAGAAAGTGAGCTTTGTTGCTGGTGTGAATTGATGAATGCGTGGGAAGGATGGAGGCACAGGCATTGCGGAACAGGCTATGTACATAGGCGGTAAGGCTTGGGGTTGCTTGAGTAGTAGATCAAAGCCTTGTCAACAGGCAACTAATAGGTACTTGAAGGTGCAATGGTACAGTACTTAGAGTGATCAGAGATTTTCAGTTCTGGGGGTGTTAGACATGATCTTGAGTAGACATGTGTAATTAAGAGGTACAATTTTCAGCCGAAAATCCATACTGAGTCTCTTACTCGTTGCGTTTATCTCCGGCTTTTCCTGGTGAAGACTTAACCTGGACAGAGACCTTTTCATTCAATTATTCTTTTAGAGACCCCTATGTGACTGCATGCTGGGCTACCTGCTGAATGAGGAAAAAGATGGAACTATCTGAATTATTTAGAAATAGATGGGGTGAACGACTTCAGTGGTCACAGGTGCTGCTGATTGGCAGGACTAGGTGTATGCTGGGACGATTATAAAATCACGGTGCGAGACATGCCCCCAAGACCATCCACTGGTTTGTCAGCTGGGCAGGATTGAATTTGCTGGTTAAGTTTCCGTAGGCAATGCATGAGCTTGCAGAAGAACCCCAAAGCTCTCATGGGAAAGGCAGCTTGTGTGGCGTGTTTTTTCAGATGGCACTGATTCCTATTGCAATGCTGGCTGAGCGTTGTTACTCTTTGCTAGGTAACTTTGTTCTTTCTTGTTGTGCAATATGATGCCCAAAGCCATTTCATAAGTTATGTAGTTTAGAAGTTTTTTTCCGATGTATTCTCAGCATAATTTCCATTGATGATAATTGCTTTAGGCTGTTATAGATGACAAAGATGTCTGATTGTATATATACACCTTGCTTAGCTACTCAGAAACTGGGATGTAAACACTTTCTGATAGGTATGCATGGTGTATGGGCTAGAGCAGGGCATGCTGAACGTGTGTGTCAGCCATAATGATGAGCAGGGTTAATTAAAACTAGGATACGAGAAGCATCTGGGCAGCATTTGTGGGGCCTGGAGGCATGGGCTTCAGGCTGTGTCTGGGCAGCAGTGATGCCAGGGCTTGGCTGGATGGACAGAGGAGAGCAACGGGACCCAAGTGGAAGGTAATGTTGCACATTTGCAAATGTCTACTCTCCAGCTCTTTTACAAAAACACTAGGCTCGTGTTTAATTCTGTAATGCAGCCGAGCAAGATGATCCTGCGTAAAATTGCTATGTGCCTTTTCAGCTTTTTCTTAGCATTATATTAATTCTACAGCTTCTGCCCAGAGGAAAGGGCAGCATGATTTTATATTCTTATTGCACTAGGTTTCCTGATAACCTGCAGCTCCAGTGAACTGGCCAGTCCCAAATGATGTGTAAATATTATGTTCTTGTACTGGAGGCTGGCACTGAGGCAGATAAGGTGAGCAAACTGTCATGAGATACTCACTGTCTGAACAAGAGGAAATGAGGTGGACAGAATGGATTATCTCAAAATTATATTCTTTTGCCATTTTTAATGCACATTTTAATAACTGCAGGAACTGTGTTTTAACATAAATAAGAACAAACTCCTAGAGCTGTTCATTCTGACGTTATTTTGTAGTGGATATTTTGTTACATACCCGGATATATCTTGTCAAATCCTTAATGTTAACTGTGGTCTCCCTTCCTCCATGATTTGGCAGTAATTTGCATAACGTGGTGGAACACCACCCGTTAAAGGCTGATTAATATTTCTGTGAGTCAGCAGAGACATGAGTAGTGGGTGGTTCTCAGCCCTTAAGGAAATACTTTTGCAAGTGATAAAGGTGAAGTGTTAATTGGAGTCAGCTGATACTTAGTGCGTTACCTCTGCATTATGTTAAATGGTCTGGAGACTTGGATTTCAGATGCTGTGAATCATTTACCCTAACCACCTGTTACAAAATGAGCTTGGCTGGTTCTTGTTGATATTTAAGGTATAAAACATTTTAGCTACCCATAAACATGGAAAAACATTACAATTGTGTAGAATGGAAAGATTTCACTACTGGAAATACCTCGGTTTTTTAGAGTTATAACCAGAGACAAGGGCCTGTCCTATTATTCTCCTGCATGTATGTTTAATAAGCACATCTGCTTCGTTTGAAGACTTCTGTATTAAACTAGCTGTGGGTTTCTCTCAACAGAATATACCGCGCCAGCGGCGCATGGCTTTTCCAGCCCTCTTCCCTGGGAAGTATGACTTGATCGGCAATAGCCGGTTGTGCTCGCTAAGTTCCTTGTCGCATCGGGTGTCCATGCCTGACCCACCATGGCAAGGCGCGTTAAAGACAACCATGAACACTTACTGGCTGCTCTGCAGGGAATGAAAACCCAAGTGCTGCAGGAGCAATTCCTGTATTCTTGAGATTTAGCTTATGAGAAAGTCCTGTGGCATTTCAAATGAAGTTCTGTGAAGAACACACTTCCTAGATAGAGCTTTTAGCGATGCTCTGTGGGCAGTCGGGCTCTGGCTTCCTTGCGCAGTCTCAGTAAAAATGTTGGAAAGACTGAGTGCTAAAAATATGTTCTTAACCCCACAGCAGTGGTTTATGTCAGCCTTCCTGAAGGAATGAATCCCTTTAATTAGTAAGACAGTGAGATTTATTTTGGGGTTTGCTTTGTTTTCAATTTGGGATGTGAACTCTTGTGCACTGTAGCTTGAGAAAAAATAAAATCCTGTAGCTATGATGGGGCCTGCTACAGCTGTTGACAGCAGCTGCAGTGTGCACTGCGCTCGTGCTGGTGCCTGCCTTTGCTTGGCAAAAAATAAATCCATTTAAACGGGGAGGAGGAGCCAGAAATTGTTTTGATCTGCTCCAGTAGCTGACTTGATGTGCTAACCACATGTGGTCTCTGTATACGCTATCCTAAAGACAGCGTGAGCTTCCCTTTCTTCATGCACGTTCAGCTTTTGTTAGTACCGTGGAAGGTGGAACAGAGATTGTCAAACTTTGAACTGCAGAACATCAGCACACACCGACCAGATAAATATGCCGAACCCAGTAGCATCGTTGCTGTCCCTGAGAACAGGAATGTCCAAACACGTGGGGGCTGGCTGGTGTGTGGTGTCCCTCAGCTTGCCCTGTCCTGGTGCTGGTCGCGGGGCTCCCGGCTAGCAGGGGGTGATGTGGGGAGGCAAGGGCATTTTCGTAGCACAACCTTGCTGTGCGGAATTGGAGAGGAAGGCCCCAAACAGAGAAATCGTGGGGTTTGCACCCCAGGGATGGAGCTTGCCCCGTGTCTGGTCGGGGCGGCAGCGTGTGCGGTAGCACCGCGGCCATCGCAGGGCTGCAACAGAACAGCCTCACGCCGCGGGTAGAGCCGGTCCCTCCGGTGATTTCCAACATGCTGAAAGCGTGCATTTGGTGTGGTGTGTTGTGCTGCTTTTTGGGTGGGTTTGTGGAGATAAGTAGACTGTAGTTGTTTGCTTTCTGTTTTCTCCATTGTACTGCTTCCAAATGGCTGTATTTTATTATGGGTTTAAGGCTGCACTTGATTGCGTTAATTATTTTCGTAAGAGCGTGTGCTAGTGTTGCTAGAGTAGAGGCTGACACCCTGCTTGTTAGCTTTGAAGTACGGGTTAGATCTTTATGTGGGTTTGACTTTCAGTTTTTTTCCAAACAGACAAAAAGATTTCTCATAATGAATTTCAGTCGCTGGCGTGGTTGAGTTTACGTTAGGAAGTGGTGCAAAGGTGGAAAAGAATAAAAGCTGTGGTGGGATAACTGGCCTCCAGCTTTCTGTTCTCTGCTCATGAAAAGGCAAGAGGAGCTTATGGCATCAGCAGGGAACAGAATATGAACAGAGAGTAATTTTTTCAGTGTTTGGATACAGGGCTTTAGCAAGGAGTCAGCTGACAACGTGACTTGCTAGAGCGTGTCACAGGTCAAGCCAGAAGAGTGGGAAGATGCAGCAAGAGGAATTTTGCAAAAATGGATTATTTTTCCAGATTCTCCTTTTAATAGGGCTCAGTTGCATGTTGTAAAATAGAGAGTACCAAAAGCATTAGAGCAGTTTTGTAAGGAAGGAGGTGCAGGTCTCTTAGTTAGATGTAGTTGAATTGTTTTCCGATTCCTGAACCCTACATGGGCTTCTTCAAAGATATAATTTCTAGTACAATCATTTGAGTTTGAAGTATGTGCCTGAGGTGAAGGGAACCTGATGAAGCTCTGAAAACATACTTGAGTTTCTTGGCTTCACCCAGGAAACACAAATGAGAACATAGCTGGAGGGCAGGATTTTTGCAGACACCGAGAATGATTTTCTTCCTGGGTGCATGTTTTCAAAAAATGTAATATTACTAGTTTTAGCAAAGCTAAAAATTGAGCTTTATAAACCTCAAATGGGGAAGTATGAGTAAATTGGTCTGTGTGTATAGCCTGGATTTTTTTTCCTTCCAATAAAATGTCGTGGTAGCCTCAGAGGCACGTCTACTTCTGCCTTGATTTAGGTCTCAGCAGGTCGAGGTATTGCACTAGTTCTGTGGGAAGATGGGTTGTGAGCATGGCCTGTGTAACGGTGATAATCAGTGTAGTAATGACGACAACCATTAGCTCCCACTCCCCTTGCAGACTTCTTGTGATACGTTGGACCTTTCAAACTTTGCAGTAACTGAGGTTTGGAAAAAATGGAGTTTGCCGTGAGTGTGCATGTGGCTTGCAGGATCCTTTTTGCCTGACTCTCTTGCTGCTGCTCCAGAGCACTGAATGAGCAAGGGATGAGGAGGGACAGACTGCCTGGGAGGAGAAGGCGAAGGCGAAGGAGTGGTTGCAGGTGGTTGGCGCGCCATCTTGGGATTGCAGTGGTTGATTTGCTTGCCTTCAGCTCACTTGCTACTAATTTGCAGTTTTAGCTGTGAGTGGAAATTGAAAGAGGCTTCGTGTTGTAGTTAGTCACTGTGTCTAAAGTTCATCTAACAAATGTTTTGAGTTTTAAGAATAAATAATTCCTGCTTGTATGGGTCTCCTGTTTTCTGAAGTGCCTTGTGATAGCAGGTGCTTTTTTAAATAGGAAGCTGGGGAAGGAAGCCGCGTTACTAATGGAGCATTTAGTCACATATTACCTTTCTAAACTGTTAGACTGTAAACAGTTTTAAGGCAAAAGATAACGGCAGCCCTGAGTCCTTCCCCCCTTTCTTTCTCTCTGCTTCAGGACCCTGTCTCTTGCTTGGTTGTGCCCTGTGTTAAGACATAGTTTTTTAGTGATGCTTTGATGATTACATGGTTGTTTAATGTTTTGGTGGTTTAACAGTCGCTTAGGCAAAAAGGTGGTGAAATTGAGTAAGTAGATGTTATCCTTATTACAGGAAAATAAAAACTATTCGGGCATCTGAAGGAGTACCAGAGGTGGGTATCTGCACTGCTTACGTGTGCTGCTGAAGCTGGGCCTGGGTGTCCCTGTGCCGTCACGAGGACGGAGACGGAGGGCACAAGCGAGCGTCCAGGGCACCAGCCTGTGCCAGCACTCCCTATGACAGGCCCTCTCCTTGCCCCACGGGGCTGGGGAGACAGGCTCTGCCCCACAGATAGGCTCTGGCTGCTCCCAGCACCTGCCCCCACCGCAGCGTCCTGCTCTGGGTTCCCTATCTCAGCTATTGGGACGTAAACCTTTCTATTGTAGCAAATCTATTTACAATTGAAATAAAAAGGGGCCCCTTCTCACTGTTTTCTCGTTGCTGTAACTGAGGCTTGCGCATTGGTTCCAGCTCGGCGTTAATTCCCTTTGAGAGCATGCCTTGGATTGTGTTAACGTTTGGGTTTTTTTGACATTTGACAAAACCTGTGTTTAAACAAGTTAGATGTGCATCGGGCTAATAAATATAAAAAACATCCAATTATTCCTGCTGTGCTGTTCTCTGGAGAACAGTGTCTCATTTGTGTGTTTTCCACTAACCATCTCCAAATCTTGCATGGGTGATATCAAGTTAGGGAAAGTGGACTCAGTATTACATATGGTATAGTCAGGGAAAAAAAGGCTCTGTTTTGACAACCAGCATAGCAATCTTGGAGACATGACTCGAGGTCTAAAAAATGTTTTCAGAAATGTGTTGCATAAACAAGTCATAATTTCCCTTGTGGAGAGGGGAAATGTTTTTCTAGATGTACTTCTGTACAAACACGCTGGACCCATTTTCTGTAGCAGCATTTAAAGAGCTGAAAAAATAAATCAGCGATCGTATGATGCCAGAGCACAGATTTTGGTTGACAAGCAAGGAAGTTGGGCCAAAAGTCAATTTGTAAGTGATTGAACTTTGGTACTGCATATTTTTGCATCTGGGTGCTGTGACTGCACCAGCTGGTCCAGGGCAGCAGAATAAAGCATCCTCAATCACACCGTTGCTCATTTTACAGGCTAGTCTAGCACCGCTTGCTTGCAGGGGACTTGGAGAGAAGAGCATCCAGGCGTGTCGAAGTGCGTCGGTTTGCAAGCTGCCTTAGCGGATCCCGCCCAGTTAACCCTATTGACTTCATCGTGGCTGCGTGGGTGTGACGGGGGGGTAGAATTTGCCTCTGTCTACATTAATCACACTTACAGCATGCAGCCACCGAGCTGAGAAATTGAGAATAAACCCTATGGATGGATGGATGGATAAATGACATGTTGGGGAAGGGCAGACTTGGCTTTTGCGGGGGAAGTCATGCCTCATGTTTACTCGAGTTCTTTAGGGAAGGACAAGGGAAATCTGTTTATTTGGATGACTGAAAAAAATGCTCTCCCTAGAGGCTTGACCTGAGCTGCCATCAGATAAGAGGGAGGGCTCTGTTACTGTATATAACTTTTTTAAAAAAAAGTAGGAAATCAGGTATAGGAATAAATAGTTGATTTTTTTCCTTTGAAAAACCCAGTGGCAAGTTTTGGAGGAGACTGTGCTGCAGGGTCTTCTGGTTAAGATATTCATTAATGCCCTAGGAGAGGGGATGAAATAGGGTGACAATTTATTGTCCATTTGAGGTAGTAAAACCAGGAGCCGATTGGGCAGAGTTGCAGAAGAGCCTTGTGATGGTCAGCGGTTGACAAGCTGGCAGGTTCACCTTAATGTGGATGAGTGCAGAGAGTTGCATGGGGAGAGGGCAGTCCTAACTCGTGTACTGTGGCTCTGAATGAGCTGCAAGTCTCGGTGGAAATCCTGGCATCTGCAGGAGCGTTGTGGAAATTGTGAATTAAGTGTTTGGCAGGGCTCAAAGCAAGGAGTGTTAAGGATGGAAAACAGAGCAAATTGTCCTGCCTCCATTAAAATGGCATAGCGTGCCCATCTCCGGAGGTTGTGAGGGAGTGATTGTGGTCCTTGCATCTGGAAATAAGTATAGGGGGACAAAAAGGTGCGCTGGAAAGACAACAGGTTTGTTCCAGGCCAGAGCCAATCCAGTTGAGCAGAGCGGGGCAGCCTGGAAAGGGAAGGGCAAGAGGGGTCATCGTGGGACAGCTGGGGCATAAAGGTGGCATCCCTGTTGATTATCCCTTCTTACACAAGGATTAAGAAGCGTCTCATGAAACTAAAAAGAAGCAGATTAAAAAAACAGCCCAAGAATTGTTTCTTTCATTGTAATCCAAAAGATAATTGAGCTGTGAGTCCCTGCAGGACCTTGGGAGTGTCAGTCCTGAGCAGAGATGCACAGCTTTTAGCTGGTGGATAAAAAAATACATGAAGGGATGTGTTTATATGAGAGGCTGCTTCTGTTGGAACGACGCGTTGACCGAAGCTGGGGGAGAGCAGGGGCAAGGCGCGTGATGCCGCCTTGTCCGTTCGTGTCTGTGCCGACCTGTGCCAGAGTAGGAAGGCAGGTGAATTACTCGTCTGGCTTTCGGTGTTTGCTACTCTTAGGAGTTTGTGTCTTTGACACTGTTCTATTAAGCATGATATGATAGTCCCTTTACCTCCTTCCTGCTGTTTTCCTAGGCTCACTGTGGGTTTGCTCATTTACTGCTTTTTACTTCACATTCTGCTGCTTAGGTTTTGGTGATACTCAGATGTTGCCCGAGTGTAATCTCCTCTGTGGAATCCCAGTGGTGGAAATCCTTTGTTTGGCTAGCCTGACTTTTCACTGCATGCTTGGTTTTCATTGAGTTTTTTTGCTGTTTAACCTACAAAATAATAATTTTCTCCTCTACCAAGCAGTCACCAAGTTCCTCTTGTTTTATGTTTTGCTTTTTGATTGAGTTACAGCCATTCTTTAGCCATCTGAAAAGCTAAAAGCATTTTCAGCCTGCCAAGCAATGCATCTCAGTCATTTTTTGCATCTCTGTGGTGACTTTCTTCTTTCTGGCTTGCCAAATAAAATATTTTTCTGTGTGCATTTAGAATGTTTTTCTGATTTCCCCCACTTCATCTTTTGAAATTTATACTTTGACATTGATTCTTCTTTTACCAACTGTGTTAGCTGTCCCTCTTTGTCTTTGCTGCATCATAGGAAGGTTTCTCATTAATGTTCAGATTTGGCTAAGAAAGGCTGATTCCTTGTTTGTGTCTGTAGTCAGGAAAGACAGCACAGGCTGTGATTTTTGAGTATCTTGTTTTGGGTACTTTGGACATCTTTGCTCAGAGGTGGGTTTAGCCCTGTGTTGTCACCACTGGTATTCAGCAGTTTGTGAGCAGCACATCGCTCCCTTGATGTCCTGAGCATGGCTTGTACAGCTCAAAATCTTATCGCCAGGTTTTCACTTAGTTACATCTGCTGGCACTTCCCTTCCCTTGAGACAGGAGATGGTATAAAACAGACCTCACCTTTGACACTGACTGCTTTCTAGTGAAACCCAATGAAAGAAGACATTTACCAAACATTTCATCTCCAGTGGCTTCTTTCTCTTCCTGGAGTCCAATAATATGGTTAATTGTGTAGCTGTGTTCTTGGAGGCTTTGCTGCTTACAGAAAGATTGTCTGTTGCCTGAAAAAAAAGATATTATTTCATTGCAGGGTGCAGATGTAACCTGAGGCATCGGGACAGCCCAGAGCCCTAGCACGTGAGCAGTGCTGCTTTCTGGTGCTTCTCCCGTTGCAAGAATGTGAAGCAATATAGTAGATTTTAGCCATGTGTGTTAGATAGGATTGCTCTAGCTGACATAATCGTGGAAACGATTTAAGCCGAGGATATGTTTTATTCCCCTCCTCTGCTGAGGGGAGAGCAGCAGCATCTCTGGGCTTGCCCAGTGCGCAGGCTTGGGAAGAGAAGAGGCTGTCTGCAGCGCGCCTGGGAGAGGCGAGGGGGGCGGTGGGATGGGTGGGGTGGCACAGGGTGGCACGGGGTGGG
>Ga0181612_152115_pt1 | contig 12507 bp, 9 predicted proteins | sample HoacroProtozoa21_FD_119630 | JGI IMG/M metagenome (GOLD analysis project Ga0181612, IMG submission 119630) | Hoatzin crop microbial communities from Cojedes, Venezuel. Combined Assembly of Gp0051906, Gp0051904, Gp0051908 | reverse complement strand
TCCACGGGTGCCCGCTCCGCAAACCCAGCACGGCTGCCGCCTCTGCTCTTTGCTCGAGGGTAAGAGGAAAGACAGCCACATGGGCAGTTTATTTTTGTTGAGAATCTTTTCAGGACTTTACCAAATGCCATTTGTAAATGCAATTAAACCACATCAATCCAACCTCCCTCGCCCACATGCTCGCTGGTCCCTTAAAAATCTCCAACAGATTTTAGATTCATGATTCTTCCTGCAAAAACTGTGCCGTCTCTTCCCCAATAAATCACGTTTCATCACGCGCCCTCAATTCTGTTCTTCAGAACAGTTTCTACTCAGTTGTCTGGCACAGACACCAGGCCTACTGGTACCAACAGACATAATTACTCAGTGGATTATCATGTTTTTTGAGAAGTACAAGGTAGGGGGCATAAGATCTATAATAAACCTTACTGTCTCTCCGCTGGGCATGCTTGTGAGAGCCAAGATAATTTCCAGATGTCTCAGTATCGCAAGATACAAAGTTAGAGATAATGACCACTTTAGCTACCACTGTATCTTCTCTTTGACTAAAAAAATACTATAGAAGGAAAGATTTGATAAGCTTATTTCTCCGGGGAAAAGACTGAAGGGGGCAGAAACATACAATTGATAGAGGAGCCTGCATTCAGCAAGCATCCGGGGCGGGGGGGGGGCAAAGACTACAGATAAAGCATCACATAAGCAGCAACACTATTTGAAGGAAAGGTTGATATAAAGAGGATCGATGGAGAGTCATCTGACCCCCAGAACTCCAAAAAATGCTGTCATGTAGCATTACAAAACAATTCAGTTCCAGGGCATGTAGAAGAGTGATAAACCATCCTTTTAACGACACACTAAGATGCACTCCATTTGTTTCCCACCATCATAAACTCATCTGACATTCACTGAATCTCACAAACACTGGAACTTGACCGACCGTCATTCAAATCCATTCAGTGCATCTATTTCAAAGTACACTGAAGAATTCATTGATTAATCTTTTTGGACTTCATTTCCACATTTAAGCAAAAATAATTACAGTGTGATTATTATATCATATTTAACATAATATTTAACAGCATATATACTGTTACATATAAAAGGAGCCAGAGCATATGTCGCTTTGGAAATTTTATTTTTAGAATTCAAGGCCTGAGTTGTCCTGCAACAGTCGTGTCCGTTTTGCCACAAAAGCAACGAAATCTGATGATGCCAGGGATTTGCGTAGTCCAGTAGCCCATCACTGACCTTGACTGACAGCAAGCGCCTAGAGAAGACTACAGTACTAAGGCAAATACATGGAGATACTTCCCCAGAATAATCCCCCAGTCTGTAGTGATTTGTACTCCCGCAACTTCCTAAGCTTGTGATTCATATCTGTATATTTAATAGTCTTTGACACATTCTTGGAAGATGAAATCCACCAAACAGATTTTGAATCCATGCACACTGCCTATATCCACAGTGCCCAGTGGAAGAAGTTCCATGCTCCGTACGAAGCAGCAGCTCCTTGTGCCTGTCCCTGTCTAACTGACCCTAACTAGTCCTTTGTCCTTACAGCGGAAGAGAGCGCGATTAGCTCTCCACACACTTTTTCCATGCCAGACACTTCTGAACTCTTGGGTAAATATCTCTTGACCTGAAAACCCACCACTTCTCTTTTCATTAGCTGATCTACTATCCTGTCTACCAACACCTCAACCTAAAACAAACAAACAAACAAACCCCCAAGCAAAACATCCCCTCTCCTGAGTTAACACAGACACAAAACAGCGATACAGCATTTTTGTTACTGCTCCATCTGCCTCAACTGTTTCTTTCACTTTTTGTCCATCCACAGGTTTCATAGATTCCCTGGTATCCTTCTTTCCTCTTGATGCCTAAAATAAATGACTAGCTTTTATGCCTGCATCTTCATCATACCTTCTCCTTGTGCCTGCATATTAATATTCAAATTAATCTTCTACATCCACATCAACAACTCCTTTATTTGTGCCCCACCGCCTCCTCCGGGGGCTTCCCAGTGTCTCCCCATCCCTGTGTCAGCGAATCCCATGTACACTTCCTTCATATCACCTCCCTTCCTCCGCAGCCAGCCTCCCACAGCCAGTCTGTTCTTCCACCAAATCTTGCGCTTAGCCCCTTCTCTCACTTCGCAGGTTTCAAATCCTTCTTCTTCCTTCCCCCATCAGACATTTCAAAGACTAGTAACTCAGTGAAAGATGGCAAGCTCTGGCCTCTCCTACCCTCATTTCCCTGCAAATACTTATCTTTTACTTTTCTCGCTATAACCATTACTGATGCTTTCAACCTGCTGCCTCTGTCCCCTCCGGGGGCTGCCATGATTTCCTCCTCTTCTCGTCTCTCCTCTGCAACCTCTATCTTTGATGCCTTCCCTTCCAAAAGAATGCTTATTTTGTTTCAGCACGCTGCCTCTCCGGGACAGATGCCTACTTTGTGTTTGAAAGAGCATCCGGCATGCTGTGGGCATGAACAGACAGGCCCTGAAGATCTGACATCGAGACTGCAGCAAGGTTGGCACAGAGCAACAACAGGGAGGCGGCCCTAGGATGGGCCGTAGCAAGACAGCTGAAAAACACAGGATCTTAAAAGCCTCTAATGATCAAGAATGCCACTCAAAGGCTCACCTTCTCACACCAGGCAGCCTTTCGGTGAGTTACAAGCTCATGCAGTTGGTAACGGAGAGCTGTAAGATCTCTAGATAATCTGTCAATTTGTCCAGTCAGACTGTCGGCCCAGGGGCAGCTCGAGGTCGCCTTTGGCAGCCCGCTTTTCTCTGCATGAACGTCCAGGGACTTGCACATGTTTCCCTCTTCAGCCATATTGTCTAACACAGTTTCCTAAAGGAAAAACAATAAAATTTACTTTTCAGCAGGAGCTAAAATGGTTTCACACACACACATCATCCTGGTAATTCATAACTCGGAATTCACTGCTGCCATCTCAGTATACAGTTGCTTCATAATTTCAGAGTTATTTCAAGAGATAACCTCCTCAGTTCACTACAACACATTTCTAAATTAACAGAAAACTTATGTTGCTAACCTAGCTTATTTTAGAAAGCATGGCATACTGTGAGCTACCCTCGACTGCAGTAAAGCATAATAACTCCTATGGGACAGAGACTATCAGTACTGCAGCAGCTCTAGGTATGTCCCTTCCCCTGAAACTCTGAGGTTGGATGCACTTCTAGGGCTTTTTGCAACGAAGTGATGACCAGGATGGAGCAATGTGCTTACACCGCTCAGGAGAGCCCCATCTGCTATGCGGCACAGTAAGTTGGGACCCATGGGACCACTTGTGCCCATGTAAAACTCCACAAGTTTAGGAACCCCACGAGATCCCTGCTCCAGGCTGGTCAGCAGCTCTGTCAGCTCTGCTCGACCATGACCACCTAGCTGGTTCTATAATTAATTCCACACAGCTGCCTTTGGAGATAGCAACTGTTATTTGAAATACTCAAAAGAAAAACAAACCCAAATAACTTCAGAGTCCTTGAAATGCACGTACCTATACACCGTGGTGCACAGATTATGTAGAAACAGTTTTCAAGCCAGAGTAGCAAAGCGTAACTAAAAAACCCAGGCCTCCTCACTCAAAGAGTATTAAATACTTATTTCCATATTGTTATCAAGAAGACATTAAATAGGAGAGGTCATAATCTCTTTTAAGGACATAATTTTTGCATTCAAAATTATCTTTAGAAATTGGAGTAGTAATTTGAAAACAGTAAGAGGAAATTCAGCAGTTCAGCAGCACCGTCTAGGGCAAAGAAAAACCAAATGCATCATTACTGGCTCAGCAGCAACACTGCTGGAAGATACATCAGAAAACCAAAAGTCACCAATGTCATACTGTTAAAGTCAAGTACCGTTTTAGAAAGTATAAAGTCCCCATGATAGAAGAGCGCTGACTGTAACACTGACATACGGGTGAGGCACCTGAATTTAAACACAGACAACTGGGAAAGTCCCATATGAGAGCAGCACCAACCATCAGAAGTTTGCATGAATGGCCTACAGCGAGACATGGAGAGAACCAGTTTTGTTTAGCCTAGAAACAAGGACTGAGAAGGCCATGACATGTTAACAGTCTTCACTTACATAGAAGATTGCTGTAAAGAGGATGGGAATCTTTCTTCCTTCCCCCCCCCCTTTCTCTCTCTTCTCTGCAGGTAAGTTACAAACTCTGGCTTAATTCACAGCAAAAGATCTTTAGGCTTATACAAAAAAAAACTTTGCAAGATAGCTAAGAATGGCAAAAGACACCCTACAAAACCTCCTTTCTCAGTGAGCATTGGCATTGCTAATTGGCACAAAGCAGCACTGAAGCCAGCAGTTCATGCTGACCAAAGGCTCAGCTCATGACAATGCAGACATGTTCTGGGCACTGACAAACTAACAAACCACAGGGATATAAAACAAAGCTTTTTTGGTTTTGTTGGTGTTTTTGTTGGTTTGTTTTGTTTTGTTTTTAATTTGAAATTCATTAAATGATAGAATTTTAAAGTAACATCACTGCAGTCACTCCAGTTGCTGTAGTTAGGTGATGCTCTGTCATGCTCCTGCCCACAACCCTAGAAAGACCTGGCAGTAACGACGCAAGAATCACCCCATGCATCAGATCAGCAATGCAAAACATGGGCCAAGTGGAAAGAGAAAAGTACTGTATCCTCAAAGCACATCTCATTCCCATACATCCTACAGCATCTGGGAACAACCACCATCATCAGTGAAACAAAAGAAAAAGGCAAATTCACCATCCAGCCTATTGAACAATTTAAAAAGATGTGCTGGTCAGGTTTTCATAAGTATTTATTTAGGCCGTAACTCCAGGAAGCACACTAACGCTCACAATACTCCTCACACTGTTCAACATCTCAGAGGCAAACGTGGACACACTGAAATGCCGTAACACTTGCTGTTATATTTTGCTTATTTGGAGCCAGACTTATGCTTTCCAAATAACCGTAAGATGGTTGACATGTAAAGCAAAAGCCATTACAGAACCAATTTGAATGGTTCTGCATTGGAAGTACTCTTCAAGACAGGTGAGCTAATTTTACACTCCTTTGTCTTGCTTTTAGCATAGACCAAGGCATATGGGCAATTAACAGTCAGCTCACCAATTCTCAAAGTTCTGTAAACTCACACAGCTAATGTGTGCTATGAAGAATTATTTTCAGCAACTGTGAATGGGTGAAAGTTGTAGAAAGAAGTGAGATGGATGGCACCGTTTACACTCACTTGAGAAATCGTAAGATGCTCAGAGAAAGGCTTATTGATTTTCTTAGGATCATTCAACACAGTTCAAGGGGAAATCGGCAATTTCAACACACTATTTGGCCAGGAAAGATCGAGTTGTTTTATATATCAGCTGCTTGCAAATTTAGTTGTTCTCAAGTCTGCAATAAAGCTTAGGGGCCCTCTTCTGAAAAGCCATTTAATTTTAAGAAAATGTGCAATTGCTATGTTTAAAAAACATTAAAGAGATGAAGATCAGACTTTTTCATTTGTGTTAACTATATGAAATTCTGCCACTCTGCCCTGCAGTTCCTCAGCTTAGCTGAGTGAGTCTTTAGTGAAGGAAACAGAGGGATGAAGGAGAACTATGAAAACATTCCTTACTGTACCAAAGGCTTTTTTCCTTTTTCTCAAATGCTGTTGAACAGCTGGTTTGCAGCATCTGTTTTTGGGGGAAGGGGCGTTTGGAAGTGGTCAGCCATGTTAGAGTCAAGAGAGCTGCCCCCCTGAAAACCAGTCTGGTTCATTACCATCCACTGCCAATAAACTGGTTCCAGTTGCTTCCACTCCAGAAAGGCTTCTAGTTGCATCGTTTCAGACTCCAGAAGCTGTAACAACTAGAGGAAAGGAGAAAAAGGAAAGAAAATCAGGTAACGTTGGTCACTTGGAAACTAAATGGAATGTGTGTTTGGTCTGAAGTACAAAAAGAGTGTCACTGTTACATAGGACAACACTGGGTTACTTTACAAGAACATTATAAAACCAACTGCAGAAACGTGATGTGAAACAATTTTCCCAGCATCACTGATTTATTTCTGACCCCGAATGTACAAACAAAGCCTTTTATATACATAAATGTGAGTTTCCATACTGTTTTGAAGGATCAAAGAGCCATAATTCTGATATATTAAGGCCTAGATGCATGCCCATCTTCAAATCTACGCTTCTTGACTCCCAGAATAAGCTATATTTCTCCAAGAGTAGTTTTTTCATCTACCCATTCACTCATATCTATCAAGGCTGTAAGGCCTAAACACCTTCTTCCCTTCCAGGCCACGTACAGCCTTCTCTCAGCTAAAACTTACACGCTTGGTCTTTGACTGGGTCTCCTCATATCCAGTAGTAACGACCCTAACTGCGACATACTGGTACCTTCACCAGTCCAAAGCATCTCCTTCCCATGGTGCTCCCATACCCATAGAAAGCTCAGAACTCCAGTATCTCCAGTCCTCTCTGCCTCCTCCCCCAAAACCCTTCATCCCTTATTCAGGTCACTCCAGCTGAGACAATCTCTGATGCTCCAAAATAGTATGGAAGAACTCCCTCTAAAAATGTTATGTATTTTATAAATTGTCTGATCTGCTGCATGAAGAATCCCTCCCTTAACCTCTCTCCTGCAAGTGCCCCTCAGGTAATGTTCTAGCTATATGAATAATAATTTTTTCATAAATATATACATAAGACACATGTATGCACACACGTATATGGAGAAAGAGACATTCCAAGATTAAATATTTATGCATCAGTAAAACAAAAGTTCTTGGAAAGAATGACAGATGAACAAATTAGGCATAAATCAGAGTTTACGAGCTTTAACAATTTCAGTACTGGCCATATATTTGAAATTAACAATTTTAACACTAATCTGATGCCAAAGGCAAATTTTAAGATGACACATAAACAGTATATGGTCTCAAAGAGAATAAGGACCAGATCAGCACCAGTTTAACCCACCTAATACAGACAACTACCTTCTGCTACCTTTGTTTGGTTTAGTTACTTATTACATAACATAAAATCTAAGTAACTGCAAAGCATGAGTTGACTTTGCAATTTTATTCTGCAGATGTAACTTGAAGATAAAGAAATCTAAGAAAGGAACACACTTGGCAAGAGTAACTGTGGGAAATTATGAGCAGTTTGCTCTAAAACACTGCTGGATCCAAAGCACAATTATTTCACATTTGTTCGCACAACTGACACTTGGCATTACACTTAATGACTCTGCTAGTTTCAAGCTCAGCTGGTATATGAAAGGTGGAAGAATGGGTTTCTGTCTCCTTTTTTCTTTCCTCCGTTTTTTCATAGGTATATCTACAGCACAAAAGGCTTACATTACGGGATCTGATGCTGGCAATAAAACCCAGCCAAAAAGTTGATTAAATATTCAGGCAACAGCTAAGTTACTTGACTTTAAAGTAGCTTTGTAATGTTCATGAGCGGCGTGTGATTGCAGTATGAACACGTCTTGTGACAGCTCAAGAGGGCTGAAGGTTGGAATGGGGAGCTTTTCATTTTAAGCCTCAAAAAAAAAAAAAAAAAAAACTTAGTAAAAACCTAGTCATCATCTTTAGTTTAAGTCTCACCACAGGAGCTCCTGAATATTAAAAAAGCCCATATGCCACTTGCTTTCACACCACAACCGAAAAGATATGGTTCTGAAACTTTACCAAACCTATAAATGATCTCTTGGAGTTACTGACCTTAACAACAATCAAAGGTTTCTGAGTAGTCTCCTAATCCCAAGCCTTTCAGGATCTTTTGCATCCGGGGCAGGGGGCTGGGGAGGTGTGTGTAGTTTTTTTTAAAAAAAACACAAAAAACAAAAACCAAAAAAACCTGCTCCATTAGTTATGCAAAACTTGAACAGCTCATTTGAAAACGTTCATCTGACTCATCTACTTATGGCGTTCTCACCTTTCACTAAGGTATTACCACCCTCAGAAATATCAGGCCAGCAACTGTCTGCTAGATTGTTTCAGCCATAAATCACTAACGGGATGACTACACCGCTCATCCTAGGAGGACAGTTTTCAGCCTAGCTGGAGCACACTATGACAGCCTTAGGCAGCCTGCAGTAGCCAACATTTGAGTTTCTGCCCTGAGGGACTGAAGGCACTGTTTCTGGATGCCAATATCCTCTTCCATGCAAGACTGACGTTACTGCAGCACGGAAAATTAAGCAGAACACAATAAAAACGAATACAAATATCCTTGAGATACCTTAGTAAAAACCACAAAAACAAATAAACCTTCCAGGCGGGGACAGGACAAGGGATGGTATGCCTGCATGCCATGAATTTGGTCACAAGGAGTCTCCACGTGACCCCGCAGTGAACGGCTTTCGCTCAGACATACCTGCACTCAGCAAATTAACAGCTATCCGTATCAGGCAGCTTCTTTCCTCCAATCTCATCCTTTACTCAAGTTTCTCATGGGCTTTTATTCTTCTTCAACTAAACTATGTGTTTTGTGACTTTGCGGTGAATGGCATCCGCTTTCCTAGGTCACTCACAGTCACACCACAGCTGGTATTTCAGCTGTATTTGCAATTGTGGAAACCAAAGCCCAACTTGTATCTCTGCATCTTCCCCAAATACAGTACCTTTTCTTCTTCATTTAGTACCAACAACAGTTCATAGAGATGCCTTTATATGCAATGAGCACTTCCACTTCTGCTGCTGCATAAATCTCTCAAAACATAAGACAAATTCATAAGCTGCAACTACAGCTGCCTGCTCATTTTTTTTGACCTAAAGACCCAGATGTTGTCATGCCTCCTAATGAAATTTAAAGAGTAACATCTGCAGAAGAGCATTAATTTTGTCTCATGAACAAAGTGAAGCAGCAAGTCAAAAATATGCCTCACGTGGATATCTAAGTGATGCTTAGGAAGAACGTTTGAAAACTGTCTTTCCCCCCCACACAAAATTAAGACAATGAAATCCATCTCCTTCATTCTTCTGGAGGAAGTTGTTGCTCTAAAATACTTACAGTGAGAGAAAAAAAGTAATGACAAACTCAAATCACTAATCTCTGCAGAGAAGTAATTCCATAATGAATGCTGGGAGCAAACACTTCGCAGTAACAACTTCTCTAAACCATTGTAAAGAAACCATCACTGGCGCAAATGACTTGCAAGCAACAGTTTTGCTACAGAGGCTAAACTGTGCTTAACTGAGCTGCCTCAGACCAGGCTGCCAGGAACCCTCACACTGACGCAGAAGAACGCAAACTCTGTAAAGAACAAGCCTTGCTTCCTCTGCACATGGCTCTGATCTCCAATGCCAAACATCTCGCATCCAAGGGACCTCAGCAAACTTGGGAACTTCAGCTGCACAAGTCCTAGGTGACATCATCTAGGTGGTTTTGGATACTCAGAGACCAAAGTTGAGTCCTCTTTGGTATCCACAAATCTAACTCACACCAAAATCGTTATTTGAGCATATTTGTAATTACTTTTTCTGTTGAGATATTAATCTTTTCCATATTATTTACTAGCATATTGCTAAATTCATTGCTGCCTGTAGACTGTTACAGAAATCAATACTTAAAAATTTGCAGCATAATGCATCCTTTTCATAGTCTTAGTTCCAGAGGGCTCCCCGCATTCAATCTCTGATGCCCACAGATCATAATTCAGTTACCATACCACCAGCAAAAGTATTTTTAAATCAAAAATTGCTCTGCCTAAATATTCAGAAAATCATCCTATTGTTAGACAGACAAAAAATGGTCTTTCAGTAATAAATTCTGTTTCTTGGCTCAGAGACAAAATACTGTTGATTCATCACCCATTCACGTATGACTGTAGACAGAAAACTTGCACTGGACCCCAGATCACTGCAAACCTCACTCCAAATGCCAACATCAAGTATGGCTCAAGGCTTGAGACAGGGTTGGACAGGGCTGGCTTAGTATGAAAGCTTATATCGGGAAAGTATCAAGAGACTATTTCATACTTTTATTTGTTTAATAGGAAATGGTTTTATTCAGTTTGAATTCTGGCAATCTGAATATTAGTTCTGAATATCTGAGAATGGCAGGAGAGAAGAAAAGCAGAGAAATCCCTTACAAAAAACGCAAAGAAAGGGGTAAACGAAAAAAAGTTACACAGTTTACATCACCAGAAGTATATTATCACTGGGATTAAGGCTTTATAGATGTAACCAAGCACCAGGTAAAAGAAACAAATTACAACACAGCTCCATCTCTGCTACCAACACAAAACTCCCCTACCAAAAAAGCCAAGCAAGCAAACCTTGACAAATGAGAGACTCTCAGAAGGCAGGCTATTAGGTGGATGATGTTTGGTTTAAAGGCCAAACTGCACATTAGCAGGGCTAAGTTTTGGGACCCCTCCACAAAAAAGCAGAAAAAATCTTGATATCATAAACACCTCAGGCTGGGACAAAAACCCAACATTGTGGGTGGACACACTCAGTGCTCCAAGATTCAGGTCCACACTGTGATTTCTTCAGAAGCAAAGCTGGTTTAAGACATTCCCATATATCCCTTGAAGGCTGAAGAAAAAATAAATAGGCCTGAAAAATAGAAAGTCACACTGGTGTAGTGTGAAATACAAGCAGCTGAATAGCAAAAACCAGCAGACCAATAAGCAGCCTCTAGCCACAAGGCAAATGCAGCTCTACTCAATTTCTCGGCCTGTGAAATATCACTGAGGGTTGAGACAGAGCAGGAGAAACACTGCAGCCCAACCATCACAAGGCAGATGGATCAGAAAGGCTTCTGGGTGACAAAAGTGGATAAGAACTTCTCCCACTGCCAGCTACGGACCCCATAGGGACCTTGACTGAAACACTAACAGGGATGGGGAAAGGCCCTCTGCGGCCCTGTGGTACCTGGAAGCAGGTATTTCTGTGCCTGCTGAGCATCATATCTCTTTTGGAATTGTAAGGGTATTATTTATTTGTGGTGCAGACTGTAAGGGAAAAACAGGACTTGGATCTTTTGCAGAAGTCAAAACACATAAAATACAAAACACAGTAGCTCTGGGTGGAGGAGTGTAATTTCAGATGCTGGGATGTGTGCAAAACCTCCAACACTGAAAACAAAGTATGTGACTTTTGCACTCCCCGACACCAGTTTTACACCACTGCAGCTCAAACTTCAGTTGAGCTACCTCTCAGGTTTACATTGCTGAGAGCAGGGAATCAAACCACTAGTTAAAAACCTCAGTGACAAAGATCATCATTATAAAACATAATTGCTATTTGTGGAGGGATTTAGAAAACAGCTGTTTAAAATGAAACTGAAAGAAAACGGAATTTCAAGCAATCAAATTAAGGCATTTGCCACATAAAAATTGTATTACAGCTTTCACATTGATAGTCAATGAACTAGGATGTACTAACAACGACATCCATTTGCAGAGGAACAGGTCAATGAACGGACCACTCGGCATTCTTCCCTGTGGAAATGGCACATATTAAAACAGGAAAAAAAAGATCAGGAAAAAGATGACCGAAGTGTGAGTTTTGTACTCTAATAGCCAAGATCAAGATGTATAAGAATGGAAAAGGTACACATCATCTTCCCCAAAGGTACCACTGATTTTGGGTGCCTACCTTGGCATACCTGAAGAGTCAAATTTTCAGGCAGTCCTATGTACCTTTAGCTGAATGTATGCTCAGTTAAAGCACATCCAGCGGGTACCAAAAATCACGATTTACTTTAGAGAAACCTCAGCCAGAGGATTTCAAAGGAAAGCACCAAATTGTATCACAGTACTGCCTGACAGCTGTTTATACTGTACTGCCAACCAGAACCCCCATGTAGCTGATGTCAAAAAAAGGCCATTATTCATCCGCTTTTATTCAGACTGTTTCTGTACACAGAACAAAGCATTACCCATACTCAGGGTTCTTTTCTCTCCTCCCTCCCCCCCATATACGTGACAATTTTCCTATATTTTTAACAGACCACAAAAACGCATGTAGAAATCAACAGGAATGAGCCATTTCTAATTTGCTTTTTAAACTCATCTGAATTCAGAATTGATGCTACACTTCTGAACAGTTCCAATAATCCTGGCTTCTGCATGTTTCCACACTGGATGTTACCACACCATGAAGCAGTGCTAGTCATAGGAGAAGCATTTCCTTTCCTTTGTGTGTGCGTTTGTTATGACTACTAACTTCAGCAGGGGAACTAACCCTTCAGGTTTTACCCTCCCCCCTTTATTATCCTATCCATCCTTGCCACCAGCTTATTATATCCACCTACTACGTCCTTCCTTGACATCCTTATCCTGCATTTGGCAGTGAACAGACAAAAACACTATCCTTATACAACGCCAAAGAAACACCTTTTTTTAAAAAAAAAAAAGCAACCAAAAAAAAACCAACACCCTGAACTGCAAACATCAACAAAGCCAAGGGACTGGCTTTTCCCCTTCCCTTGCGCTTTCTAACCTTCTCTTCACACGCACGGCATCAACATC
>Ga0181612_137796_pt1 | contig 12507 bp, 9 predicted proteins | sample HoacroProtozoa21_FD_119630 | JGI IMG/M metagenome (GOLD analysis project Ga0181612, IMG submission 119630) | Hoatzin crop microbial communities from Cojedes, Venezuel. Combined Assembly of Gp0051906, Gp0051904, Gp0051908 | reverse complement strand
TTAAAAAAAAAAAAAAAAAAAAGTGAGGTATTTTTCTCTACAAGTGGCCTTGTCTTTTAGAGGTCCTCTGCAGGCCGTTACGAAAGATATCCTAAGTGTCCTGCTCAGTGGAAATGCAATGAAGGAAGCAAGAGAGGAAGAGAACCAAGGCTGAGAGATGAGGGCAAGTAGCTGGGAGAGAAGCAAGTGAAAAATAAACATAAAAAAGCTTAACCAGAAAAAGTGGATGCTTGGGAAGGGATAAATAAGAGTAAGGTGTTTGGATGATTGGGCCCTGTTTTTTAGCAGAATACTTTACCCTGTTTGTTCACTTTGTCTGTTCTTGTGTTGTAGGAATTTGTCTTGTATGAATAGCACTGCCATTTGACTAGAACTGGGTTCAGACCTTTTTAGATATGAAATGTTTTGATTAAACAATAGCAGGTATATTTTCAGACATGTACCACAACAAGGCTTCTGTGTTGCACGTCTGACTGACTACATTATGTATCTGCAGCTGGTCCCTGTGAGGAAAGAATGAATGATTTCACTTATCAAACCAGGTGGGTATTTTGCTGTGAGTTAAGTGATTAAAAAAACTCACAAAACCTAAACAAATTTAAATTTAGATGTGAGTAAAAGCACGTTGTGAATATGGAAGTTCTCAAAAGGATACTATAGCTCATGAACGTAAATTTAACAACCCCTTGTAGAGTAGTGGAAGTATGTTTTAAAGGAAATTAAAGGGTGTTGCTAAGGGAGCCTTGTGTTGTTTGTTGCCTGGTTTTTGTGCTGGAGTTGGCACACGTTGAAAGATTCATTGCGACAAAAAGAACTTTGCAAAGGAAATCCTAGTGCTGACACGGCCCTGGGAGCACTATGGTAAAGAAAATAAAGCATCATAATTGGCGGAATAAGCAGAGCATTTAAAATTAAGAGGTTGCCCCTAGATACTAATTTGAAAGAAATTCGAGTGATGTTGGTTCTAGAGTTTAGATACTTTATCAAAATATATGTAGTCGTCACACTGGTTGATGCCCATGGCTGCTACTACTTCCTTAATTCACCGTCTCATTTGATCCTCTGTAAACAACGGTCTTGTCGAGGTTTTATCAGAGTGGCAGCAAACAGCATCTTCCTAATACTGAAATCAGATATAGACAAAGAAGAGAAGAAAATCTTGTCTTTTGCCAGAGCACAGTGCACTTCAGCTTACTGTTGCAGTTTCATAGCTCTTGGGACATTTGACAAAGATGGGAGCTGGTAGAAAAATAAATATCACTCAGAACGACGGCTTCATTTTTTTTGTGAAGAAACTCTGTTGACTCCACTAATTTTTGTTTTATGAAATAACCTTTGAGGACTGAACAGTAGACGTGATTAATCCTCTTGGGAATGTATTATATCACCACTACGATGCTTACTACAGAAAGGGAAATATTATTCTAAGTGGTTTTTTTTTCTCTTTTTTGGTAGTTACTAAAAATGCTTCCAGCTGTTCAAATGTCTGATGCTTTTTCCTTTCTTTTTTTCTTTTTGAGAGACTTTTTATTTTCCAGCAAATATGTGTACTTTCAGTAATGTGAGACCTCTCTTGTGACCAGCAGCGTAACTCTTCTTAAATGTATAAACCGCTGTAATCCTTTTCCAGCATTCCGTATTTTCCCACTGGGGCTGCTGAACCAGCTATCCAAAAGTTGGTTTTATAATGCTGTAACTCAGCGTCATGCTTTTAATCTGAAATTGTACTATGTTTTGGATTTTAGCTGCTATAGAAAATAAATAGTGAACATCTTCAGAAGAAATTATACCCTTATGCAATCCTGAGATAATAACACATAATTAAGACAAATCAGAAAAACACGCATGGATTACGTTTGATAGTCTGAGGTGTCAGCTCTGCTTTTTTTTCATGTTTGATGTGATTATTTTTCTGATTCACTTAAGATAGACTGAAATATTGCTTCATAATTACTTTCTGGTGACATAAATGCAGCTGGTGCTGTATGGAGTTCTCCGAACACCTTACCAGCAGAGGGAACGAGCAGAGGGCAGCAGCTGAGTGAAGAAGGCAGGGAAGACAAGGGAAATAGGGCGAGGAAGAAGTGAACACAGATTAGAAACCAGACATGAAAAAGGGTTGATGTACAAGCAAACTGGCCTCTGAGTTAAAAACTTGGGGAGAATAAAAGAGGGTTTGCTTTTCAACGCAGTAAGGCTAAAATGGAAATAGCAGCAATATCTGTATCAGAAAAGGCAGAGGTGTTTAAAATATTTCTGCTTTGTCATCAGTGGAAAGCCAGATGGGAGGATTCGTATCATATGTTGATAAAATATTTTCCTTTCTACAGATGTTAAATAGCAGCTTGTACAGTGGGTTAGACTTAAATCAGTGTGCAAAAATTAAAAAAGAATATCGAAGTAATGGAGCTTTGTGTCATAGATGATACTAGGATGGAAATGAATAGAATAGATCATTGTAACACAGCAATATTGATGGCTCAGAAAATGTGCATTTCAGTTTATCAGAAGATTAAAATATCTTAATTGTGATACAGAAGCAGAAATTTGAAAGGTTGAACACGGGTCTGAAAACAAGTGTTTTTACAAAAGCCAATAGCTGAAAGTTGTAAGTAGAAAAAAATGTCCCTGATTTTTTGTTTATTTTTTTTGACAGCAGGGACAACTATAAGCACTGGAACACACATGGGGGATGGTGCTGGGGTTGACCGATCAGCAGGAGAAGTGTCCATCAAAACTGGACAATTTTCTCAAAAATATTCCCTAGTTCAGATTAGCTCGGAGAAGTCGCGCAGCCTTGGTTACGCTAGAGGACCACCACCTTTCCTGGTCTTATGAGTAATGAATGAAGACGGTGTCTTTGGAAGGAGGTTTCGCCACAGGGGCAGCAAGTCCGCGCTTGCTGGGCCGCTCTCCGGCTGACGGCTCCCCAGCTAGGGAGGGATTCGTGAGTGGAGAGCTGGAAAAGCGGTGTGACCCAAAGCACCTCCTCTGCCTGAAGTTAAGCGGGGGGCACCATGCATCTGCTATTTCAGACTGCTTCTGGGCAAAGTATTGGAGATTTTCTGTTCCCAGAGCCAGGGATTTCTTTGCATGGTGTTGGGAACAAGTTCAAGTGAGTGCTTTACCCTGGCAGATCTGCAGTATACCAAAAGGGGAACATGACATTAAAATCAGAGGACTTCAAGAACTTGAGAATTGAAAATGCACGATTGCAGAAAGCAAGCACATGGATTTCCCTGGGAGAAGGACCGTGGGAGAGCAGCTAGCGTGCTGGGGGAGGAGAGGGAAGGAGATAAAAGATAAGGAAGTATAAATCAGCCACCAGCGGGACTGCCTGTCGGCCCTTCTGATCTTCCCCAGGCTGAGATTTGTTTACCTTTTAAGTCCGCTGCTGCGGCTGCTCTTCGACAGACGGCTCTTTCAATGGAGCGCTGCGGCACGCCGGAGCTGCGCAGTTGTAGGAAATCGTTACGGCTTGTTGTTTGGAGGAAGTACCAAAAAAAACCCTGTGAAATACAAAATACTTAAACCAGAGGCAAAGTGCCGATAAAGATCTGACAGGATGACTGGTTGGTGCTCTGCTGGCGTGTAGATCTAATAATGTGGAGGAGAGGGGATGGGATGCCTCTCGCTGAGCCGTTGCCTGTGAGCCTGGAGCATCTAAGACAACTTGTAGGAGGCTGAAGCTTGCCATTCCGGCTGCCTTCACGCTTGATGGAAAGAAACAGGTGCCTTCAAATTGGGACATAGCCTACCTGTCTTAGGGTGGGATGAACCAGCTCTCGCACCTGCCTTTTGTTGCTGCAGTGACTACAGAGAGAGCACAGATGGCTGGAACAGATGTGTCAGGAATCCTGTTTTAACTTCAGAATGCCTCAAAGCACCAAACTTACTCTTTTTTTTTTTTTCTTTGGCATTACCATTTTCAGTAGTAAAATGCCACCGTTGTTCACTTTTTGCGACTGCCGTATGTGACTGAGTTTATACATTAATGACAGTAACAGGTAGTACTATATTAAAATAGTTGCAGAAGATGCTTTTAATTGCTCTTCAGAACATCTTGGGTTTTAGGAAGTGGCTTTTGGCAGGTGTCCCCCCGACTCCTTACAGACCTCTCACTTTACTCCATAGGCACCTCCAGCTGCCCCCCTTCTCCCTCTGCTCTTACAGCTGCGGTGGGGCATGACCCAAAGGCGGAGGAGGAGGAGGAGAGGGGTGATTCGGGATGTGGCTCTGACCTGCTGGTTGCGGTCACGTCAGAGGAAAATCAAAATGGTAGCAAGGTAGGTTCTGCCTTCTTTAATGGCCTCAAGTTGTGTCAAGGGAGATTTAGATTGGATATTAGGAAAAATTTCTTTACTGTAAGGGTGGTCAGGCATTGGAATAGGCTGCCCAGGGAGGTGGGTGAGTCCCCATCCCTGGAGGAGTTAAAAAAATGTGTAGATGATGCAGTTCAGGACAAGGCTTAGCAGGCATGGTGGTGTTGTGTTGACACTTGGACTTGTTGAGCTTAGAGGTCTTTTCCAACCTTAATGATTCTATGATTCTATGATTCTGTAATGCAGAATCACATGCAATATCCCTCCAGCTCCCTACTTGCAAAATACAGAGGGGCTGTAAGTCCTTGTGGTACGGCAATGGGACTGCAAGTAGTATTAGTACAGTAGCTGGAAAGCCTTGGGAAAGGGGAGATCTACCTCCATGGGCCTTCCAAAAAATTCTATACCTGGTGACTTTTCAACACTAAATCGTTCCACAAAGCTCGTAAAATAAGGTACAAGACATTAATGAAAGACGACTACCAGATCAGTCAGCTTCTAAAAAATAATTCTGGAGAAAAGCAGAACTTTAAGGAGGAGTTGTGTGAGTTAAATTCTGAAATTAAGAAGCAAATATGAAACTTCTCTTCCAGCTACAAAATGCTTTTGCAGAGCGGAGGAACTTCAAGGATTTGTGTGAAAGAACGTCTAAAATGCATTTTTAAATTTATTTTTTTAAAGCATTCAGTTTCTGGATACTCCATATCAGTTTCTGTGTCTGATTTGCAAAGATGATATTGTCTTCTAGATAGTCCTAAGAAATTTTGACCCTTAAAATCACCTGGGAGACAAAATTTCAAGTGAATACTAAGCTATTGTAGTGGATATATATAAGCTAACGACTATTTAAAGCATGCTTGAAATGTGTGAATATCTAACATTAACAAGACCATGAGTTATGTGGTGTTTTTGATGATACAGGATTTTTTGTGGATGAACACCACAAGCTCTTCTATATTGATTTATTCATTGATCAGCACCTTCAGAAATAATTTTGACTTACTTATCCCAGGAGATAAATCCATGATACAGTATCAAACCTAATCATTCTCCACAACCTTGTAAGCAATTCATCCTTCAACAGAATCCCATTCCTCAACCTCCGAAGTCAATAACTACTTACAAACTTGCCTAAGAGTTTCAGGATTGAGTCCTTTTAGAAAATAACATCATTGTAGGAAAAGAAAAACAACTTAGTGAAAGAACACTATATTAAAAGAGATTTAGGTTTATTAGAGTGTTTTCAAATAGAAGGTAAATACTTTTGATTGAATAATACCTACATTCCATTCTTACAGAATGCAATTCTAGAAAAATCTGAAAGTCTCTACAAAGAATCACTGACTGAAAATATACTACACTAACTTATTTTGACAAGAATTTAATAAGAAAACAAGTTTCATACGTATACAGAGTTGATTTATGTTTATTAATGCTGTGATACATTATCAAGAAGTAGTGCAATAAACAAACACACACAAACTTGTGATATATATAGATTGTTCATGTAAGTTTTCATTAGATTGTTGTCCAAATATTTTACAGAGGAAAGAAGAAAAATAAAAAGCACACTAGAAATATATTCAGAATATTTGCAGTGCAGATTCAGATGAGAGAATTATTTCTTGGTTTTAATAAATGAGTTTGTTAAGTTATCTTCACCTTTGCTGAGAAATACCTGAGCAGCAAAATAAGGGAGTTTTTTGGGAAAGACTATGCTGTCTTTCATAATGTGGAAGGAAAATATGTTAAATGAAAAAGATTTTGTGCAGATTCCTTATGACACACAGCCACCAACAAATTCTCACCTCCTGTTTTTCCTGGATCATTACTCAAAAAAATGTTTCCTCTGACTTCAGTGGGAGTCCTGTGTCATTTTAATGTGTCTACTACAGAAGCTTTTCCACTAATATTTTTCTTGTTGCAAATGCTTAAGTTGTTCCTTGTGAAATATATTAATCATGGTTAACTTGATAATCCACACACATAACATTTTATCTTTTTTTTTTCCTTCCATAACACAGGATAGTTCTTCCTCAGCCCCCATCAATTTTCTTCTCCAGGATGGGTTTCCTAGATAATTAACTCTTGGGTAATCTTCCTAAGTGAGAAAGTGAGATTTTCATTAATTACCAACAGCTTAAAGAACAAGCTTTATTTGAGGTCTCCCTTTTAAAAAGCCTCTACTGCTTTTCTCCGTGAACAGGATTACAGCTTTACATTGTGGCAGTTTAAAGGATGTAAATATAGAGTTTTATTCAGTCATTTAATCATCTTAATTGCAAGGTTTACCATAGCGAGATTAAAAATGAATGGAAGATTTCATCAAGATTTAAATGTTTCCCTCAGAATTAATACTTTCAGCTGAGTTTTTTAAGGCTTTTATTCAAAGCTTTCAGTATGAGCTTGATAGAGAACAACGATTCTCATTGTTAGAAAGAGAACAGCCCTGATGCGCGCAGGGGAAGGCAGATGCATGCTCCCACCCGCCTCAAAACAATGCTGACGTCTGGAGGGAGCGCTGCTACATCGTCTTTCCACAGCACGTAACATCTGTACAGATGTTAAACTGTAACTTTTTTTTATCTCTTTCTAAAGGACAAAGTTGATCTTACCCAGTTTGGAAACTGTATTCTAGGCTGCATCTTTTATGCCTCCCCTTTAGTGTTATAAAACTCTAGTTTCCATGAGAAATGCTTCACCAATGATGATTAATTCCAGTGCTATGGGGACCACAGTCCTCCTCATGCATCTTCTGGGTGTCTGCAATAGTGTGTTGCTAAACTGGCAAGCTGCTGAAATAAAATTCTTTCTACCAAGGTCTAAGAGATTTTGTCCTGTTCTTCTATGTCGTAAATAGCTGTCCTAGTCCTCATATAATTGGAGAAAGTCACATCAGATAACGTTTTTTTAAGTTGTTCTGGGCTCCTGTTCATATGTACGTTGGACATACACAGAAAACCGCTTTTCAAGTAAACACAAACCAAATACTTCTCACTGCTCCGGGTCTGCAAAAGGAATCTGAAAGCTATATTTGTGTTAAAACTGCAGCTTTGGACTGAAGGTCCAACACAAGTAGAAACCCAAGTCCAACTGAAGTGCAGTAGCTCTTTAGCTAGAACTCTCCTGGTTAGGCCGATACTGCACAAATTATGCATAGAAATAATGAGGCAGGCTCTAAATGACCTCATTCAGGTACAGAATTGTTAGAAGCAGACCTCCCCAGGCAAATTAGTTATGATAACAAGATTGTTACATTTGGACTGTACTGCCCTCAGTACACTCGTTAGCCAGTTTACATGTAATTGTCTCAGGTATCTGCATGCAGGACACAGCAAGTTCTGTTTTGAAGGCATCCATACACCCTCTGACTCTCCATTTACTAAGTTGGCTTTTGCAAATGCAATTCACAGATGTCTAACTTGACTCATATGAAGGTAACAAGGTTATCTTAAGGCTGTGGATTCAGTCCCAGGATCCAGGCACCTAACAGTGGCATTCGAGTGCACAACGTTAGAGAACTTCCTTATTTATGTGGATCTAGTCATTATCAGTTTCTTCAAAATCATACGAAGTCTGCATGAACTCAAACCTCTGAATCTCCATGTCTCTCTACGCATGACTGGATCCTACTTCATCATGTTAACCTGTCACTACAGGTGAGATTTCTTCCTGACCATGATTTGTGATATCAATATATTTCTGTATGTATTAAACAATAAAGTAACATCCAGATTTTTTCTACGATACGTTTTTTCAAACACAACTTTTCAAATCAACTTTAGTATAGAAAGTTACATAATTTGCTTCCTGGGAGAGGAACCACTGGCCACTTGCAGTATTCACAAAACAACAGCTGCACAGGTCATGCCTTCAACTGGTACTCTTGCTTAAGATAAGCAGAACTTAGTACAGTCCTCAATGAGTAGCTTCTATTAGTAGTTTGTAGAGGTGAAAATGTGTGAAACTGGTGATCGCAAATGGAACATTTCACATTCACTGGACGTAACTATCATCTCCTCCCAACTGCTAGGCCTGCTAGAACTGTACAATACCCTGATGATTCTCATTCTACTAGCAAAAGTAAGATTTAGAAGAACACTGAAGTTCAGGGTTTGGGGATTTGTTTCTTAAGACTCATATTAATGGTAAAATGGAAGCCAGATATGTGTCCTAGACTTAACAAAGAGTTGAACTGTAGTAAGAGAATCTGTATAAAGACGTACAGGACACCTATCTTAACTCTGTTTTATTTCTCTCATAATTGCATGTCATAGTTTGTTCTTCATCCATTTAATTCAGTTGCTCTTCACTTATCCACCTACTCTGTAATGCTGTCATAGAAGGCCACTAAATTTGTCAGGCATGATTTGCCCTGGGTGAAATGATGCTGGTTGTCACCAATCACCTCCTTAATTTCCATGTGCCTTAGCATATTTTCCAGGAGGATCTGCTCCATGATCTTGCTGGGCACAGAGGTGAGACTGATTGGCCTTTTGTGTTTATTTGACTTTAACTGAATGCTAACAAATCTTGAACTTTGCTTTTCAATAATGGGAGAAAAAATAAGTGTTAGAATGCACTTTCACAGTCCTTTAAACTCTATATTCCTGTCCTAATTCTGGTTTACATCCACAGGGTCATCTCTTTGCTTCATCCACATTTTTCCCTGGAAGAATCATACAGATGCTTCCCTCTTGCATCCCTGACTTTATCACTTTTACTAGAACTCTTTTGTAACTTTCTTGTCCAGTAATGAAGAATCCCATGTGTGCTATCATTAAAGTGAATATCCATGGCTTCTGACATGGCTCAGTATAGGAATCTGTATTCTTTATTTGTGTAACTGATTGATGACTATGCCTGTAGTTTTCATTACGGAACGAACAAACACAATTAACTTCACTTTTTTTTTTCTGTGGTCTTTTCATTACTCAAAGCATGACCAGTAATTTTGCTGCTGAGTTCCCTGGAGCGCTTTATAGGTTTTTCTTCCTCAATCTTGTTGAAGGCATGCATCTGAGGATATGAAACTAAAGAGTTTGGGAATGACAGAATTTTCTGTAGGGTAGCATTGTAACAAGCTATGTTTGCCAATGAGGAGTTACTCCCAGTCTGTTGGAAATGTGTTGTTACTAGATTTTAATTACATTTTAGTGATCTGCATGTGCCCTGATTTCTAGGCATACGAATAAAAAGTTATTATTGATTTAAACTTTCTTGAAATAGAAGTCTAGATTTTCTCTTATTATTATTTTTTAAACTAATTTGAAAAGCAATACATGAACAAAAATGCATTACTGGGCCAACTGTAGTAAATTCTCCCAAGAAACTTGTAATTTGGTATTGTAAAAAAGAAACTCTTCCAAATGATTTTACCGTTGATAAATCATCTCCGCTCCCTTAAAAACACTAATAATTTTTTCAAAAAGTATGCTAAACTACACTAGAAACTGAAAGTTTAGTGTTCCTAGTCCAACTGGATCACTCACTGGAACTGTTCTTCCCCTCAGCGACCACGAAAATGTAAGGAGAGAAAGCTGGCTGACCTTGGCCAATTAAGGCAGCGCACAAGGTTGGATGAAGGGGTAGACCTGACAGGTCTCTTCTTAAGGGACACATGCTGTAGTTTCACAGCCACGCTATTGTCAACAGATATTACTCCAGCTTCCAGTGCAGCACAATCAAAGTGAAAGGAGATACCAAGAGAAGAGGGAGGAAGCACAGGAGGTTAATTAATTTAAAAAATGCATTGAGTGTGTTGGCCCTTAGGCTTGTGCTCAATTACCTTTCAGGCACCAGCCATATGTAGCTATTAGTCTGCAGCTTGACAAATCAGACAATAATGATGAAAAGTTTTGGGAATGGGCAAGCTCCTCTTCCCTAGAGACAAGTTACTAGCCTGTTACTGAGATGTCTCAACAAATTAGACATAACTATCAGGAACCCCTCAGTCTAGTGATTAAACAAGACAGCATTGTCTTGCCAGGTTTAACAGAAATGTATGTTCACGGTATCACAACCTCATTTCTGCAACTAGTATTGTAGGGGTAACAATTAAAGTAGGAAATGGTAGGAAGGGTTAGGGTTATAATAACAAACCCTAAATAATAAGAAATATATAATAATAAACCCTAACCCTAACACTAACTTACCCTAATAACCTTCCTATTAGAACCATTTACTATTCAGTTCTGATGTTTTACTAAGCTACTGGCTGGAACAATATCATTTTACAAACATGTCAATTAGTAAAATGTTTAAGATAGAACATTCCTAATTAATCCCAATTACCTCTCTACTTCATACCATGCGAAAGAACAGTGAGAGTGCACATGTTAATCAATGTAACTAAGGAGGAGCAGCCAGAAAGACAATGCTGATCAGACAGATGAAACAAGAGCAAACATAAGAAGGAGGAAGAGGTGAGAAATGATTAATTTCTGTAAGTCTGGAGTCTAGCTTTTTCTCTCCATTACCATTGTGGGAATATCTCTAAGGATTGAAAAAAAGGATGAAAACAGTGGAGTTTTCAGAAAATGCAACTCTTCCAGATTAGGCATGACTGAATGAGTTCAACAATGATTGTGGTAGAGATGACTACTGAAAATGTTAGGAGGTCATTCTTGATTCAGAAGGAGAAGGCTTTGGACTGAACTGATCTGAGTTCTATAAGATACCATTAACAAGTTTCCCTATATAATAAAGTCAGTTATTCCTTATTTTGTAAGTACAATATGAAAGTGAACTTACAACCATTTGAGGTGATACTGTGCTTAATGAGACATAGATTTTTGTATAGCCTTATTTAATCAGTTCAGGAAGATTGTTCCAAATAAATGAAGGTGTATGAAAACAATTCTAGTTGGTGTATGTAGTTTTCATTTATATTTTTCAAAGGGGAAACTATAAACTGTTTAGAAATATATACCTGGATGCATTTATGTTCTTTTTTCCTATCCAATACAATTGTAACTGGCTTGAAGGTAGTTTTAACTTAACAGTAAATACGTTAAAGGCAATTGCTTGGATTTCTCAAGAAGAAAATATCCGAGTAGATGTAAGCATAATATCTTAGACTTCAGATAAAAATCAGAATGATTAGAGCCAAATCCAAACCCCTGTGCAGCAGCACATGTTCATCCTTTATCTTCTGACAACAAAAGGTGTTTTCCAGAGCAATAACTGCGGAAAAGTGACTTCTTTTTGATCACAATATCATCTTTTTAACTATGTAATAATTAATATCACACTTAATTCTGATAATTTGATTGCCCACTTCTATCTTCCGTGTTCTCATGCTATGTTCCAATATTGTTAAAATCATTGCTGATGACTTCATTAGCCAGCTAATACAATTCATGTTGCATTGATGCTCTTACCCTAGAGCAGAGAATCTGTAGCTGGGAAATTTAATTTCATTTTCTGGTTTACTGAAGTGTTAATTTTCATAGTATTTTCCTTGTTCGACGAGTAAGAAAATCTTCCATTGGATACTGCTGGGATAAAAATTCAGGAAGAAGAAAGGAGAATGGAAAAAAGGGTATAGATAATACTGATGAAGGCTTTGTCTCAGTTTGCTTTTCCTGCAGAACCACAAGCTCCTTTGGGAGTTTAGCAAACTACTGTGTAGTTTCAATCCTGAAGTCTATTTTCAGCTCTGCAGAATGCAAGATGGAAGGAAGGAGCACTACCCATTTTACAGAGGATGATCTCCAAAGAATAATTCAAGAAAAGACTATAATTGCATTGATTTACTGTCCAGACGCTGTGACTTTACAACATCATGCTTCAAGCCCAAAAGAAAAAGGGCTTTGAAAAACAGAATTAGTCTATGGAAGACCATGTATGTACTCAGCATAGGAGGGAGCAGAATTGCCTGTTGCTTGCACCATTTTAATAATAATTTATATTTTAGAAAAGAAAAATTAGGGAGAGTTGGACAAGAGTCTGCTTTTTTCATGTGATATGTATATGTAATGTGGCACATCAGGTGTCACTTTGACTGCTGTTGCTAAGGGGTTGAGGAGGAGAGATTAAAATCATGGGACACTACCCTAGGCTGAAAGTAAGACAACAGAAGGCTATATATTATCGCGAAATAACCATTATGTGACAAGTAGAAGATGGATGGAAGTAGTTCACTGGATTTCCAGTAGTGCAGAACAAAGTGTAGAGGGACTCA
>Ga0181612_163209_pt1 | contig 12508 bp, 6 predicted proteins | sample HoacroProtozoa21_FD_119630 | JGI IMG/M metagenome (GOLD analysis project Ga0181612, IMG submission 119630) | Hoatzin crop microbial communities from Cojedes, Venezuel. Combined Assembly of Gp0051906, Gp0051904, Gp0051908 | reverse complement strand
CCCCCCCCCCCCCCCCCGTGATTTAGATTGCGATTATATTGCATTGTCCAATTGCCCTTATGGTATTGTGGAAATTTTTAACAAACTGTCTTAATGTTGTATTTATGTGCAAATATACCTAGACTGCTAATTCTTAGCAGCTGTTGATAAGAAACATTCCTTCAGTACCACAGCAAGACCTGCTGTAAAACCTCTAAAGAATGCACAGGAATAGCAAAACAGTTCTCCTCTGCCTTTGATAGTCTGTCACAAAGAAAACCTAGCCAACTGCTGAATTGTCTATAAATTATTTCTGATATGTAAATATCATTCTGCTCAGCTACAGGAACTAAAACACTTCTTACTGCTGTTTAATTTTGTTAGCCCTTTCTGAAAGAAAAAAGACAGACAGAAAGAAATATCCCGACCTTAGGAACCTTCAGGAGGTGTAGGAGAGGGAAAAGAGCCTTGCTGAAGTTTATGAAATTATTCCATTAGCATTTGCTGATTTTGTTTCCACTCTTCAAGTGTAGAGCGTCTTTACGAATGTAAACCTCATGACCAAAAGAAAACTACTGATAATCAATGTCTTTAGCATGATTCGTGTAATGTTCTGTTGATGTAAATTCAAGAGATACTCTGTTCTCTTGTCAATTGTTGACATATAATTTTGTAAAACTTAAGATGGGCTTCTGATTACTGCTTAATGTTGCAATATATTGGGCCAAACATATGCTACTGACAGTCAAATACTTTCCTGAGAGAGAGAAAGAGAGCAAGGGAGATAGTGAGAGCTCAAGGGGGAGAGCTGTGCCCTTCTAGTAGGAGTGTTTCTGCAGCTGTTGTGTACATTAATCCAGAGAGCAGATCTCCCAACACTAAATATAGCCAGTGGGGTCATTTTACACGACAAAATAAATAAATAAATAAATAGAAAGTATTTAGCTATGGGGTCACATTAAATTAGGTTTAATTTTGCTTAAGAAGGAAATCCAAATTATGGCATCTGGGTTTAAGGGTGAATACCAGAATGTAAATATTTCAGAATGTGGAGGGAAGATAAACGGGAAGAAGAATACAGTCCCGGCAAGGAACTTTTCAGGTCGTTAGAATCTTCTGTTGACTCCGTGGAGGAGTCAGACTGTCTCCGAGGGATTTTGAGAAGCCCACCAATGCTATTCAAGCCTTGTATAATGCTGCAGAACATTGTTTCTGTTTCACTGCATACTCATGCCTCAGCATAATTTAAGTCAGTCGGTTTAAAAAGTATTTGTTCCCTGTATTATTATCAGCAATAATTAGCATTCAAATATACATGCTCATCAAACCCTTCTGCACCTGTGCTGCAAAATCAAAATGTAAACCGATCTAAAGTTGAGGGATTACCTTTTTTAATTCTTCCAGATGTTGCTGCCCAACCGTGGCAGTTAGTAGCGATGACAATTATCCAGAAGTGTGAGATTAAAGTTAAGGAAGCGAGAGAATTCTTCAAGTCCTCAGGAACAGAAACAGCTAGGAGTCCATACAGTGAAGGAAGTTAACCTTCGTTATTATGAGGATGGCTGTAAGAAGCTGGACAACCTGTCACCACCGGAGCAATAGCATTTGTCAGTTTGCAGGTCCCAAGTTATTTTGAGCAGCGTAAACCATGTGCCCGTGGAGCATTCCACCTCATTGGACAGGGAATCCACGGCTCTGACAGCACCTATGGGCACCGAGTGCCTTCACTTGTGAAACGTCCCCTATAGATGCTTATGTGGGTTTTGCTGATTCATCCAAGAGGCACTGTAGTGGCATTGTATTGCTCTTGTCAGCCAGTTTAGACTTCAGCCTTTTAAAATTACTGGTTATTGCTGTTGTCTTTATGTTTTGATCAGAACTCGAAGATTACAGTCACTGGGAAAACCCGTCAGCTGGTAACAATGTCAGAGTTTTGTAACTCCAAAGGCAAACTCAGCAAATGCGTGTGACTTAGCAGTACAATATTACCAAATTCTTTGAAGCATGCAATTTAATAAACACAGTGCAAGAATGCAGATATCTTTAAGGATGGCCTGTAACTACAAATCTTCAAAAAGCTAGAACTTCTAAACTTGTTACTGAACACACAGTGATAAACTGGGGTGGGAGTGGGGAGTAATTAAAAGAGGCAAGTGAAACTTGGCTGTAAATAAAACTCAGATATAAGCATAGGTGGAATAATTTCAAAATATTTTAAGCATTACACAGAGAAACATTGTTACTGTATAGAATTTCATTTTGTAAAACTGAGCTACTGGTTCAAACCTTGAGTAACTAAAACCTACCACATTACTCGGAAAATGTAGAGACTGGATTTTCTTTTCTGCTCATCCTATACACCAGCAACAGAAAATAATCTATAATTCTAATCAGTTCATCTTACCAAAAATGCTGCTTGGTTATTGATATACTGTTTTATTAGAAATGCTCATCACAATTTCGGTTTTAAAGGATTACTAAAATGTTATGCGTTTATTATGGGGAATTGATATATAGCGCTTTCCAAAGCTAATGATGTAATTAGCTGGCTTTTTGACCTTCTTCCAATTCTCTGAAAATGTTATCGAGTGAGCGTCTTTGCTAGAAAACAGGTTCTCCTGTGGGATGTAGTTCTTCAGAAAGTCATTTTATGAGGCATAACAGTATGAAAAATCAGAGATAAAGGCAATTCTTTTATGAAAAATTTCCTGATGCATTGGAGTTAGTGTTATTTCTCTCTCTTTTTGTAAAATATCATTGTCAGAATAGCTTGTGAACGTTAGTTTGTGGTGTGGTTTCTTCAGTGACAGGGAAAAGTTATATAGTGAAGTCAGCCCTTCTTTTGGGGACAGGTTAGGCATTTTATGGGTTGGGTAATGCCTAGTGTAACTTTATACCTGGAATAGACATCTAATGTATTCTTTGTAATATCTGTAACGGTAGATGTGAGCCATACAGTGCTGACAGGAACTGCATGTTGATACTATACTGCACGCTACTGTGGCTTGGACATGACAGTATCTGTAGATCTGCAGGCTACAAAGTTTGAAGCCTGAAAATAAAGTCTGATGTGTCTGATAAAAGAACTGTAGATCTATGTGGACTTCTGCTGAAATGCAATTATTATAAAATGTGCATGGAGTCTTGTTGAGCTGTGAACTGCTATTTCTGCATAACATGCAAAATTAAGCAATCCAAAGTAACTATTCAAACTGATCCAAAAAAAGTGCAAAAATTTTCCATTTTAAGAGTTTATAGAAGATGCTGGAATTGCAAAATCGTTGATTAATCTGTGCAGCAAATGAGCTAAGGGTTATGTGGAAAGTACAACATTGAGAAACTATAAAAGTTATGAGCCTTTACTGTGGCAGACTGACCACTGTAACAGCACGTGGTACAAGGAAAAAACTTCTACAAGAAGTCAGAGCATACACAGTAAATGTGCCAGGTCTTGCCGAGCTGTCATCTTGATCATCAGAGAATTTCAGATTCACCAGTTTGCAAATAACAGCGTAAAGCTCGTGAAAATACTGTTGTTCTTCTGTCTACTTTTTTAGAAGATGGTGCTGAGCACTTAAAAAAACACTTCAAGATACCATGACCTCCAGCTTTATTTCATTTTGTCATTGCTGACCGGCAGAAGGGAATATCTGCCTCTATCTAGAATAAAGCATAATGTCCTGGAATAAATTAATGAGCACTAATTCTCTCCAGATACTGTCTGTCAAAGCCCAAAGTACCTTTACGAGCAGAAGGTGTGTGTCTTAAAATGGAACTTTGTACATGGCTTGTTGGCTGTTATTCCACAGTGGGATTATCAGACTGTAATTGTAAACCTTCAGGGTTTATTATAAATGAAAAATTCTTGATCTTCAAGATAATAGGATGAAAGTAATACAAGCCTATTAATGGCATGTTCTGAACCATTAATTGAGAAATGAGATGAGTTACACAATATTTGGTGGAGAACAATTATTAGACATCTTTGTGGACTGCCCAAAATTACATGAGGAGTCTGCACTGTCTTTTGGGGGTGATATGAAGGCATCTCTTAATACCACATATATTGTCCAGCTTAACAGTAAGCTTGTGAATACGTCTTGGGCTGGAAGAAGCCATCTAAAGTACAGTGCTGGAGAGTTTTAGAGCCTTAAAAAAATAAAAAAGAAATGGCATGTGAAGATCTGAAGAAGTCGTTATCCTTTACAACATTTATCTACCACCCTTTTTTTTTTTTTTTGAAACAGCTCAGAGAAGAAGCAGGGCTTAGCTTACTATCCCAGAGTAACTGAGGCAGATGCGCACTTCTTTGGGGCATAGGCTTGCCATAGTTGCAGCGATGTCAAGGTTGCAGTTAAACCCACAGTACATGTAGGTCACTATCATGTACCTAGCATATAGCATATATTTGCTTAATTAGTTTGGAGTAAGAAGTTTTCCGACTGAAGCTAACTCAAACTCAGAATTACACGTGCAAAAGTTTATTTCGGCTTTAGATGTTAGTGCTGGCAATAGTGCTGACAGCTGCAAGCTGGCAGTAAGCTTTGGGACATATATTACATGGCATCCTGATTAGTTAGATGCTTATCACAGAAGCTAGTGATGAAAAACAGTTGGACAAATGTCAAGATTGTATTCTGAGCAGGAATACCACCTTAGAACAAAAGACATAAAACTGAGTGCTGCTGACGTTGAGGCTGGAAGCAGGGAGAGGACGAAGGCAGTACCAGAAGACGGACCCAGCAGAGTGGGCATACACATGGAGGCAGACTGAGCCTCCAGCAGTCCGGGAAAGAAAAAAACTTGCACCAAGCTGAACATTACCAGTGCAGCTCACGGGAAAGAGGGCATCAGTTCCACAAAGAAAAACTTGCTGGCAATGTCTTTAACAGCTGATTTGTGAAGTGACTCTGGTTCTAATTAAGCTCAGCCGGACTAGACCAAGCTACTTTCAGATCAGCTCCAGTCAGTTTACACACAGCAGCTATCTGTGTGCCTGTGGGGAGATCAAAGTAGTGAGTTTCTGCTGTTACTCTTTAAGGGCAAGTACATGAAATGGTGCTGTAGCTCAGGTGATGCTTCCTAACTCATTCAACCATTATAACTTGATCTGAATTCTTAAGGAAAATGTAAATTTATCAGTGATTTAATTGCGTAGTGTGGACACACCAGTCAAGAAACGTGCAGAATTAGAAAAAGATGTTGAAGTCATGAAAAGACCTAAGAAGCACAAGTCACAGATCGTGCCATAATTATGCTTCCTTCGGGAGCCGATAGGACACTGCCAGCAACCCTGGCCACCATGGAAGGAGTGTTCCCTCCCCTGTATAACCAGAACTGCTGCTGGTCCTTACAGTCTGTCCTATGTTTCAGATAAGCATCTATTATCTGAAAGGGTCTGAATATATTCAGGTACCTTTGCCTACGAGAGTAGCTTGTGATACTTCCTCACATGGCAGTGTCTCTGGGAATGAAAGCTCATTCTAATGTCCTCTTGCCTTTGTTCTGTCATTATTTCAGAAGAACATAACAGTGCTCAGTGTGTTTACTCTAGGGTGTTCAGAAAGTGCCACCAGAGTCTACAGGAGAAAGAATTTTCTGGTTTACAGCTCATTGATCTCTTCGCTTAATTTTTAAACCGATAAAAGGAGTTTGCAGTATGATTAAACATATGGGCAATGATGTGCATGTCGCGGGTTGTGATTCTGTACTCAAAGTGTTGGCTGATGGGCAAGTACAGGTTGCTGTTGCCATGTCTGCCTTTGTAAGGGACAGACAAGAGTGCTGAGGCAGATCCAGAGAGAGCTGATGTATTCTATATATCACACTGGCAAAAAAATAACAAAAAAAGATGATGATGGTCCAGCACTGCTTCTACATTGCAAAAAGCAAGTAGACTGTCATTCAAGCAACAGCGGGCAATTTCCTTGCTCTAAAAGGACATCTAAGTACAACTAGACTATATATTATTGTGTTGAAGGTCTGCACATTCTGAGAATTGCAGTTGGGAATGTACAAATGAAGGTGTTCCAGGAGCTTTGTGTGGAACTAATACACAAATGGTAGAAATGACAAATCAGTGTTTGGATTATCAGCAAACTCATGTCCCGCTGTCTCTCCGAGACTGACAAAGGAGCTCACATCCAAAGGGCTCCAACAGATAGCAAGAAGAGCTGGTATCAGATATGTCATAACAACATCTTACCATGCTGTCACAGAGTGTATGTGCCATTAAGCTGATGAAGATGCTGTACAACGCAATAGAAATTTGCTCTTGATTTAGAGGAACACATTACATGCTTTTGAAAATCAAATACTGCCTTTAAGACATAATTACAGGTTTCACATGGTCTTTATTAAAGCCCAGTCTACAAAAGAAAAGACATTCAAAAGAAACAGTGATATCATACTAATAATTACACTTGTGTCTTCAATTTTCATAAATAAGAAAAAGTTTTGAGAAAAGACACAAACCCCATCTTTTGCATACCAGTTTTATTGGGTTTTTTTTGAGCGATGATTGGGAAACACCCAAGATACAACAGGAGACTCTTGTGCATAAATATGTGCAATAGCAGCAATAATAATTGTATTCTTCTGACTACCACGTGACCTTCAATTATACAGAGCAGGAAGATTGTGTTTACACAGCTATCTCACAAGCAGAAAATGTGGAGAGACAGGGAAAACTTGAAAATCGTACCATGTCTAAACAAGATTTTCTACAAGATCAGTTTTTTGCCTGTGATTGTAATCCGATTCCAAATTGTTGTCAAAAATTGTCTTTGTAGTTGGTCCTAGATTTCTGAAAGGGTTTTAGATTGTGATTTTTTAAAATTCCCATTGAAAATTCTGGAACCAAAATACTAAATGTTCCATTTCTTTGAAAGTTTCCTTAAGATTCTTTGCAGTCACGTTCCAGGGAGGTAGTGATTTTGCAGATCTCTCCAGAGCCCTGTGGAGCACAGGGTTACTACTCACTTCTGGTCTGCATCCCCCCAACCACTGGGCTTGCTCATCCCAAGGCTGAACTCATTTCTTTCCAATGTGGAGTATGAAATAGTGCATTAGACAAGTTTTCTCTAATGGGCTGAAGGAGTAACTTCAGAAGAGAGGCTTAGCAGACCTGTAACCATTTTGCTGGTTAAACATGAATGTTGACACATAAAGTACCCACTTTGTCTTTTGTTATACTGTTACTGTTACATAGTTATGCTACCATATTCCAAGGGCAGTGATTTGCTCCCTACCTGTGCAGCTTTGGACAATAGCAACAATGTCTTTTCTTGAAGCTTCTAGTGGCTAGCTGCTGCTTGAGGTATGACATTTAAAGGTCTGGGAATTTGACAGTGGTGGCAAGCCCTCTCTCTCTTTTAGATTATAGACTTTAATAATTATCTAAGGCCATTATTCTTTTGGTAAGAAAAGCGTTAATAGCAATTTTCTGGATGTTTCTGGTAAAGCTAGTTCAATAGTGATTTGCAAACCTTGTGTAAGATAATATGAGTTGGATATTTTCTATTCATATCATTATGCAGAACATCTCTTAGCATAAGCCTGCCAGGTATTGTGTGATTCTAACTCAGATTCTAATTTTAGTACTGGAGACACATCAGAAGGACGAAAGAAATTGTAGCTCTTTTCTGTTGAAGGCACAAATATTGATGTTGAAACATTCCTTCAGTGCCTTTTTCTTTTTCACCCAGGCCGAAACAGGCTTTATCATTTAACAGGGCAGCGCTCATGTAAGGGCTGCCTGAGTGTTACTACAGAATTTTGCAGTCTCGTGAATTATTTAGACGAAATGTACTAGTAATTTATGGGGCCTGATGCTGTTTCCAATGAAATCAATGCTTGTTCTGTCACTAACATCAATAGGAGATGAGTCAGACTTTTCCAAAAAGTTAGTTATAACCACAGTAATGAAAGCAGTCTTTGAGTAATCCGAACAGAGCCACAATCTCTTGTACTATTCTCATCCAGTTTCATCCAATGTTCCATCTATTTGCTTTTCAAAATGAATCAATAGGTAAAAATATACCAGTATTTCACTTTCTTGCTGTAGAAATGGTACAGCTGAAAAATGTTATGAAGATTTCCAAAAAACACAGAGGTAATCCCCAGAACATTAAATAATTGATGTTATGGGTGGCAATTGTAAAAGAGGATTTAAAAATCCCTTTTTTGTAAAAAACTTTTACTCAGTATGTGAAAGTGTCAGATTCTTTAAGGTGGATTCCCTGCCTAAAAACATGGATGACACTGTATCCTTATTTTAAATTATGATCTTTTTTCTCTTGTGCAGTACTATCCATTGTACAATACTATCTTGTATAATATTAACCTTTCACAGAACTTGGTCAACTTGCAAAGTTGCCTGTAATACAAAAGAGTTAGCAAAAAGTGTGTGTTTATAACCATTTTACTGTTCCCTGTATAGTTAATATTTTATTAGGTTCTCCTGCATTTTTCCTTTTGCAAAGGAAATTATTTTTTTAAGTTGGGATATCTAAACAACATTCTACAAGCAGCTGGGTTCTTTAATTTGCTAGCGTTCAAATTTTAAAGTGGATAGTTTCCATTCATGGCTCAAATATAAAGTGCGTGAGCTCTGCTTGGAAGCGCTCACATGGCTGAGTAGGATCGCCTTGAAGTTACCACCATCTCTGGGTGCAGGGTTTGGCTCACATCAGCCTTCTTTCTGGGGTCAGCGCTACCAGACTTCAATGATTTGTAGAGCACACAGCAAATATTGATATACAGAGAATGGCGGTTGCCCAAAGAAGCAAAATTTTGATGCAACCTGTTCTATAAGATTGTTTTTAAAAATTAAATACAGAAAAAATTGAGATAATACTAATGAGGACTCCTATCTAAAGCATCCAGTGACTTGGTGGAGACTATGTCTGGTAATCAACAGAAACACAAGATCAGAAATCAATGGATTAAAATTAATAACCCAGAAACTTTTTGATTACTGAACAAAATATCAAGGGGATGTGCTGTTCCATTCATTACTTTCTTTGGGCAAGTGAAGCAGGAGGAAGCTTGATTTGACATTAATGCCAAAAAACCAGCTTGATTGAAAGGTATGAGATTTACAGTCAGGGTTACTACTCCCAGCATCGTCAGAGACTACAGGATCCATTCTGACACTGTAGGATTTCACTGTCCTGATTGCGAGGCATGACTAGTTCAAACAGACCGTAAAAGAGGATCTGATAATGCCAGTTCTGCTGTCTTCACCTAATTTGGGACGCTCTGTGATATGTGAGATTTGCATTCCTACTATGACCCTCTCCTTCCCTATCTTCTTTTATTTCCTCACTTTATTTCTTGTCTTTCATGTCTTTCCTTCTCTTGTTTTTAATAAGAACCTGACTTAGCACACAAGACGAATTTTGCTGTATTGTTTCAGGTCTCCAACTAAGAGAGCACCAGGTGGCACTGACTCAGTCTGCTGCTGGTACAGGTTTGCCAGATATTGCTCTAGCTAATACGATCATGGACTTGTTTTCCTCACATTACATGTAAGAAAAGGGCACTAAACCAGACACTTTGTTTGTACTTTTGCTGTTCCTTTCTGGGTTTTGCTCTTGCCTTTTTTGTGGGTTGTCTAATTTGTTCTTCAGATAAAACAGGATTAGATCCTAGCAGCTACAGATCTATCCATTTCAATGGGCTTCTTTACCTTTCTTCAGAACATACATCTCCAAAACATCTAAAAAGGATGTTTGTAGCCATGATTAATACCAGTTGAACAGATTGTCAGAGGGACTGCTACAAAGAGTATCTTGTTACCTAAATCTAAAGGAAAAGGAAATACAGGAATGTTACTAAAGTGAAAGCCATATTATACACTTTATATTTGAATATTTGAACTTTTTCTTCTTTTATTTCTATTGTAATAAAAGTTTTGTTTTTTGTTTTTTGTTTTTTGTTTTCTCATGGTAGCTATGTCTATGGTTGATATTAAGCAGACCTGACATCTACACTATCTGCCTTCCTTAACTGCTTACTGTTGTCCAGAGACAGGGTCACATACATGAATGCTTTTGACCTGGGTTGAGATTAGCACAACAACACATTATGGATTTTACTTTTAGAAGTGGATTAAGAGTCAGTCTAGTGAGGTGTATTTTGTAACCACACAGTGTCTATTTCCAATTACACATTCATCAAACAGAGATTTACAGTGCAGTCCTCATTCTTATCACTTAAATGGCATTGCACATCTAGAACAGAGACAGAATTTCATCCTGGCTTCTTACAAAGAAAGTCCAAAATCCTTAAGAACTGAGAGACTTCACTGAGAGTCCATCTGTAAGTGCTTTTAACATAAAAGAACAAAATAAGTAAGGTTGTTTGTGGAAACCTGATAACTGTGAGTTGCACAGTAATGAGGCAAATACGCTCAGAGGCTCTTGCCTTCTGTCTGAACTAAGTATATATATACCATTTATATAAAATACGGGTACCTTCAGTATCTTTTCTTCTAATTAGGTATAGTGGCTTTCCAGTGTATGTCTTTGTTTTATATTAGAAGCCCTGAGGCCTACAGCAAATTAAACACAAAGGGCCAGGCAGGTGGCAGGAACCTGAGGCAACTCAGCCTAATGGTAGTGTAGATCAGGACCTTTAGGATTTTAGAGTAACCAAAACCGGAACGAATGGCCGGTGTTTTGAGCATCAGAGGCTTTGATGCCTGCTATAGACAACTAGAACTATAGAGAAAATCAGTAAGTTAGTTGCCAAAATTATTCTTCATGAAATACTCCCCTAATCAGAATGTCTAAAAGGATTGTTGCTAGAAGCGAATAAGGAGACGGCATTCATGGATAGTCTACATTTTAAAAATAATTTCTTGAGACCTCTTGCTTTTGAAGAATTTCAGTGGTTTATCAGCAGTGTGCATGGCAGCTCATCTCTGAACTTGTGGTCATTGGATCACCTCAGCGAGGTAGGCCTGGGATAAACAGTTTGGAGGACGGCAACATGATTGTTCATTGAGGTGACCAGCGGAACTAACTAAAGACGAGAGCTTGACGTGCATAGCTTTGGTAGCAGGAGAGCATAGTTTGATAATGGTTTGCTAAAATACGACAGAAACAAACTCCAGGGAAAGCAGAGACTGTGTACAGTGTACTACAATGGTGCAATAGGATGAACTGGGAAATGGTCAGTCTGAAGGGCCACAGCTGGGGAAAAGACATTATATCCATGCTTACATGGAACCTATCATCTCGACACGTGGTGGCAGCAGAAGAGCATGGCAGTCTTTGTGCCAACAAATAAAATGCAGTAATGGCCTGTGGTGCTAGGGGAATCGTGTTGCCTGGTTATAGCTAGGAGAAGGAGTGCTTAGCTGCTATTATTTGACCCCTTGTGCATAGCATTCTGAAAGCACTGTCTCTGCCCAGCTCTCTGACTGTACAGACAAGGGAAAAAAACAACTTCTGCAGAAGCTCTATGGTTTTTAAAATTTTCCTCCTTTGTATTAAAACAGTGCCGTTTTGTAATGAAAATGTAACTAGGATATGATTCCCAGACTCTGAATCTCATTAGGTGACTGGTTTGAGAAATAGTTACTGTTTTACCAGCACTTTAATGTGTCACCTTACTATGTACACTTGAGATCAGCTTACCAGCCCCGTCCCGATGATTCTGGCACTCTTTCCCTTATGCTGCCTCATCTGTCTGGAACGCCTTCCCTCAGGCCACTGAGTCACCTTCCCACTTTAAATGTTGCTTTTTTCATTGTAATCTTAAACTGACCTGCATGATAACATATTTTGTAAAAGTGTATATGAAGATGCACTGCAAAAATTCTATCTATAGATACTGATGAAGCTTCAAAAATGTTTTTTTAGGATACAACTTTACTGACAGAATTAATTTTAAAATAAGGGTCTTTTTTGTCAAAACACAAGCAAACTTTCAGAAGGGACAGAGATGAGAATTCTCAGTTGTTTGATAGTACCAGCTTATTAAACACCAGAAGTATCAGAATCACTCTGTCTAGCTAAAGAACAAGTGATATCCAGATAATGTAAGCTCACTTACTGAAGTAAGGGTCATGACCCAGAAAATTACCTCAGAGCGGCAATAGCAGGAGGTACTGGCCATTCTGACTAGCTACGCAAATTGTGAACTATGCCAAACATGACTTTTTCATAAGTATATAAGACAGAGAAAGAGAGAGAAAGAACAGCAAAAAGAGGAGGCTATACCTTTTCTAATAGGAAACTAAATAAGACCTCTAATTCATTTCAGATAAATTACCTAGTAATCAAAAATGTTTCTGACTACTTTCCCAGGTCACATTTAAGCCAGTGGTTCTGCTTATGCAGTTGTCAGTCTCCAGAACCACCTAATTTCCAAACAGTCAAACTATCAATTTACTCAATGGAAGGAGTCAAAAGATAGATCACAGGATTTAAAATATGTTCTGATCTTATAAACCGCACATATTACAAGCATGTTTAGACCAACTGGTACATCAGTGGCATGTAAGAATGCCATGTGCTAT
>Ga0181612_128349_pt1 | contig 12508 bp, 6 predicted proteins | sample HoacroProtozoa21_FD_119630 | JGI IMG/M metagenome (GOLD analysis project Ga0181612, IMG submission 119630) | Hoatzin crop microbial communities from Cojedes, Venezuel. Combined Assembly of Gp0051906, Gp0051904, Gp0051908 | reverse complement strand
ATATTTGTATTCAAACTGTTAGCAAACACTGTTCCAAGAGAAAACTTCCTTTACAGAAAGCTGTTCTGTAGGTTGAAAAAGCCTTGCTGTATATATGTAACCGCATGCACAGAAGCAACATTACAAATGAATTGTTTTGGAAGAAGCAACATGACCTGGAAAAGATTGCCACAGTTTGTGAAAAAGTATTTTCTATTTTGTGGATGAAAAATATTTTATTTTTTTTTTCATTTGGGAAAGGAGTCATATATTTCATCATCTCAGGGGATTTTACAGCATTTTTAGAGCATAGGAAGGCCATGTAACAGACATGTAAAACAGGATTTGCAAGCAGTTTGTGGCCAGCTCTACCTGCAAACTTCTATCTGTGCCCAGGGATGCCACTACTTGTAACGTGACTGGGAAAGGACTAGATGCTTTCTTTAAGGTTTGGTTTCTAAATTGCATTTTTAATATAAGCAAAAGATGCATCTTGCTTGGGGTAGCTGATAAGATGATTATTCTTAGCCATGTGTTGTCTGACCTGTTACTGAATTGAATTTAAATCCACTGCAATTTCCATTCTAGCTTTTAAAGAAAAGTAAACCGTTAGTTTGTGTTGCCTTAAAATGCTGTTGTGTGACCTGGGCCAGCTGAGGGGGGTGACTGGTGACGTTTTCAGCTGCTCCTGCAGTGGGGACTGTGAAGTGGTCGCGGCCACTGCCTCAGCAGTTACCTCAAGCCAAGGCAGTTGTCCTTGCTGTCAGTGAGCTACAGCCTAGTTCTGCTTTCAAGTATATTTTGGATTTCAGTGCACAGCTTTTGCTATTCCTTCTTCCTTATCCCTGTATTCAAATCATGAATTGCAGTGCCACTTCACCGAGAAAAAGAATTACAGGTGTCCCAATGAATTCCAGGTGACTGAGGCAGGCAGGGTGTTCCTGCGGGGCTGGTGTGGGGAAGGGGAGCTGCAGGCAGCGCAAGCGCTCCAGGCGCAGCACCGAGTGGGGATGGCCGCAGGGAAGCTTATTGCACTTCTGAATAATCTCCTGTGAGGAGGAAATCTTTCTCCATTGAGATGTCGGTTGCCTGTGTGATTGGATAGATTGTCTTCAGCTGAAAAGCAGAAGGCAGAAAACCACTGTGTATTAGAATAGAGCAAATCGGAGGGTTTTAGGTTACATGAGCAGGAAAACAGTTCTGGAGGAACCGTTCTCTCATTTCACGACCTCTGTTTGGTGGCTAGGGGAGAAAGTGGGCGCTTTCTCTGAGCTGACACCCATTCGTGACATGCATTTTATTGCAGTCTGAGGAGCTCATGAAATAACCATGTGCTCTGTAGAAGTTTTCCATGTGAACTGAAAGAATAACTCAGCTTTACGATTCCAGCTATTACTTTCATCCAGTTTCAAAGCTGAGTTCCATAAAGGTCTGTGTTTAGTCTCCAATGAATGAGACAGAAGTTCACTGCTCCTACTGCAAACTCTCTCATCTTTTCCGAATAATTTGTGTGAAGCAAAATGTGCCTGAGCAGTGGAGATGGCAGCAGTGTATGCTACGCTTTGGCTATACCTGGAATTTTCAGGGAAGTGTGCTGTGCACAGAAATCAGACTGAACTTCGCTTGAGTAACATGCCCACCAAAAGAGAGGATAACAGAAGGAATCCCTGTCCCCTGTGTCTGTGCTGTCCCTGAGACACACATGTATGAAACCCTACAGGAACAAAGCCTAAGGCGTTAACTTCAAAGTGCTTTCCTTTTATGAAATATTTCCTGTTATATGTACTAACTACTCCTGTTCTCTATTTATATACCACTAAAACACCTTGGTGGATGATATTTATTAGGAAAAAATTTTTAACAGTATTGGACCATCCCTTTTTGATTTTGGTTTATTTTAAATTAGGCATTTTAAAATTAAATTGCTTTAGAATTTTAAAGAAACATTAATTCTGTGGGATTTTCTTTATCTGAAGGTAATAATGAGACTTGCAATGTGGCTGTGAAAAGATTTTTAGTTAGTCTAAAGACTGGAATTGCAACTGCACTGTGTCTTTATAGTTACTACTCGTGCAAAATTGGTATGTAAATCTGTCATCTTGGGTACGAGTTTTACACATACCTTCTTCAGGTACAAATAAGTCTGCAAAGAACAGAGCAGAGGAAAATAATTTTCTAGTTGTTTACTTGTTTAATAGCTTTAGCGTGTGATACACAAGCTCTTCAGCTGTTTTTCAGAAGAGAGGAGTTGGTCACAGCAGTGCCCTGGCCAGATTCCAGCAGGGAACTCCAGAACTCCCTCCCACGGTTACGGATGGGTCACTCTCTTGCCTGAATAAAGCATCCACCCACTACAGACTCTCTCGTATGCATGAGTAGATGCAGCATGCACAGGTTCAGTGACTCCATGTCTGTATCGAAGTAATCTCTTTACTGTGACAACACAGCAGCTTCTCGTTGTTGTGTGTTACATATGACATGGATGTTTGACCCCACCAAATTTTCTGAAATGCTGCATTCTTTTTTTTTTTCTGCTCCTTGTCTTTGAGCGGGTTTTTTTTATTTAGAACTTGTGGGGGAACACCTGAGGGACAATGCATCAACACATATTTTGGCTTTGGAGAAAATTCTTACTTTCAATCAAGTTCAATACTGAGGATGAAATTGGCAGAAATTTATTTTGTAACAGTGTCTAGAAGTATCAAGTGTGATATGAAGTATTGCAAAATATGAGCTGGCAATCTCTGTGAGAGAAAGCAGAGAGAAGGCCTGGCATCTCTAAGCCTGAGGATACTGGAAGGAGGGAAACTTCTCTCTCCGTCCAAGAGCAGGATTCAGATTTTGCAGTAGACTTTGACTTGAAGACATGCTTTAAGGAAGCAGTCTTTGTAACTTTGTCTACAGGAGATCTTTATATTTTTTCTCATGCAGAAACCAAGACGTGTCTTTAGCAGGATGTGTCTGAGTATCTGTTCCAGCCTGGATCTTGTCTTTGCTTTGCTGCTTCTAAACTGGCCTCTTTGAACAAGAGAAAATAAGAAAAAAGCTATATAACAGCCTCCTAGGAAATGGTTATAATTTTGAGAAAGAACACCCCCAGACTATATTTTTCATGGTGAAAAGAGAAACGGGCTGTACTTTAACACAGGTGCTGATTTGAAACATGTTTGTAGATGGTTGTGTGAGGCGGTGTTAGTCTGATGTGATGAATGTCCTGGACCAACAGTTGTGTTATGTGTTCATTTTTGCTGTCTGCTACATAAACCGGGTTAAATTCTATGGTTTATCCTGACCATTAGTGTTATGTATATGGTACATGCAGGCATTTTCTGATACCTAAATAAGTAACAAACATCTTTATTTGATGTTGAAAGTATATTTAAGCTTACTGTTTAAATGTATGTTTCTGCTGTAGCAGGTATCTTAATTATTATAGAACCATCACCATGCTCCTGCTTCTACAGTATTTACTCAGAATTGAATGTTAGTGAGGAAAAACAAAGTTTTTAATCTCTAATTTCTAATAGATTTTGTTTTCCCATTTTCCCAAGGTTTAAGAAAGCAATTGTGTTTTAGAAATCGAGTTTGCAAACAGGTTTCTTTGGCAAATACACTTCTGGTGCAGCTGTATGTTGGTATTCTCATTCTGTTGTGAAATTGATTAAGAAATAGATGATGGTGATTTAATATTTCATTGATAATAAAATAGATATTCAATATATGTTTTTGTACCCTAAACCTAGATTTCTCTTTGAAATTGTTACTAGACTTCTGCAGAATGCAATAATTTATAAACTCATGCCAGTTGTCAGGGAAATGGAGACTTGTTTGAAATCTGGGCATCTCAGATGCAAGTAGGACTTTTGACTTTCACAGTGGTAGGATTTCACCCTTGGATTATGCTGAGAGTTTCCACTCAAGAGAGGCCTGAAAGCTTCAGTAATTTCTTTTTTCTCTTGGGAAATAAGAAGTCGTTTCAGGCTTATGTCAGAATCCATCTGAGTGGGTATGGAAGCAGGCAAGTTCCAAAATCACTTTAAATTAAAAATCAGGCCAATGATAGTCTGTGTTCCCTGTAAGCTGCCTGCACTTCTCAGTATCCAAATATAGCTTTAAAATATGTGGCCGCGAGGAAGGATTAGTACCATCTTATGATAAATATGATTAAATAGAATAATCTATTTGAAGTTCCCCTGGAATTTGCCACTCCTATATTTGTACACCTTTAGCTACTCCTGGAGGAAAGTGGGCAAGAGGAGTTTTCCTGAGATTTGTATTTGCAAGCTGCTTTTCCAGGAACCAATGACTCTTTATCTGGAAAATGAAAAAGAGGATCTATGCCATTTTCTGTATTTTATCATACTGCTGGCAAACAAATTATTGCAGCATTTAATCACAGACCTGGAGAAACTGTCAGCCTTGTAATGCAGTAGAAGATCAACCAATTGGGTGAATGGTTTGTATTTTGAATGCTCAGTAAAATAAGTGGGAAGAATACATAGACTGAATTTACACTCTGAAACTTAATTTTGTGGTGAAGGGAGGGAAAGGACATGCAAGGGCTATGTTCTAAGCAACAATCACAGGGTAAAAGTATGAAGAAAAAACTAATGCTAAGATGTATCAGTTTAGTCTTCAGGCTTTGTGAGATATAGCAGGCTGTGGATTAGGGTCTTAGCAGAAAATTAATATAATTTAAACTTGAAGTGAAGGTATGAGGGGAGGACATACAATGAATGTCTAGGGAGTTGTATACCATGGTATTTTAGCAGATGATGGCACTAAGCGGCTCGATGAGTCCTCTCCTTCCCTCATTTGGGTGACTGTTCTGTTCCTCATATCCCCTGGGCCTTCGTTTGAACAATTACTCTTCTTGTGCAAACGGCAGGGTGAGCAGTGAGCAATTCTGTAACTGATTAGTAGCACAGCGATGGGCTCTGGTACAGAGGTGGAATTCTGACTGCTAAAGCTGTCGTAGCTACAGGCCCATTTAAGGGATCAGGAGGTTGTAACTGTCTCCTCGTTAGCGCATACTGCCCTGATACTTCGTTCACTGTATACGTATTTATGTATGTGTAGAGTGTGTATATCCACGCAGGGTGAATGGATTTTGTGAATGGAGAGTTCTAATTTCGCAGTGTATTAGCGAAATGACTGAGGATTAAAGGGATTCTGTCAAGATGGTTAAGCCTCAGATTTTTTTTTTTTGTTTAATCAGATGTAGTGCTTGTGAGATGTCACGGTGATAATGCTAAAATTAAAATTTATCTTTTCTGAGAGCAGGCTCTGGACAGGTGTAGATCAAGCTGCTAATTTACTTGTCCTAATTCAGAGAGACAACTTTAAAGCATGTTTCAGCCTCCAGGGCATCTTTTGATGGATAGTTATGACAGTTTATGTACTAATAACACTTGTTCACTAGAAAACAATTTTGAAACCATAGATTGCCTGCGTAGTCATCCTACAATTTAACTTTCAGTCATTGTTGGAGTGGATTACATTTGAATTGGAAGCCTACCAGTCAAAAAATTCACGTTTCGTTATCAAACCTCTGACTCCTTTTGTCTCCCCAAAATTGCTTTGAGTACATAAGTAAACTCACTTTTATTTTAACAAAATTAAGGAAAAATAATATCTGTAATTTAGAAAGTCTAAATAATCTTGCTCAGGGTTATGAGAACTGGGAGGTCAAGCTGGTGTGTACAACGTGAGTGAATTATGCAGTCACCATGGTAGCTATAGGCCTCATGTTTACTGTAAAAAGATTTAATAAAATTGCTGTTCTTAGTTATTTCTGCTGCTCTTAACACTATAATAAGCGATTGTACATCTTACCATCCTCTTGACTGGCTACAGTGTTTATGTTTTGCAGTGGAAAACTTGATGGCTGCTGCTGAATCATCTGGCCAGCAGCAGCTAGTAACTGGTAGTTAGACGCATGTGAAAGGCAGTCATTATCTGAAGCAATGTTAAAATTACAGTATTTCTAAACAAAAAAAAAAAGAAGCAAAAAGTTTGCATATTGAAAAAGGTACTCAGTTTTTTTTGGTATCCTGTAATTTAATTTAGATGGTGCTAATGTCTGTTCTACATCTCTGTAGTTACACTGCAGCTACTCGCCATGCAGCCGAGCGTACTAGATTGGTGCTGTGCAAACCACAGGACAAGAATGGTCCTGTTGTTCTTACAGTGACCGGTGCATGGTGTGAAATTCGAGGTCTGTGGATTTCCAGAAAACAATCTTTGTAGTACTGTTAATACTGGAAGTCCGGAGAATGTTTAGTATTTGTGAGAATAAGTCTGATGTGTAGAGTGTTCTGTTGATTAAGCCCTTGCCTTGCTTATTGCTGGGACAAATAAGATGGTGGCAGGGAAAGCCTCTGTGGGTTCCTTGGGCTGTTCTGTGTCCAACCTGGTGTCCCTCACAGTACTGTCCTACGTCTGTAGCCAGTCCTGGCTATGGGACAGAAAACAGAGGGTCTGCCCTCCCAGACCCCCAAATCCATCCTTCTGTGCCACGGTTGATGAATCACTTGTAGCAGAACTGCATCAGAAGCAAGCATGGTGGTCTCCACACTTCAGGCTTTGAACATAGTTCTCTGAAAATTATCACAGAATGTTGGGTCCTTTTGCTTTTTGAAGCAGACAGTGTTGTTCCTTCGTACATAAGCGCTTTCTTCTGAGGAAGTATAGACATGTCATGTCGTATTTGCCATATAATTTACTATCATGTGCTATATTACTACCTAATTAACTTTGAATTGCAGTTTTGGACATGATCATGATGTGCAAAGTTTAGAATGATCTATATTTAGGAAGTGCAGTGGTTGGAGAATAGCATTGCTCAAACTTTTTTGGCATATTTCTTTCTGTCAAAAGGCAGGGCTTGCAGCAGGATTGGGCTTTGAAACAGGTTTGTGCAGAACTCAGTGTTTGCTGAATGGAAGCTTTATTCTTAGCACCATAAAATGGGAAGAGGTCCATGAATGCTGAAGAGGCACAGCATATATTGTTTTTAAGCAAAAGTGAGCATTTGCAGTGGACCAAATTTAAATATTTTACTGCCAGGAAGGTACAATTAATACCTTAATTTAAGATCCATTCTTAGTCTGCTCTTTAAATGCTTTTTTAGACTCAAACTAGAAATAAGTGCTTCGAAGCACTGTTAAATAACTTTTGCATTCTGTTGAGTCACATCCTGCCCCTTCTTAAGGGAAATGAGCATGAGACACATCAGATTCTATGCCAACAATTGTATGTTTAATGTGAAACATTTGGCCCTAACAGACCTCATTTTCTTGCTTGTGCTGATTTTGCAGATTGGTAACTCCACTTATTTCAGTGCCACTAGTGGTATTTCATCTTGGAGAGCAAAGCTGTGTTCATGGGGGTAAAATATAATCTTCCAAATGCAGTAACAACGTGTTTGGGGAAGAAATAAGAGTTTTTCATTGCCTGCTCTGGACAAAGATATCTGTAATTTCTGCACTAAGCCTTTTATGGTAGCTGGGCAAGATAGCATGAATTCATTAATGCCTGAATATAGGAGATGGTTATCAAGACAGAGCTAGAAACAAATAATTCTAGTGTCATTTTATTTTATTGGCATTGGTAATTAGTCCCAACAGTTACCGTGATATTCTGTAGGAGCTTTATAGGCAGAAATAAAACTACATAGGTAATTTTGGAGTCTGTGCGTATTATTATGCAAAGAGCTGCTTTTAAATGTAACGGAGATCACAATTTTCCTGTCATTAATCACACCATTAAAAATGGGAAATGTTAATGCTGCAGTAATCTGTAAAGTGAGTTGTTTATGGTAAATCCATCCTGATAAAAAGATGGGAGTAAGTGCTGTTTTTGGGAATTTGATGAGGTGCCTTTTCTTGAAGGTGGAGAGATGCTCCCTTATTTTAGAGAAGTTGCCGATTGCTCAGAAAAGTCTGCTCCAGGAGGAGTGAGAAGAAACATGGAGCAGAGAGCGCCCAGCATATGGCAACTAGCAAGGCAGGAGGTGATGCTGCTCTGCTTCCGTGCTCCCTGCCAGAGAAAGCTCTCCAGCTCTGCCAGAGAAAGGGTCTGTGCCCTGATATTTGTTCCAGTCACAGTGTAAAGTTTCCCTTAGTGTTCAGGTTTCAACCTTTTCAATGAATTTTATATATATTTCTATAATTATTTTATCAACAATGTTGAGACTTTGGATGCATAGTTTAGAGTTTATCCCAATGATGCAAAGAAATACTTAATAACAAAGTATGGACTGTGATAAAGGCACAAGGAAGCAACACCTAATAGTATCTTGTTGTAGAGTAGACAATATGGGCCCACTCAAGTGTGAAATTAGTATGTGCTTCTTCCACCAGGCTGTTTTTTATTGTCACATTGATGAAATCTAGTTATACACAAAGCTGTTGGTAGGTGCAATATCCAGAAACATCTCATAGTCGTTACAGAAAAGCCTGAAACAAGTGTTAGGCTTCTAGAGGAACCTACGAAAAGGAACATGAAGACAAATAAAAAGACTGGAATGCAGAATAAATAATTTGTTTCCTAGTTAAAGGTATTTACTCTCACATTAGAGATAAACTTAGGACTGGTACATAAATGCAATAATTGCCTGTGAAAGCTTTGAATGTCTATTTAATTTGCTTTTTAAAGATGCGTATGAGACTTGTATTTTGCCTGTGTTTGCTTAGCAAAGGTATTGTATTAATTAGGCTATGAAATGTGACTGCCACACCCAGTTTAAAATTTTGCATGTACTTTTAAAGTCAGGTAGCATGCAAAAGTACCTATTCCATTTTCTTTTTTTTATTATATTAAGTTATAAACAGGATTTATAAATCTTAGAAATTGATATTTTTAAGGTGGAAAGCAGATTTCCAAAAGCACCAGCTGCACTGATTCTTGAAAACATATTAAAAAGATAGGACAAAATGAGTGAGCTTTGCCTCCTGAGGAAGCTTGGAGAAAAAAAAAAAAGGCTATTTTTTTCAAAAAGCTTTGTGCCTTTAAAATTGGGGCCAGTTTCAAATATTCAAAATACAGTTGTTCATCCCTCATCTGTTTCTTCTTCAGTTCCTTCACTCGGGCATAGCTGTGGAGAAGTATAACCACTCTGAAATACCAGACTACTGAGTAGGAACATAAATGATGGCAGATGCCACTGTTCTGGGGACTGAAAACTGCTAATCCAGGTTATTGTGAAAGCATACGGAACTCAATAATGGACTTTTTTTTTTTACACTGAAATGAATATGTCCAATTGTTCACTTGTGATTGTCTTTGAGCTTAATCTTAAGAACTCAGGGCAATCAGACTTGCTAGGAAACCATGGTACCCCCAAAAAAGAGCACTTAAATCTGAACTGCGAAGTTGATTTTGTCATGTCTCTCTTAAAGGAGGGTTGCAATTAGAAAGAAATGTTTCCTGGAGTGGAAAGAAAATCTGTATGACCCAGACGAACTAGTTTTGTCTAATTTTCTAAAGTGCAAACAAAGAAGCATCATTTCATGATTTATAGCTATTCAACAATTTTTGATTCTGTACCAGAGGGAAGTATCTTGATTAAATGGGAACCTTCGGCATGTGAAGTGGCTGTGCTGGTTACTGTTCCCCGGTTGCTATGTAGAACTACTGTTTTGTTAAAAAAGGAATATTGAGATGTTGGTGAATTACTGTGAATTTCCATATGACTTGCCTCAGATTCTGCAGTTGGCACAAGCTGCTTTTTTTTCCCCCTCTCACCTTAAAACCCTCATTTGATACTACTTCAAGACTGGACTAAATGGAGAATGTTTATTATTAGAATATGAGTGTATAATGGAATTTTCAAAATACCAATTTTGAATTTTATTTTGTTAAATGAGTTAAAAGGCACATTTGTAAAATTAAATAAGGGGAAAACCAGTTTCATTTCCTCCATTCACATTTGCCTTGCAGAACTTGGAGAGATAAGAAAGGAACAGACTCTAAGAGTGGAAGGTCTGACACCTAAGTAGGTCTGTTGCTTTGCAGATCTGTTTTTACGCAGTTACCTTTACTGTGTGGATGACATTTTAAGCTTTCAGGCTTTAAATTTTTTTTTTTTTTTTATGCCTTAACAGTGTCTTGAGTATATAACTTTCCTTTCCTTCCTTTTGCAAAGCAGACGTGAAAGTGGCAACTTGGATATTGGAAAAAGCTGAAGTAATAGAAAGTTAGTATAGTTCAAGCTGGCATTAGGTTAGTTATAGTTAAAAACAATAACAGTAAAAACCCCAATCTTCCAAATAGCCTGTTACATGTAGAAAGCTTGGTGGTTAAATTTATCATTCTTGTGTTTTCCTTGGATGCTTTTTTCGTGTCTTTAAACACAACTAATAGCTTTGGGAAACATAATGAGATGCTTTGCAGCCAACTCTGTGCGTTCTTTATCCTCAGACCCTACCAGCTCCTTGGCAGTCTGTCTTCATTTGTTTAATTGCTGTTTGGTGGCAGCCCCATGTACCTACTGTGTTAGTTTTAAACCCTTGCAGCTGGGGTATAAATGTTTGCTAAAAATATTGATGAAGTGCCCTCAATTTGGATGTGATTATAATATATTTCATCATATATATTTTTTTCCTTATTTTGTCTGTGTAAGGATCAGGATGCCTTCAAACTATTCTACCATATAACCACTAATTTCTGCTGCTCCTGTTTAAGGACTCTGGACGTCTTGGCAGCCTGCAAGTCCCTGGTAGGCTATTGGCGATTCAGATAGCTTCATGAACTCCAGAAACATGTACAAATATTTTAATTAAATGTTTTTGCTTTTTGCAAAATGAAAGTTCAGAAGTCTGGGAGTTTGGGGTATTTTTTTGATAAAACATCTGGAAATCCTAATTATTACTTTGCCTTAGTAGAAGAAATTTAACTGTCTGACTAGAAATTTATAGCAGTGGAGGATATTTTCTCTTTGATTTATTGTTCCAGCCTGTGCTGCAACAAATACGCTTTTTTAAACTAGTTTGTGTCTGTGCTTTAAATGTAAACTACTAGGGCCAAACAGACATCTCCAAGTTGAAAGAAGCACTTAAAGTTGGATGCTTCTTAAAAATCAACAAGGTGAGATCAATCAATTCAGGTTGTGGCTTGGAAGCAACTGAATTCGTGAAGAAGGCTGAAAATTAACTGGAAAACTCTTCAGTCTGTAGAGTGTTAGCATGAATGGTGTGGCTCAAATTCAGAGTTAGCAGGGAACAAGGAGCCCCAGTGCATTGGATTTCAGAGGTTTAGCAGGCATGGTGGTGTTGGGTTGATGGTTGGACTGATTGATCTTAGAGGTCTTTTCCAACCTTAATCATTCTATGATTCTATATCAACACTTGATTCTCATTCTTCTTGGGGAATCCTGCTCCACATAAATGATTGAAAAAAAATTTTAAAAAGGATCACTCCTCAAAAGATCTACTCAATGATTTTAAAATGAGTCATCATTTCTTCCTTAATACTGTGCAAACTAAGACACAAAGTTAGTGACTTGCCAAAGTGTAGTGAACCCACAGGACAACCCAAAATAAAATCCTGGTGTTTAGATACTGAATAGTGCTCTGCTCCTTGTACTGTGATTACATACAGCTGCTTGCACTGCAGTTGTACCAATGACTGAACTAACAGAAGTTGATTTTTTTGTGCTAATTTCTTTAGTTCCCATTTATTGCTACATTTAATGACTTGGATCACATGTTCATAGCTAGTTCCTGGGAAAAAATTTGCAGGAACCACAACGAATGGTTTTCACCTTTTGAACTCCATCCTCCTTGGTGTCCTGATATGATCTGTGAAATACTCATCTTTAATTAAACTAATATGGCCATTCCTAGGTCTGTGAGAACAGTCATAAAAAATGTACCAGAGTCCCTGTCCCTCCCACAACTTTGCTGAAGTATAATACCAACTATGCAGACATTAGCATGCACAGCTGAAGGTTAAAGAATTTAAAAATGCTTCACAAGGAGCAAGAAAGATGAGTGATTCCTGAGTATCTGGTTCTCCTTAGTCCTGTGGTGTTCCACATCTCACTAGCTGTATGGTCAAATTTTTGGCAGACCATCTGCCAGTAAGTGTAAGAGGCAATTTCTTCTTGCCCCGCAGTGAAAATACAGCGGTCGCTCCTGAGGATGAGATCAGGCAGGTTTGCGTTGGCCCCAAGCCATGTCTTAAATGACGTGGTTTAAGTCCCACGAGTGCTTGTTAACCGCTCCGCTACAGTCAGAGGGTCAGCCTGCTGTCTGCTGTGGAAGCAAAAGATTTGACACTTAGAGTCTCCTGGTAGACAGCGCACAGCTGTTTGCTTTTATTATATGTGGCTGTACATGTGAAAAGGCATCTCTTCTACAAGCATAGGTGGGAAGAAATTCTGTCAGATGATCAAATTTCTCCAATCTGTGTGTCTTTGACAAAGTTTTCCTTGGAAGCATAGTTTCATGATATAATCAGTCAGTGATGGGTATTAATCATATTCATTTTAAGATCAGAACACTCAGAGCTGTAGAAAAGCCAGATT
>Ga0181612_116484_pt1 | contig 12508 bp, 8 predicted proteins | sample HoacroProtozoa21_FD_119630 | JGI IMG/M metagenome (GOLD analysis project Ga0181612, IMG submission 119630) | Hoatzin crop microbial communities from Cojedes, Venezuel. Combined Assembly of Gp0051906, Gp0051904, Gp0051908 | reverse complement strand
GTTTGTGTTTGTTTTGTATTTTATATTTTTTCTTTAAGTAGGGGGGAAAAAAAGAAAATTGGAAAAAAAAAAAATTTTTGTTTTTTTTTTTTTTGGGGGGGGGGGGGGGGGGGAGTTGTGGCCAGTAGTTAAACTGTTAGTGTAGAATTTGTAATAGTTAGAAGCACTGTAACTTCCATCTAAAAGGTCTGTTTGCTGTGTTAGTTCTGGGAACAGAGAAAAATCCATTAATTTATCCTCTTAAGACTTTGTTCATACCTATTTTTTAAAAATAAACCTCTTCTCTAGTATTTTCAGGTTTTGTTCTTAAATCTTGTAGGCCCATGTGTGAGACCAAATAAAAACTCGTACTGGGTTGAGCCAATTGATTCACATCTGGTCACAGTATCCATTGCAACAATTCCAGCCTTTTCCTGCTGTTTCCATATTCGGACCAGCTCTTCCAGGGGTTCTGCGGGGTGCGTTACAGCCGCCCTCGTGGTGGTGTGGGCTCGTTACTGATTCCCTCGTGAAGTGTAGCAACAGCAAGGCAGAGCGGCCGAGGTGGTGCAGAGACACCGGCTCCCTAGGTTCGCCTCCGGCTAGTCAGGCCGGTCAGCGTAGGTGAGCAGTCTCACGGCTGGACAGTCTGGTCTTTAATTCCTTCATTATTGTTGTCATCTAAAGGTGAATTTAAATATTGCTCTAGTGTTTTTGATTTTTTGTGGTAAGTGGCACGAGTCCCTGCACAAACCAAAGGTTTTTTTGTCTGGGTCCAGAAGAACGACCTTTTTTCCCTAAGTGGGACAGCAAAGGTTATCGAGAGGGAGAGGAAGTTTCTGTATAGGGAAGGACAAAATTTATCTACCAAGAGTATTGCTCATTTGTGCTGCTTCCATTAAATGCCCATTTACTGAAATGAATGCAGTCCTCTTGGAGCTTGTACCGTGAAGTCGGTGCTGCTCCTTGGAATGAGTCAGCTCAAGCAGTGCGTTAGATTGCCTCGTGTTAGAGTAGAAACTCCGGACCGAGTCTTTGTCCAGCATCCAGTGCAAGGGAGCCCCGATCCGTAATCGCTCCACGGCACAAAGATGGCATGGTAAGGCACTGCTGTCTTGTCCAGTTCCCTCTGGGTAGAGACAAAATGTGTGTGTGTGTATATATAGAGAGAGAAATGTATGTATATGTATATAAATATATGTATATATACAGAAAATAGTCTGTTGAAGGTGAAGAAAGAGAGACAGCAGAAACTGAGGAAAACTGTTGGCCCATTTCCAACCACTGAACACTTTGCAGGTAGGTGTGAAAACTAGTCACAGCTTGTACCAGCAAGGTTTGAACTTGTCAATATTTTTGTGCCATTAAGCCCCCTTAGCTTTGGTTTTTTTCCTCTTGGCACAGCATAACCACTCCCCTCTCTGCAACTTCTGGTCAAGATTTAAAAGAAATATTAGAACGTAGTAAGGAAATAGTGTCTTTCTATACTAAACGTACATAACTTTGCATAGATTTCATATAGCTTGAGCTAGCTAGAAACTGTGATTCTTCCTTTCTTTTCCCTCCCTACTCCAGTCTCATAAACTTTAATTCAGTTTGCTTTGTCAGGAATTTGCTTTTACATACTTTCTGTTTGTTTTGGCTCGGTGTCCGTTGCATTGTGATAAGGCATCTTTTGATACTCTACGGGATCTTTCATAATGAAGATCTCATGGCATCGTTTTCCAAGTCTGGAACTGGTGATCAGACTTGCATGTCCTGCGAGAGGAGACTGTCTAGACTGTGGGAATGACTGTGGTGTTTGGATTGTGTTAGTTCCATACCGCTTGGCATGGCGCACTCTCTAGTTATTCTGGAAGATAATAAAAGTACCAGGCCTGATACAGGGCCTTACCTGGTGGTGAACTGGCTTTTGCTCATTCTCCAAACTGTGCTGATAAGCAGTGCTTTCGGCTCAGTACCCTGGTGTGAAACAGCCAGGTCCTTAAAACTCCTCTTCGCTGTACTCATTAAAGGTTATAGGCTTTAACTTTGGTGTCCTGCAAGGCCTGTTACAACTTTTGCCACCTAATTCCTTTATAATCTTGGAAAATATTTAATTTTTGATCTAAATTGCTCATGTGCAAACCAGGCTTTACTCTGACTCCGCTGCTGTTTGTCTGCTTGCCTACGTAGGTGGTGAACTCTGTGGGGAAGAGGCAGGGTCTTACTGGGCATCTAAATAGAGCCGAGCGCCGTTTGGAGCCGGGGCTGCTGATGTGCCACGGATTATCACAGCCCGGCGACTTGGGACGAGTGCTGAGAGGGGATTTGGCTCAGTGAGCTCAGTCCATACAACTGTCATTTTGCAATTACATCTTTACGCTGCACATTTGTGATCGGCATCCATGGTGACACTGCTTGTTTAGAAATGATTTCTGAGTGTCGGAGAAAAATTATTACCTCTTGGGAGCATCCTGTTCCTGGTAGTGTCTATTAGCAAGTGGCCTGCGGCAGTGACTGGCAGAGTTTTCTGTTTAGGAAGCTTTTTCCATGGCCGTCACTAGAGGAGTGGGTCGGGATTCCCAGGTGGCTGTCAGAAGTCTCGCGTTAGGTACAGTCTCCCTAGGTCACTGATAATAAACCACCTCAGAAGGGAAAACTGGTAATATAGGAGATATCATAGGAAAATATATGCTTTGAATAAGAAGCTGAGAAAATTTCATCCTAAAACTAGACTTTGAGAGTTGTCGGCTGTGGCAGTCTACAGGCAGGTTTGAGGTGGTTGTGTCTTCCATCAGTCGATAACGGAAACCTGTTCACAAACTGAAATACGTAGGAGGAGGTGAGTGGAAGTCAAGGTGTGAAGAACACATGCAATCTAACACATTTCAAAGGAAAGAGGTTTGGCAGGAACATGAACAGGTTAGCAGAAATATCCTTGTGAACCCCCAGGAAACAAGAGTATCAGCTTCTGGAAATGTGTTTAATCTAACAGAGACGGGACAGAGGAACTTTTCTTAGCTTTGTAATTTCCGTGTAGCCAGGCTTACGTCTAGATGCCGGGGCAGGAGCAGGACCAGCGGTACTCGATGGCGTTCATCCCCCTAACCCCACAGCAGCTGAAGAGTTGAACTAAACACTTGTGCACCCTGATTTCTGCGAACCCAGCTCTGCTTGTCAGTGCAGCTGGGGTGTTTGCATTCAGCCCCGTTTAGATGAAGATTGTTCATATTTTTCCTGTGTTGAATTTGATGTCAAACTTGATGTCTTGAGCGAGCGATAGGAAGTTGTTTGTTGTAGTAATATATTAGAGTAGTCCACAGAAGCACTGGTGAAGAGCAAATTTCCTGTTCTGCAGATGCACAGCAAAATTTCTTTCTTGCCAAATCTTAAAAACTGTATAATTACAAAGAGTTTGCTAACCCATTTCTCGTACTCCTTGTGCCCAGCGGACAAACAGACCGATATGGCTGTGATTCAGAAAGCCTCTGAAGCATTGCTGGGCTCTCCTGGTTCGAGGTGGGGGTCACTCTCTTGCTTTTGCAGAGCATCTGCCACTGTGAGAGATGAGGGAGCCGTGTGCGGAAGCGATGTGAAACCTTGGTGGGCTGGCCAAAGAGTACTGAAAATTTCAAACTACTCCTCTGACTCCTGTTCTAGTGCTCTGCACAGTAGAGAATGCAGATGGGAAGTCCGGCATGTTAATTATGTGATTACGTATTTTATTGTCCCAGAACAGAACTTCTGCTCACCCTAATAACTGCAACTACTTCTGTCAAATTTTTTTTCAACTAGTGCTGAAGGTGGAGGAGGCAGAAGACAGGAGAGCTGTGCTTTTTTATTTTAGTAATTGGTATTTTCTGTAGAGAAGGAAATGTCTTTTTTCTCTCAAGAAAATCAAACTAACACTTGTAGTTGTCAACACTTGATGTTAAGTTGAAAAAAAAAGTGAATTTTTTTAGTTGTCTTAAACAAGACGTGTACATGACTACGTGCAGTTAATAGATTAAAATAAACTGTGGTTAGATACAATAAACTGGTTACATCCTGTGTAAAAAGATAAACATGGAAATGAAGACCAGAGGACTAAGCGTCAGAGTTTTTATAGCTGGTTTTGATCTTCTGCTGTAGAAGCATATCTAACCTGTCTGTTCTGGTAAGGAAGGGGGGCTAAAGCAGTAGAGTCTGGCTGGCACAGAGACTTGAGCTGCATTTGACCTCTGGAAACAAGAACAGACATTGAAGTGAACCTCTTTTGGAAAAGTGATACCACAAAATGAGGTCAGGTGGAGACGCAGTCTTTCAGTTACTCCAGTTTGACCAATGAGCAAGTTAAAAACAGCATGCAAGCTTGTTATTTTATTTTTTCAAGTTCTCCCGTGTACCAGGCTTGCAAACTCAGTCTGGCCTCTGAAAGTCGAGTCGGTTCTTCTGCATTTGTGTGTCGGCAGCACTAATAAAGATTTTGCAGTGGCAGCTCTGTTAAAAATACTGGTGAAGATGTGCCAGCCCACGAGAAAACCCACCGCATTTCCCTGTTGGCTGTAGCAGTGCCTGCAGTGCTAAAGGAGTGAATGTGGTAAACAGGTGGATTTGTCAGAAGACTGAAGCGACGGGACGCTGGAATACATGCAAGGAACAGCGGAGTAAATCAGCTATCTTTTTCTGCAGTTACTTACTGACCACAAATGGACTCTACAAGCAAAGACAGAAAAATTGTAACAAGATCTGACATGTTCATGAGCAGTGCTGTAAAGAGCCTGGGAAGACGGACTGTTGTATGGAAAGGTAGCTAGCAGCAAAGCAGCGATGCCGGAGGTGCTGAGCGTGTCAGCCGAGGAAGGCCAGTAGAAGTGTGTGTGTGTGAAAACCCAACTGTTGGCGTATCCCAGGTCTACAGGGGGCTGGTGGCACTGCAGACCGTTCTCACAGCGGGCATAGTTAAGTTCTACTTCTCCCATCCTCCTAATTTTTTAGCCTTACATGTATTTCAGTTAACTTCTTGATACCCTATTTATTAGCAGAAAATACAGATATGCTCATGAGAAGCCCAGAAATGAAGAAGCCCTAACTCTCTGCAGCATCAGAGCAAGGAACACGTGGTATTCCTAGCTTGTGAGTAAATCCCAGAGGTCCCTAGAGCAATGAAGCGGAGTTCCACTGGCTGATCCTTTAAAGCCAAATAAAACTCTTAGAAGTGTGTTTTTTTGCTAATGCTTATTCTATGTGTGTCCTGCTGCCTCAGTCCTATCTCACTAATACAGACCCAAGTGGGAAACGCTTCGCTCAGCCGCGTGCCCGTTTGTTCAGTGAGCATCCAGTCCTTTAGAAAAGAAACTGTTTGTATCGTTCAAAGAACACGTTGGTCCGTTACAGAGGAGAAAACCTGTTTGCTTTGGGTGCAGGAGCACGCGCATTGCGGATAAGGAAGAGTTGTTTGGGATGTCACTGCCTGGGGTTACTGTCCCCACAGCAGGTGGGCATGATGCTAGCGCTCCATCCTCTGCTTGGTTGCACAGCCCACCACGTTACTGCAAAGCTCGTCTGGCGGTGGGTTCAGTTAGACTGGCTGCCTGGTACCCCATCCTGAGCCTCCAGCAGTTCTCTGCTGACTGGGAAGGCTGGTGAGTCTCCAGCTGGTGACCAGGAGGGATCAGAATGGGGCAGTGACCTCTTCTGCCATTACAGCCAGGTCCAGAAGAAGCCATGTGGCTGGGCCCTCCTTGTCACTGGTACTCTGGGACTGTGTCCCTTCGCTGCGTACTTTGGAAAGTGTAAGATTAAATACTGCAGATACTGTATTGCTTCATGTGAATTCCATCGGTTAACATTACTACCAGGTGTAAGCAGTGTAGCTTGAGTGACATGTCACCTTTCGTTGTCTTTTTACCTGTTCCTTGTCTTGTATCCTTTCTACAGGCTGTGCTTTATTTCTGGTGGAGCACTATTCCCTTGCAGCAAGTCCCTTAAATGGATAGACATCAATCTTTCGGAAATCAAAAGTCCAGCATGAGTACAAACTCATGGCTGCTTTCTCCCTGCTCTGTCTAGACTTCATAACCATTTGCAAGTGTGCCAGTGATACTGTTTTGCAGTACTGTTTACATAGTGGGTTGTCAAAATATTGTTACCTCTTTAAAAGAACTTCAGTAAATCTCCGAGTCTGAGCCGACCACTGGCTGATTGTCTTTTACAAGCACTCCAAACAATGCACACAAGATCTGGAAACTATTTGCCTTCTAAAGCCCCCTTTGAAAATCTTTCTTAAATTTTGAAAGAGTATCAGCTGTTGGACTACACTGGTTTAAAGAGCTCAAGGAATCTCCTTCCTCTCGAAGTCTATGCCTAGGCTGGAATTTCATCCAAACTGACGGCAAATATCTATTACTTACCTATAAAAAGTGGAAATATGGAAACCATCATATGGCCTAGAGCTCATCTCATGGACCTGTACAACTTACAGTTGTTTTGAAAGCGTTGCTGTAGGTCACAAAAAGTCCAAAGAACATGGAATGCACGTGAGAGAACTTCGCTCCAATCTGCTGGCTCTCACTGCAAGTCAAAGTAAGTTCCAAAGCCTCAGGCATGCTGTTAAACAGCAGAGAGATGTTTAGGCAGGGAAGATAGTGAAACGTGTCCTAATCATTTGCAGTGTTACCACCAAGAAGGGTGAAAGTGTGCCTAGAGCAGGTGTCTGAAGTGGAATGCCATCGTGTTAATGTGCACTTCTTCTGGGCACATAGTATGAGTTTGTGTTCCTGAGTTAGGATTTTTTTTTAATGTTTTTTTTCTTTGGAATAGTTGATTTGCTGCAGATCAACCCTATTATTAGAAATAAAAATTCTTGAGACTTCTCTTCTGATCCAAGGTGGAATTTCTGGTTACTAAATACAGGAAACATCCTGTGGGGTAAAGCGTTTGAGCCTGGATCTTTTTCTAAATCACCTGGGTTCTGATCTTTGTGCTATGAGTGGGGAGTTGAGTCCCCTGGCCCATTTATTTAAATAAATCTACTAGAAAATGACCAGGAGACTCGCAGTCAGTCATCAGGAAAGCGTTCAGCTCTTCGGGTGTAGCTCTTCAAGTCTGTGAAGTCTTTAGATGTTTAAATGCAGGCTATAACCATGTTACTACTGAATGTTTTGCTGTGACTTTTATTTATTCAAAGATTTAGTTTTGTTCTGAGGGAAAAAAAAAAAATTGCGAAACCTCAGTTGTATTTCTGTTACTGGGAGCTTTTGTCCTGCCAAACCACCCTGCCGCCCGCGCTCCCTGCGTCTCCCTGGGACAGCCCTGCCGGGGGTGGTCAGGGACTGCAGAGCTGGCAGAAGGTTGCAGGTCAGTCAAACCATGGACACTTTGCTGGCCTGAGGGGGGCTGGCTCTTGCAAGGTGTTGTCTACACACACTCTTTTGTGCTGTTTTATGGTTCAAATGCCATTATTATAAATTTTCTTCAAACAAGTGGGGAAGACTGGAGCAGACTGGGGATTTTTGCTTGTTTGCAACTGAAATAATAAAGGGTCATTGTAAACAAGTTACATTGGTTATAAAACTTTGTTTCTAATAAGAAAAGATTGTATATACCTGGTGTAAAAAACCAGACACCTTTATGATTGGTTAGACATCTTAACATAATGCAAGTCACCTTACAAAAAAAACCACGTGTAGCAAAGTGCTTGGAATTGTAATTAGCCATTATAATCTAAGAAGTTTCAGGGAAAAAAAAAATTTACATCATACTATTTATTAATTCCGCTGTTCCTCATTTTGGTATTGACAAGGGTTTTTTCCTCACACTTCTGAATACTAGGTGTTCAGACGAATTATGTCTGTCATGATACTGTTTCCAAGTTTTTATTTGATCTTGAAAAACATTTAATTATGTTTAATTTAGAGAAATGAGATTTCTTTAATTACTGCCTGTAGAAGCTGTTAGAAGCTCAATTACATTTGCAAGTTCATTTTTTAAAAGCTTTATAATTTTAAGATTAATAATTTAAAAAAAGTCCATGATCTGACTATGTGGGATTTTCAAGTTCATGAAGACTATTCACTCTCCACCCCTCCCCCTCTAAGGAAATAATGTGTAAAATGGAAAAATTAATTATGCCAAAAACTGAAGATCAATACAAGTCTTTGAAATTGGGCTATCAGTTGTGCACTTGAATGGACAACAATTGTTTAATTAGGGAGACAGGATTATCAAAGTAGGTATTGCTCACCTTCATTCAACATTGAAAATACAATGAGAGATGACCTTTAGGAAGCTGAGGGAGTGCCGGCTGCCGAGGATGGAGGTGTTCCACCTGCAGAACGCGTGCCTGCGCCTCTGTTGCTGCCATGGCGTGTATAACCGCTGTGTCTGTAGGTGTGGCTCCAGGAAAGGTGCTAAAAGAGGCCCACAGAGTTGACTTCAGTTTATTTGTTTCTGAGTGGTTTTTTTCGGTATTTAATATTTTTTTAAAGACGACTGCAGTTCTGCGTGGCTGGTTGTTGCACAGCCTGAAATAGCTGTTGGGCAGTAAGAGGTCCCGCTCAGAGGGCTGGCCATGCGCCACGGCTGGTGAAGGCGATGGGCAGACAGCGGTGCTAGCCATCTAGCTCTGTGTGGAAAGGTTTTGTGAATTCTTTAACTATTTTTTTTTTCTGTAAAATAAATGTTGTCATAACTCCAACTATATATACAGTACTGCTCGTGTAATAGCCTGCCTAATTCAGATTAATTGTAGGCTTGCAATGATAAAGGAGCTTCAGCACAGCAGTTACTCTGTCGTACAGATGCAATTAAAACCATATCAGTGCAGTATAAATAATGCTAAATTAAGTTGCTGTCCTGCCACATGGTGGCAATTTTGAGCTAGTGCACAACGAAAGCTAGCATGTTATTTTATTTAGAAGGGGTAACTACACCGAGAAAGAGTTTCTAATTTACTTGAATTACTTTGGAGCAGTGTTATCACCCAAGAATATAAAGTGTGTAAACTACTGTCGCTACAATATCACTAATAATAGGAAATGTTTCCTATCTGCTATTCATCTTAGAGCCAAGCAAAGCCTGAAGCTTACATCTGATAGTCACGGGATACATGTGCTGATACGAGGACGAAGAGAGAGATGTATTAGCATATGGAAATTTCATAGTGGAAAATAAATTATTTGCTTCCTATTATTTACTTTAACTGTTTTCAAGGCAGTTTTAGAAAAAATACTAATACACATTATTGAGTGTCAGTTAGATTTTTGTGGTTTATTTGGGCAGCCTGTCATTTTAGGAGCACAATCCTATTCTAAGGGACCATCATTTTTTCGTACTGGAATGAAAAAGCAATAAGCTACCAGCCTAAAATTAGGATACTGCTTTTAATACTATTTATATCTTAGTGTTGCAGAGCTTTAGCGAGAATAAGTTTAGGAAAAATGATTACATCGTAAAATAATTGGGGAAAAAAGTAGAGGCCTAATATAAATCAAGGGAATATCTTCTTTAGCCTCTGTAGTACAAATCTCTAACAGGTGAAAGGGTAATTCATTTTGATTACAAAGCAGCCACACAACTTCACCTTTGACTTTCTTATTTTGAAGAGGTGTGGAACTAAAGCTAGCTCTCCCTCGATGAACCCTCCAAGTGCTTAAGTTATTACTGTTTATACCTTAATGCTTCGCTGTGCTTTAAAAACACCTGTACCTTCATCCCTGGGAAAGCTTGGAGTGTTCGAGGGTATTTGTCAGTATTCCCAGTATAGCTGGAAACAGTAACAAGAGACAAAGGCGTATTAACTGCTACTGTTGGAACGCTCTGGTTTCAATAGCTGGCTAATTTAATAACATCTTGTTACAGTAAAATGATTCAGCCATAAGCAGCCTGTAAAAATCGTAATAAGCACAATAAGCAATGCACTTCTTTTTTTCACTCTTGGGGGTTGTGTTTTTTCATGCTGTCAAAGTCCACTACAAGGAACGCTGCAATGTGCTGCAAAGTTGTTTGTCAGTGCCTCGGTTTATTTTTGCAGAGAAGTATTGATTACAGAATGAGAAACATTTGGTTTAACAGCAATCGATGGGGAGCAAACAAAGGACACTCTGAACTTTGACTCATTTGAATTTGAACAAAAATACAGTGCGTGGTACAATTTATGATGAAATAAAATGCTCTCTGTTCTTGTAATCACATTCCGTTCCTGTCATCTGTGAGTGAAATAAGTTTCTGCAGACAGCCATAGGCTCCTGGGTGCTGGGTTTGGGACCAGGTTGCACGAGGGGCGTTTGGAGGAGAGCTCTCGCCTCGCGTGGGAGCCTGGGCTTTTCAGGAGGGTGACGAGAAGGTCCATCTGCCTCTGGAGGTGGCCACACCAAAGAGTTGTCACCCACTTTCCATGTAAGGCAGATGGGGGCCAACCACCTTGGATTCCTTGACCTGTTTTTTTTCTGCAGGACCCAAACAGAAGCTCTGACAACATACCTGTACCATAGAGAACACTTGTACTTGCCTTTAACCAGCAGCCTGGGCCGTGGGCAGCTGGGGCTCAGGTATATTCTGTGGCACTTGAACAAACACCGTTTGATCACCATGCATTATGTTGGGGGAATTAAATATTCATTGCATCGGAAAAAAATAGTTACTTTGTTGAAGTAGCCAACTGGGAGACCAAGTTGCAAATTCCAGTCTCTGTTTCAATTAATATTTCATAATTAATTCTTGAAAAATGGAACTGTTTCGCCATCCCTCTCTCATCCCTTATCCCAGGCTGTTTGTGGCTCATGCCTGCAGCAGGTCTGTCAACAGTGGCATGCAAGGGTGATGAAATAGTGGTTTTGAGTACTTAGAATATGCATATTTATTCGTAACAGTATTGGGCATTGACTTGCTAGAAAGAAATTAATGTGCTTCTAGTGGTTCCTATATGTTTGCTTAATTGTGTTGTCATGGTTGTCTACTTCTGTTGTGATGTTGTTGTTGTCTACTTTTGTGGCCAGTTGATTCTCTCTGGCTCGTAGAATGTTGTGTTACAGACCAGGCTATGATCCTATTAAATTATGACTTTTATGGGAAGGTATCAGATGCATAGCATCAGAAAATGCATTAAAAATAAATACATAAATACTCTGTTTAGGTTAGCAATGACTTAATGGAACTTCAGACTGTAAACAGAAAATTTTGTATTATTTTCTTCCCCTCATTTAAATTCATTGCAAAGTATCTGTTTGAAATCAATATTAATTACACAGAAATTGTAACCCTCTTTAGCAAATGCTTTAAAATAGTTGTTAAAAAATTAATGCAAAGGTTATTAGCCTGATTTTGAGCAACATTAAGCCTGCGTTAAGTATTCTCACGTAGACCTTTTTTGACAAAATAGTACTCCCATGTTAGCATAATTAATAGTACCATAGTAAAACCCTTCTTACGATGCACTGGGGAAGCAAAGAACAAATTCAAGAATACAGAAGAATCTTATTTCTGTTTAAACAGTAGCCCTTTTCACTACTTACAAGGTAACCTTACAGATGAGAAGAGATAGTATTCGTGTCAATTTTAAGACATTCTTGAATTAATCAGTCCAGTTTTACCTAGCTGTTCTGAAGAGTTGCTTTTCATGAGACTCCAACATAAGCTGAACAGAAAAAGGAGGGACCAGTTCCTATGTAGAAGTCACGCTGGCTCCCTTACGAATCGCAGCACCCTGTGTAGTGTGCATGGCCTGTGGATACTGAATCCTTTTAATTTTTCACTTGCAATTATGTATAGTTTTAAATCTTGATGCACAGCTGCATTTTTGTTTAACATATAGATAACATCATTGATCAAAGGAGTGGTATGATTTTTATGTGAAAGGTAAATTTAGAAGTTAAAAATAAAATACTCTGGTGTGGTGGGTGGACCGTGCCAGACTGCCAGGTGCCCCCCCAGCCGCTCTCTCACTCACCCTCCTCAGCAGGGCCGGAGGAGAAAATAAGATGAAAAAGCTCGTGGGTCGGGATAAAGACAGGGGGATTGCTTGCCATTTACCCTTGCAGGCAAAACAGAGTTGGCTTGGGGAAGATTAATTGAATTTATTGCCAATTGAAATAGATTTGGATAACATAAAACAAAGACAAATTTCCAAAGCCCTTTCCAAAGGGCAGTTTGGAGAGTTTGATTCCCCGGCTTCCTCTGCTGAGTGGCGCAGGGGGATGGGGCTGCGGGTTGAGGTCGGTCCATGACAGCCCCTCTCTGCCGGACCTGCCTCCTCACGCGCTTCCCTGGCCAGGCTGCAGCCCTGCAGGAGACGTCCGCCGTGGTCCTTCCATGGGCTGCAGGGAAACCCCCTGCCTCCTCAGCGCTTCCCCAGCCAGGCTGGGCTCTCCACAGGCTGCAGCCCTTCAGGGGACGTCTGACGTGGTCCCTCCGTGGGCTGCAGGGAACCCCCGCCCCAGGCTGGGCGCGCCTCCACCCGCGCCTCCTCCCCAGACCCGGGCACTCACCAGGCTGTTTCTTACAGTATTTTCCTGTCTCCTCACCGCCTCTGCGGCATTTTGCCCTTTCTTAAATACATTTTCCCAGAGGT
>Ga0181612_108129_pt1 | contig 12508 bp, 6 predicted proteins | sample HoacroProtozoa21_FD_119630 | JGI IMG/M metagenome (GOLD analysis project Ga0181612, IMG submission 119630) | Hoatzin crop microbial communities from Cojedes, Venezuel. Combined Assembly of Gp0051906, Gp0051904, Gp0051908 | reverse complement strand
GGCGGGTCTTGAATATCTCCAGAGAAGGAGACTCCACAACCTCCCTGGGCAGCCTGTTCCAGTGCTCCGTCACCCTCAGAGGGAAGAAGTTCTTCCTCATGTTCAGATGGAAGAAGCTTTTACTAACCTTATGTCATACTGACGGTGTTGAGGTTATTAAACTGAATTACATAGTTTTACAAATGGGATCAATTCTGAGTACACAGTTAAGTCAGGAGTGAATTTCACTACTATGAAACAAATGGATATAATTAATTATGGTGTCAGCCACTCTAGGAGAGGGCATTACACCAGCAGAAGTCCGAAAAAGGATGTTCTGTTTTCTACCTTTTTGACATAATGGCAATTGTTTCCTTGTGTTCCATTTCTCCTCTCACTTTCAAACAGATGTGTGATCCCCAGCACAAGAAATAATTTTAAAAGCCATTAAATTCAAAAAATGTAATACATATTGCTATTGCTTTGCACTGTTGCTGCTGCAGTGGTGAGCTGCTGTGAAACACCACAAAAAACTACATTCATGAGCTATATTAACCAAGTATCCTTGTCTGAAACAAATTTACAATAACTATCGCTCTAATTTCACACCACCACAATTTCATAACATTCTGAAATAGGAAAGCTTCATCTCCCAACTGCAGAGTCAATGCTGAGCTATTAGCCATACATTAGAGGAGGGACTGCAAGTCCCACCAGCAACTTAATGCAGCCACTGTAGCCAGAGCCATGCACTCAATGAAGCAATACTTCTCTTTTTGCTGTCAATCTTCAGTACCAGAGCAGCAGGGTTTTATTTTATCTTTCCTTTTTTCCCATTTCACAAGGGTATTTAAAATTTGATCACAACAATGGTTCAGTTCATATGCATATTACAAACTGCTTTGGGGACTGCTCAGTGCAAAATGGGTGGATAATGTTACAGATTAACTTGACTCTGGAGTGTGAACTGTCAGCTATATCCTTTAGCTGGGGAAAAGATTCTAAATGCTACCTGGAAAATTGTGAGGCCTAATCTTTCTGCTGTGCTGGCTCGCAGTATAATCCGAATAATGTGAATGTGCTTTCCATCTGACTGAGGCAGGCATGCTGTTAAGTGATTTGAGTGATTTGCCTGGTATAATAACCAGTTTTCTCTGTCTCACTGGATGCCAGGAACTTCCTGAAAACCTTTGCCTATGGCTTGACACAGACTGCTGAGTAGCCACAAAACTGTTTGATAAAAGCACCAGTTTTGTCCAGTATAAATCAATAGAATCCTGCTGCAATAGCTGTATTTGACTACAGCACTCAGCTGTTATCAAGTAGGGGACCTGTTCTGACTATTTTAACTTCAGAGTACATATCTTTTTCCCAGCTGGTCTTCCACACAGCAGGGATGGCTGTGGTGTGTGCTCAGTGTTTTAGCCAAAGAACGTTCAACACTCACAGCACTCCACTGGCCTCCAGACAAAGATTAACTGAAAATGCATTTCAATGCAGATATCAAATTGTTTTCCTAAAACAGAGTACATGGAGCGTGATTCCTCAAATGTGAGCTCTTAAATCTGAACTGGAAAGATTTTCTAGTAATTTCAGCTAGCTTTCCTACCCGACACTATTTTCCTAGGACAACCTAATGCAAAATGCCACATTTCACAGAAGTAATTATGCACATTCTTGAACTTAGTAGAAAGAATTTCTTGCTAGTGAAAGCAAGCTGGAAAACATCTCCTATCATCAATATTCAAAATGTTATTATCCTCACCTTCTCCGTACTTTTTACTCATTAAGACATTTTTTAGGTAACAAGACAAAATATGTTTTATGTTAGACTCATGGCACAGTAAGAAAAATCATTTCTTCCCCCCAAAATTGGAATTACTTCTGGAGAAAATATAATATGTCTTTGCTCTAGTTCTATGCCACTAAGGCTAGAAAAATGCCACAAGTTAAATGTTTCTTATTCTGTTATCATTATTTCTTATGTCTTTCCATTTTTCACTTTATACCTTGCAAAGCATGGAGATTTGCCCAAAACTTGTATGATCCCAACAAGTTGGTTCAAGAAAAAGACAAAGCACCTGGTGATAGCAAGAATTTTTTTTCCTTGAAATTTCACATACATTATGGGGCTGGTAATCTTTCACGAATTCTTGGTTCCACTGAAGCTGATGATAGAATTTTGACCTTTACTCCAATGAAGACAGTTCTCCAGTATGTGACAGACCTCAATAAGAGATGGATATTTATATTTCCCTATGGTATAGATGTGCTATAAGACTAACAACTACAAATATTTTTGAGTTTACTCAGCTATGAAGCCGTAAGTCTCATGTAGTTTGCTGGTGAAGCAGATAGTTCTTACACGTTCCCCATACCGCTTGGTATATTGGGAAGGCCAATATCCCTGTTCTTCCTAATTAGCCTTGGGAATATTACGGAAAAACATATATGATTCCAAGCCCTGATTGACACACTTATTACGGGCATCTCAGTGTTACAACAAAATTAATTATGATTCGAAGCTTTTATTTTATATCTCTGAAAGTTGAAGATCAAATATGTTAAATTATTGGCAGCCTGAAACAGTGAAAAAGAACAGCAGGAAAATCCTCTAAAGGTTTCTCTCACTTAGTTAAGTGTAAAAACCACGTCTGAGAATGTGTCTTAAATTGAGCTCCCCCGATAACTAATTCTGTAAGTAAAGGATGTTTCCTTACAATGGGTATCAGAATATCATAAACCAAGATGTGGCCGGAAATTCAAGGATTCTTTGTATATTGAACAGGCTCCACTTTGGACACAAAACACTCAGAGAATCCTTGAACACTTTTCTAAAATGACTCTAGCTTTTCTAACCTGTTTTGCAGCAGACTTTCAAATTTCAATTTGCATAATTTGAAACCAATAATTTAATTTTCTGTTCTGAATCAGGATTTACAGCACTGTTAGCTGCTCACTGTGACCTGAGTTCCTGTGAGAGCCCTTACAAGTTATCCAATCCATCCTAACAAAAAAGTGAAAAGATGAAAATCTATTTATATACTATATTAGAAGAAAGAAAGAAAGGAAGGAGAGAAAGGAGGGAAGGGTAAGGAAATGAGAAAGAAAGCCTGCATGTGCCCAGTGATAAACTGTTAAAAAAAAATCATCTTGAATATCTGTGTCTAGATATGATATGCTAATATAGCCAAACACCGTAACAGCCAAAGGGGACCTGCTGCTTAGCTGCCTCAAGTGATTTTAAGTAAAGGTGTCTCCTAAGCAAACACAGTTAACTTATGCATACAATTTCTGTAAGGTTTTCCAAAATGCTACAGGAGATTCAGCATGTTCAATACCACAAGGTGCTTCCTGTTAGCAACAGCTTCCCCATTTCTTCCAATGACAACATTTTTCCAGTCTCTCCCTCTATTTTTTGAGTAAGTTATCTGTGGAAAATTAAAACTTGCTCCTTTAGATAAATAGACTTTTAGAAAAAAGTACAGAAAAATATGTGTTAACACAGTCTTCATAGACATGTTCAGAATACCTTTGTGATTGTCAAAATTCCTACTACTTTGTATTTGTGATTATGGCAGACTCTCATGATTTTGAATTGTTGCTCAGAGAAAGAGGGTCCTTTTTTAAACTCAGTGACTGCCATCTAGACTTGATGCTCTAACATGGTGAAGAAAGTTGATACCTGCCTGAGTTTTCAGAACATTAATATCTGTGTATTCTTCTGCAGAAGCAGTTCAGTCTGTGCCTCCTAAATACACCATCTAGGTGCTATACGAAATTAAGCAAGTTATGAGACACTCTTTTTTAATATAAACTGAGTTTAATTAGAACTTCACTACAGATAAACCATTATTTGATGCATGTATAGGACAGAGTTTCAACCTATGTTAAATATTTTGTCTTCAAACCATGATTTGGTTTTACCATGGCCAAAAAAGAGGCCTGTTGCCTGCATTAATTCGATGCCTACTAAGAACACAATTAGTATTTACTTACCTGGAACACAGACATAAGCACATGAAAATATCATAACCGGATACAGTATATAAGCATATTTTAACACTGTAAAAACATTAATAACATTTTTCAATGCAGCTCAGCTTTAATATAAAAATAATAGCCTTAACTGCAAAGGAGCAGATGGAGGTGTCACGCAGTGGCACAAACAGGGTATATAAAAAATGCGCAAGTATTAAACTTTGCAAGATAAGGATGCAGAGTAGGCAAGAATGATGTCTGGTAAAACCAAAATAATCCTGCAGAGCAGGCAGGCAGGGTGTCTGATGGAACCAGAATAATCCTGCAGAATATACTAAATTTAAACAAGCCCTCATCCCAAAAATAAATATCAAGAGAAGCTGATATCACCCAATTTTCTTTTAGGGAGGAGGCAGAGGAGCACAGAACATAAATGGTGTTTTATGGGGAAGAAGGTGGCAGACTCTGTTCTGGCTTTCTGTCTCAAACTGTTCTGTGGACTGATGGGTTATAGATATCTGTACAAACTACAATGGCATCAGTTCAGTGGCACTGTACACTTACAACTAATTTAGGATAAGCTTTTTATGGATGACTGATAGTGATTAACTACTAACCACTGGCAATGCACATTGTTAACGAATCCAGTCAACCTTGTCAAGAGTCATTTTGAAGCTTGAAGCTGGCTAGTTTTGGAGTCTTCTCCCATCACATTCCATCACACTGTTTTCTTAAATTCCTAGTATATAGAGATCTATTTATATTCAGTTGCAGTGTTATGTTTACATTCTAAATTTTCACATGACTTTTACAAAGTTTTCTAAATACTTACAGATTGGTCACAGTAAAGCAAGGAGAAACATGAAACATACAGAGCTTTTCCACCTGACTGTTATTTTCTTACAGGGCAATGTAGTCTTCAGGACGTTCCAAGGTTTCATAGTGTTTTTCTTCTCCTTTCCGTATGAAATTATTCTAAGGTACTCAGCTTGGAAAGACATGAAAAACAAATATAATACTGCCTATAATTCTGGCCTATATAAGTCTACTACATATGTGTTCACATGTGTAAATATATACATCAGATACAGGGAATATTAGGATTCAATTCTGTGTCCAGGCCTGAGATGATTTCTCAGTGTATAAACAATTATTTGCAGCATCTTGAAGTTACTGCATGTATGTATACACACACAAACACACAGACTATTATATAGTTTGTAGATACATAGATGCATTTCAATAATGGAGCACGAGAAGGAGAAAGAGAATATGGTTCACACATCTCCTTCACATCTTAAAATAAAATCATTATTAGGTGATTGTTTTACACAATAGATTCATTTTTATATATGTAGTTAAAGCTCCTCTCCCCACCATGTTGTCCCTTCTTTCTGGATATCTCTGACATAACACAGTAGCACTGCTACGAGACAGATCTGGAATCATTTCTCTACAGAATAAATATTTTAGCACATAAAAAGGCATAGAAGAAGAAAAAAGAAATTAAAATTCCCATCCTTCATGATTTTTAAAATCTATACTCCACTTGCTCCAGCAGCAAACTTTTCAGTGTATTGAAGAACAAAAAAAACCCACAGAGATAATGACTATACTTTTTCCTTATTCAGTGAAATAGAGTCTGATATTTAATTCTACAACATGAGAACAGTTTGTGGAGGAAATAGTGATGCTAATGGTGAGGCTATCAGTGGGCTCGTTAATTTGTAGTGGCTATTTCTCCTGACCTAATTTCATTTCCTACTTGAAAACTGTTTGAAATTTCATCTGACTACAATCAGGTTTATTGGAAGTATTACTGTCTGTGCTCTCCCCATAAGCCACCAGCAGGGTAATTGACTTGAAAGATGATTTACTTCATCTGCATTAATAGAATATGGAGTTGTAGTGTGGAGTCTGGCTTTTTGTCCTTTACTGCCCTCCCTTCCTTCAATCTGAATGTGATTCTGACAATCGAGAATTTTGGGGGTTTTTGAGAGAGAGATAGCCCTAAGAGAGCATCATTAATAACACATATTACACAGTATGGTTTATAATAGAAGGCTGTTTATCCAAAGGTTAGAGAGTAACTCTTGAAACTTACTTAGCCTCTGAAACAGATTGGAATTGCTATGAACTAGAGAGCCCTTCATGATATTCATGGGTATGTGATACAAACATAATTTATTAACATTATTTGCCTTAAAACTCAAAAAAGAGAAAGGAAGGAAATATTTACTCTTTTAGATACAGCATATTCCCAAATTGCTTGGTGAACATTCTTATAGTGAGAAGTTACTCTGAGAGGGAAAAAGAAGAATCATTAAAATCTTGTATGTAAGCCCACATTGAGGTCTGTCCTACTTACAGAAGTGTTTAAGCATGCAAAAAATCAAGCACACAAATAGACACTGAATGCAAACTAGAAACAAGAATGTGGCAAGAATGCATGGCTCCTCCAATGCAATGTTCATGGTATCTGTGCTGCACGTCTTTAACATGACACTGCTATATGTGAATATAACTTCCTATGACAATACAGAAATATAATGCTGATTTCCTGTTATTCTGTAAAGAAGATTAATTTAATACAAAAGCTAAAAGGAAAGTCAAAAGAAAGACATTCTGGTTTTGAAGATTTACATCTGTAAATGATTAGTTTCTTCCTCTAAAATAGTTTTGTAATCTATGCTTACTAATACTTTAGCACTTGCCTTCTTAATTATTGATGCTTTCAGGATAGCCCATGGACAACAGGATTTGGGGTAAGGAGGCAAAGGGAAAGATAATTTATTATCCGTAACAGAACTGCTTCAAATACCTCTCTCATTATGTCCATCTTCGCAAAAGAACTGAGGATGAAGGGATGGTAGGTGTGTTCCTTGACACAAGGCTTAGTTCTCGAATGGAAAAAATTATGAACGCTACTTTTCTTGCACTGAGTGAAGGAACCAGACAATTGACTAGCCAGATAAATGAACCAAATTAGTCTGAAGGCTATATAGTTTTTCAGACACAAAATCCGGACAACTCATTAGAAAGTCAGTTCAGCACTGACTTTATCATCCATACTATCAATAAAAGTGAAACAGTATTAGCAGATTTCTGTGTTGATTTCTTCACTCCAGGCCCTTCTATGACTCCCAAAGCTTCCTCAACCCATAGACTATTCCCACATCTTTTGGATCATTTTCTAATACTTGTCTCGTAATGATGTGAAAATAGATCAAGAATTCTTTCTGCCTCCCATTTCTAACTCCTGAAGTACTAAATTATCTATTGTTTACAGTATCCTTTCCTATTTCTATCTCAGACTTAAATCTTGCTTAAAACAATTAAAACTGTAGAAGTTTAATAGTAACAGGAGCACTTCATCTTGTTTCTCCCACGTCTTAAAATTTTCTTAATGCCTGGTTAACAAAATACAGTTGCTATACGGTTGACACTGTGCATAGGTGTTTACGTAATTTTTTTTAAGAAATCAGTTCTGCCTTTATCATTTTTGAGAAATCTTCCATCATAATGAAGTAGTTAGACACTTATACAAGTTCTTTTATGACAGAATGTTTCCATTTAGAAATATATAGCAGTTATGGAGGTATGCAGCAGATTGGTGAAGTCCACCATTCATAAATATATTTAACTCATGGGATTTCACATCATTTAGCTAAGATGTTTCATCCAGTTAAATTAGACACACAAAAAATTAAGTCTAAATTACAATAGTTGTTCTGGAAGCTGTGTTTGTTCCTACAGACATCAGCTTTAGAATTGCTTCTCTCAGCTCCCCAAAACCTGTAAAACGTTAGGAAGTCATTACCACAATATTGTTTCCCCAAAAAAGGTAGTTCTAGTGATGACAAATAAAACCATTCGGAAAGTCTGCTCTTGGTCTTGGACATTCATGAAACAAAGATTTATTGTACTTCTGTTGACCTTAATTTCACCTCAGTCAGCATAATCTCTTGGGTTAATAACTCCCGATGCTCACCTCCACACAGGTCAGTATCACAAAAAGTATGTGAAAGCACCAGCTACAGTTAAAGCTGAAAAAATAGTTCCTATTACAGCTACCTGTTTTCACACTCCCTGGTTATTTTTGCCTCAATAGCACTCTGGATAACTAGAAGCATTCAAAAAAACCCCTCTGCTCTATCCCAGCTATTACTCCATAACACAGTTTTGTTTCCCTGGCCAAGTAGCCACACTGTAGGTGGTGTCTAAAAAGTCTACATTCATTTATAATTCTGATAGCAATTTTTATCAATGAACAGCTTCATCTTTTCTCTGTCAGCCTTAGCAAGAACCACATTCAGTGAATATCCTTTTTGCTGATGGTATACTGTCAGAATTTCTGGTTTTAAGTTTTTGCATTTTTTAAGCATGTCTTTGCTTGATAGCAAATAGCTTGGTAACTGCTGTGCCATAGTGGGTTATTTACCCTTATATCTGAAAATCACAGCTCATTAACTTACTGAAAGGTTTTCTGGTTTCTAGGTCTTAAAGAACAACCATGTGCTTTCTGTTTACTTTCAGATGTTTAGTTATGGCAACATTTAACAATTCATTCCAGAAGGAATAAAAATGTAGTATAAAAGCTTTGTAACTTCTAAACAGCAATTTTAGACATTAGGAGACAGGTAAAACTGGGTTAAACACACACACACAAATGTTGAGTGGAGAGATATTTGGCATACAGCCTCCATTTTCTCAATTATCAAAAGGCGTTACTAAAATCAAAACAAGGTTCAGTTTATCTAACCTAAGTTTTCAAAGAGATTCAGCTCTTTTTCTCTGTGGTATCATCCCCTTTCAGAGAGAAATTTAAGGGTTTTTTTCAGATTTTACCAGTTACTCGTGCAGTATTATGGGATTCTCCCTTTTACCATTTAGGGTGTAGATGTACCAGTCTTTCAAACTAGAAAGTCCTCTAAAACTAGAAAATTCTAAGAAACTAATAGAGATTAAAATAGATCTTCAAAGGACCTCAAAACTTTCTGGATACTTTTTTCTTTCCCTGTTTTGCTTTCTAACAAATTCCTACCTTCCAAGAGAAAAAAGGGTAAGATATTTTTGAATACTTGCTACAGCTAGTGATTATTACTCTATCACTATCTTATAAACTCAGTGGTGGGAGGAATGGAATTTCTGGAAACTTTTTTTTTTTTTATTGTGGTATCTGCATGATTAATTATTACAGGCAGATACTTTGCTAAAGCTAAATAAAATGGAGATTTCCCCCCACTTTCAAATACTCTTACAACGCTTTACTTTTGTCTTCCACAACTTTTTGAGCAATGGAAATCTTGCAGTGTGTCTCAAGATAGCAATTAAACTGCAAGGTACTTATAATTATTTTTATAAAAGAAACAGAGGAATTTTGAAGCAAAAGGAATTACATGCAAGAGAGAACCTTAAAGTTTAAACAACTCTAAAGTGGCACGTAAATGTCACATCTCCTTGAAGTCTGTCCTTCCACTTATCAAGTACAGTTAGTAATGTTAGACATAAGTGGACAACTGTAGTTCTGTTCAGCAAGATGGAAATGCTGTTCAAAATAGCAGAATGAAAAGTGTGCTAATACTGACTTCAACACAACTTTACATTTAAGTGTGAAGCCCCCAAAGTTATTATGGAGAAAAAGGAAGTTTTCCATTGGCATAACTATACCCTACAGAAACAGCATGCATCCATGGCAATGATAATTCTGATTTCAATTAGAACTTACTAGCTCTCTTGTGCCTCATTTTTACAAGGAAAATAAAATTGAGAAAGGCATCGCTGTGATTAGCTCCTACAGCCACCTTTTCTGAGTAGTCTGAAGTGACAGCCACAGGGGTAAAAATGATTGTACTAAAATGTCTACTAATGAGGCCCCTGTAGTACTGCCCCAAGAAGGACCATTATATGCTACATTTGTCAATTTCATCTCTTTGGCTTTCTTTTTATCATTTGGAAAAAAATACTGATTAAGAGACAGTTTATTTTTAAGACTTTTTTCTTGTTTAACCTTCATAACAATGCTCATTGCCTTCCTGTGCAGCTAAAATGTTCCAAAGTAAAACACTAAAATGCTTCATACTTCCTACTCACTTTTCTCCGTTTCTTGACACTAATACATACTTTATGATAACAATGCACAAACCTTCTGTTTGGTTATCGAAAAGGAGGCATTAAAAAAATCTGCAAATATCCTTATAAATGCAAAGCAATAAATCAAATGGAAAATAGTAAATTTCTTCTGTTCTTGTGGAAGACATATTCATGATAAAAGTCCTAATATCTCTGGGGTGAACAAACAAAAAAAGAAAAAGGAAATAGGAATGAAGGAATAATAAAAATAAAGCAAAATAGAATAAAAATGTAACTAAGAAAGAAAAAATCAAAGCAAAAAAAAAAGGAGGATTCATAGCAATAGGCAGTAGTGATGTGGGTGACTACAGAGGAGGAAGAAGGAAAGAAACTAACAAACTGATTTCCAAATGCGAATGATGACAGAAACTGACAGTGGAATATCCTACTGCAATGATTCTGTACGGTATACTTGAAAAAAGACATAAATAAAATAAAATTACTGCATATACGGCTCTTAGGAAGAAGAATGATTAGTACTTGTGCACAAACTAACAGTCACTTTCTAGAAAAAAGAGAAGGTTCTTCAGGAACATCCATCTTATTTTTTTATGTCCCTAAAACTGTAATATTAGGGAGCAACTTCTTTTCTTGTGTTGAAATCTAAGTTGGTGACAAAGAGCAAACTGGAACCAGTAAGGGACCAAATAACGAACATGAGCATGGACTTAAAGAAAGAACTGTAACACTCAAAAGGGAATTTTATTTTGTTCTTGTCATAAAACAATAAATACAAAGGACCACTACTTTGTAATACCTTTAAAGAACTATAACAGATTATTAAAATCAGAACAGATTTAATAAAAATTACCAAAAGTATCACAATGTCTCCAAAAAGTGGAATTTTGAGGGGGAAAAAAAAAGTGTGTATGTGCTTGGGCATATATATATGCATAATTATCTAAACTTTGGGAGTTCAAGCACGTGGTCATTACCAATTCAGTTGCAACTATATAGAAAGCTCTCTAGGCTAATTCAATCTTTACAGAAATATTTCTGATGGATTACAAGGAAGGAGCAGAAAAGAGGGCATATAGGTCTTGATTATTTCTGTTCTGTCAAATTTTCAAAGATGCGTGCATTTTAGACATGCAGCTTCGAATGCGAAGTCTGGAGTCTTGATAAAAGTGAGAAAGGATGAATGCTCAGTTTTATCTTCCAGTAGAGATAGACTTGAAATTACAATTAGTGGGTTTATGTTTCTGCTGTAAAAATCTTAAAAATTTCTTAGAATCTGAAGCCATTAATGCCAATTAGAGATTGAACGTCTTGGCTTTGTTTTCCTTCAGTACTCTCATCCATTCTCCAGGCAATAGCTTATTTCTTTTCCTAACAAAGTAACTTTGTATAACTGATTAATCACTGTGTTTTTGTGTTGTCATGTGATGATTAGACTTTACATTTTACACAGGTGGGTTTTCAGATATTTTTTTGTCCTGGTTATAGAAATCCAGTCATTACGTATGCCAAACATAGTCTTCCATGGCAAGGAAGATTAACCTGCCACTAATACCCCTGGGCTTTGTCTCACAATATGAATGTCTTAGATTTCTGTATATCATTTGTATTTGAAAGATCTCCAAACATTGAACCTACCTCATTAAAGATTACTTTAAATATATATATTTGTAGAATATATTGAGGACCACGGTCCTGAAAATGGAAATGAAATTCTATTATCAAGCCATCAGGCTGCTTTATCAAATCAGTTTAATGCTGAATTAGTCCCTTTTCTAAGATGGTACCAGCACATCTATTCAAGGGTATCTGTTATGTTTTCCTGAAGGTGGGAATGAACATGAAATATAGTCTCCACCCAATTTAAAAGAATCTAATGAGTTGAGAATTTTAATGTCTGTTAAATATTTTGGACTCTATGGGAATATAATTAGGGAGTTCTTTTCTTCATTAGGTGAAGCCTGCAACAGTTCTTTTCATCTGCCAGTTTCCAGTTCTTAAAATTGAAGAGATTTATTCCACCCTCAATATTAAACTGTTGCTTACAAAAGTTTAGCACTTCCACTAAAGTGAAAGTGGTATTTGTTCTGGATGAAATAAAGATCTAAATCCTTAAATCAGCCTCTTCCTCCTTCTGTCTTCTCTAGCTGTGGAAATGTAAAATCAGTCACTGGAGGTATCGGGTATCCCTTTCATGTATTACATATTTATCTAAAACATTACTTCTTTTTTATCATGCGTCATCCAAACTCTTTCAGAATCTTGACTGGCTCTTTGTCAACCGAGACACAGCCAAGACTCTGCTCATTTCACCCTTACGAACTTAATGAGAAAAAGCAGTCCTTCCATACAGCCTCCATTTTGGGAACATTTGGCAAGAATTTCACCAGTCCCCTTGAAGCCAACGTAAAACCCCCCAACAATCGGTTTCTAAAAAAAACCAGAAAAAAAGCAGAGT
>Ga0181612_130926_pt1 | contig 12509 bp, 8 predicted proteins | sample HoacroProtozoa21_FD_119630 | JGI IMG/M metagenome (GOLD analysis project Ga0181612, IMG submission 119630) | Hoatzin crop microbial communities from Cojedes, Venezuel. Combined Assembly of Gp0051906, Gp0051904, Gp0051908 | reverse complement strand
TTTTATTGCCTAGTGTGTGAAACACAAGAGGCTATGTTGCATTTTAAAACTCCATACCAATAAGGCAGACCTGGCATGACATCTGGCATAGAAGGTTGAAGGGGGGGGACACACAGAGAGGAAGTATAGTATGAAGATTTCTCTGAAAACTTACTATAGGGAAATAACAAGCTGATTCAAAGTTTAAACGCCTCAGGAACTTTTGAATGCAAAACACTTCAAAAAGGTAAGATAATATAATAGTACTATTATGTTAGAGAACTTGAAAGCAACAGCAGAATTCAAACCTCATGTTCAGAGCATTAGTGGCATGTAGCATTCCCATTGTCTCACACTCTGAAGAATGAGATACTCATTTCTCCTTTTAGTAGGAGAAGCAAAATATGTTTATAAAACTGTGTTGACTTCTTAAGCTTCCTTACCTTTTTATACTTCTGTTATAAACAAAGAAGTGACAGTGTGTCCTAATTTAAAAGGATCTTTTTTTTTTTGCTGCCAGAGCAGTAAGATAATTAGCTATTAAATGAAGAACAAAAAAAAATAGTAATACAGTATGTTACATGCAAGAGACATACATTTCTGTTCCATACTTGAAAATATGCCAATTTTTTCTCATACTCATCCTTATATAGTAATTTTTGCCATAATTGTTCTACTACTACATTTAGATTGTTAGTGTCTAGAAAATAATTATCTATGTATCCTTAAATTTATGATAATAACTGTTAGATGAAATTAATAAGATGTTAGTTGCTAGTATCCGCAGGATTCGGCTGTTATTTTCAAGGAAGAAACTGCAATTTCAGTTTCCTGCATTGATCTCTGATCAATTACTCCTTTTTCAGTTCAAGTGAATGTATTTTCATATGTAAGTGGCCATCTCACATTGTTTTTCAAATCTACTGAATGCATGGATAGAAGAAGCGGAGTTAGAAAAACAGAGAATGACATGCATATGCCTCTAGGCACTGTATTTTCACTGAAAACTATTTTTGCATTGGAGTTGTCAGCTGCAACACAGCTTTTGTATGAGATCATTGCAGTTCATGCCGACTCTTAACTAGACAACAGGTACCTTTTCTAAATTGTTGATTTCTAAATTGTTTTTTGATAGAATGGTTAATTAACTTCAAATTCTTTGCCCTTGTGCTCTCTTCTCCAGGACTGAACTTTACAACAGAGGGTAAATCCAGCTTGGACCAGAGGCAGAGCTAAGTGATGTCAGTGAGATGTTAGAAGCCAAGACAGAATACTTTGCTGGACGGTGGAGTGGGAAGTGAGTTCCTGAGCTGAGCAGTGTAAATCCTTGATCACTCTACGTAAACCAATAATACAGTCCTTCCTTACACATTTGTTAAATTCTGGGTTACAAGTAAGGTATTTTTGCCTTGCCATTATATCTCCTCTTTATACCTCCTATCCCACTGAATGACTGCGTTTTAATTTCACTGCCTAGTATTTTGAAAGGCTTTCCTAATAAATGAACACTTCACACTGCAGCCAAAGCAAAGGTCTATTGCACCCATAAAAGCAGATCTACACTAAGCAGGATTTAATAAATATTAGGTTATTTTAAACTTAGGCATAAGCACAGTAAATAATAATAATAGCTGTAAAAACATTTTTTGCACACTGTGGCTCTGTAAAAATTGTAATGTTTCAGGGAATAAGTTTCAGGTCTTAAGCTGACTGTGCCTTAGTAAACTCTGCAAGGCCCCCGGCGCAGTCAGTTAGGATCGTAACCAACTTGCTATGAGAACATGTGATGTAAACTGAAGGTTGGTAACTGGTGCCTCTTGCTAGGATGTGTAATTTTGAAAGCATGGGATATCAAAGTGTTTGAAATATGGACATATCTTGAAAGCAGAGGCCCCAGAACTATAAACAACCCACTGACAGTCAATTACTGCTCTCTGAAAACATACAACCTTTAAGAGAATGATGTCACTGAGCAGGGAAGAAAGAACCAGGCTGCAGGATAGGGCACCTGCTGCAGCAACATCCCCAAGCATCCCACAGCACCTGTGCCAGCGCCAGAGGCCCAGGGCTCAAAGATGTCAAGAAACTCCAACATTTTACAAAATGGAAAGATCCCAAATGTGTTGCCTACCTCAGTATCTCACATGGAAGAGCTCTGGAGCCTGCTGCCTACACTGGGATGATGGGGACTGCCAAGGGTATGGCATCAGTACCACAGTACTGCGTGCTCACAGTGGGTGTAGCATATGGCTGCTAAGGACAGAAAGCTTTGAATGTGTAGTGATAACAACTAAAAGTGACTAGGAACTAACCATTAGCATGAAGGGTGTTAAAGAAGGTTGAGATAGTTAGGTTTTTGTCTGGAGATAAAATTGACCAGCCTTATCGTCTTATAAACATCTGAGTGATTTTCAGCTGCCTCGTTCGTCGTTGACGTCAGTTGTTGCAATACCAATTTGTTTATTAAAATTATTCTATTCAGTAGTTTTATGACTAGATGCTGTACTTATGAAAGACATCTGCAAGATTTTACTTCATTTCTGATCTCTGTCTTCATATTGCAAAGATAAACAAGCCAAGTCTCATTTCCTTTTTCATTAGAGCTGCAGGCAGATATCAAGGCATCTCAATAAGCCCTGGCCTGGGGTTAAGATAACTGAACAGGACAGGAGAAACTATGACATGAGAAATTGCCAGACATGACAGATAAACTATGTGAGAAGCTGCCAAAATTTACAGATAGCACTGTGAGGGATGTCAGGGACACCTGAGTCTCAGGGGTGGTTAAGGGAGAGTTAAGTGAGAAAGGGCTGAACATCACGGGTAACTGGAAAGGAGCATTGCGGACCTTTGAGAGAGAACAGCCTTTCAAGATTAACAGCACCCAGGCAGCCTTGTTAGTAGAGCATGTAATGCTACGATTACCAAGGTAGCAGTACAAGAAATACCAAATGTGGATATGGACGTAGTAAGTCTGAGCTCAATGGAGAAAAAGTATCATCAGTAATTATCTGGGACAGGGCTGGGGTGCAGAAAGGGTGGTAAAGAAGAGGGTAAAGAAATGGGAGAAGGTGTAAGAAGATACAGGAATTATGTATTTGGGGATGTCCAGGGATATCTCCTGTGCTCCACTGCAGCTGGAGGAGGACAATAAAGCAAAGTTGTTCCAGTCGTAACACATGTGTTAATCCTGCTTCCATGATTAGGAGGACTGGCGTCGATGGGGTGGAGTGCTTTCTCTTGCTAGCAAGGAAAAACCCGGGACAGATAGATTGGGCAACCTGATACCACTGTGTCAATGCCTGTTGCAAGCCTGAAAACATCAGCATCCTCCTAAACACTTTTTGATGCTTTTCATCTTCTCTGCTAGGATAGATGTGTAATACCACAATTTTGCTAGGTATTCCTCACTGGAATTCATGTTTTCTGGATATGGTAATCTGACTTACACATGACACTCTAGACTGTTTTATAATTATAATTTATACTTTTCTTTTCCTGTTGTATCTACTTGAATTTGTTATAAGTACAGACATAAGATGTTTGACTTTTCAACCAGTATCTCAGCAAACTCTGGAAACTCAAGGGTAAATTAAAATATGGTGATCTTCTGACATCCATTGCAGAGTTAACATTTAGGATCCTGTTTCAGTTGTAGCACAAAAGCTCTTTCAGATATGGAATTATTCAAGAGTTTAGTAATTCTAAAGTTTCTCATGTCATAAATCAAGCTGCTATAAACTCATCTAGGCTTCTTTCACAGCAACAGTTTTTGAAATAAGAGTAAAGCACAGAAGGAAGAGGAAATGGCTAATGTTTCCTCCATGTTTCAATTAAACATAATAAAGAACTTTTAAGAGAATGAAACCCCTCTGAAGAACAATAAGTGTGAAAGTACATTTCCCTTGAGAAGGTATTTATTTGTTATTTGGTCAGGTATATTGATCTTTCAACAAAAAACTGTTGATATACGTTGTCCTGGAGCAGTAATTATACTAAAAGATGAAAAAAGTGAACCCATATTTACAGCTAGTGAACTGTATGGTAGACTATTCAGTTTCCAGAATGTTTTGTAGAAAAGTTTATGGTGAACCCTAAGTAGTTGTTTGTTTATACTATGTCACAAGCAAAAAGCATACATGCTACTTTCTCAGAGCATTCTCTAGGTTATTTGATTTATCATAAAATCACCAGCTGGTGAATTTGCGACTCAGATTCAAAATTAAAATTTTTTTAATTCTAATTCCAAACTTGAACTTTTGACTGTATTTTATATTTGTTATTAACACAGTATAAACCCCCACAGTCCCAACATTTGTTGAATAGGTCAGATTCTCTTAATTTGTCATACTTCAGTGGAACATACTGAAGTTTTTCAGTGCTAGCATGCAAAACTAAGTTGCTTTTGTAATTGTACATCAGCTTGCTCCAGATTCAGTGTAAGGACAAAGCAGAATCCTTCAGCAAATGTTGATGGTGGGGAAATGTGTTTTCAGCAAAGAATTAATGTTCGATAGAGAGCTTGGTATGAGATGAAGCACAAAATATTTGCAAAAGTCAGTGAAGATCAAGGCATAGAACCAGTAAAAGATTTTTATGACTTGATTGATAAAAAATATTTTTCCCCACCTACCTAAGACACATGTCTATTCTGTATGTTATGCTTTGCCCTTCCAAAGCTTAAGAATCAGATGGCGCACTGGAATCTTTGCAAAAGGCCTTAGCTGTACATCCTACCTCTTCCCAAACGCCTTTCATCAAAATGTTGCCATTAACTTTATATAAATAAATAAATAAATAAATAAATTTTTTCTTTTCAAAGTCTTTGCTTAGGAAAGTGTATCCGTTGTTCTGTACTGTAAGCAGCAAAACTGCATGTCTGCTCAACAGTTCACCTCACATGTACATATTAAACTTCTGTCGACTTTTAAAATCAACAAAAAAAAAGATTTCCCAACTCTCAGTGTCCTTTTTTTTTCCCAACTCAGAAACAAAACAAGGCCTCAGGGTAAATAGTGTAAATCAAAGAAAAAGGAACTAGTAACTCTTTTTTTCCTGTACATACCCCTGCCAGATTCTGTAGGTACTTGGAAAAACAGCCATAAACAGTATTTTTTCTTAAATGTCTGACATTTCTGATTACTCTTCCACTGAGAAGAAAAGTAGGAGGATTGGGCTTCCAGTAGTACTCAGTGATCCTACATTCCCTTGCTTGAAAATCTTGCTCTTTCTTTTCCATATATCCTTTTGTCCCATAGTCAAGTCTGATGCTGACTTCCTATTGCAGAAACAGGAACAGAGCTCGGGCTGATAAGCATTGTTCCTGTTTCTAGAAGGCTTTATCTCCTCCATTATGGGACATAACAAAAAAGTCTGAACATTTCTAATTCTATGGTAGCTGTAATGTTTCTTTAAATTAATACAGATTTTGAAGTGGTGGTTGTTTGTTAGTTTAAGTGGCATTGGCCTCATTAGAACATAATGGGTTTTCAAGGTTAGTAGTGTATCATGTAGGTAGTAATAATAAATAATTTCCTTGTCAGCAGGGAGTCAATGAATATTTTGGGACTCCATCTGCAGACTATTTGGCTATCAGGAATGCATTCTATGTATACTCTGCTATTGATGTGCCTGTAAAACTCCTGTTAATTATAATGGGGATTTATAAATGGACATCAAAGGCTAGTTCATGAGCTCTCTGAAGTCCTGATCCTGCAAAGGCTTATAAATGTGTTTAATTTTGCACACTGTTAGTAGTACTGTTGAAATCGATGTGATTTACCATTAGCTACATGCTGAGTGTTTGTAGGATTGGGGACTGGTGGCAATTTTATACAGATTTTATTTCACTGACTCCACTAAGTTTACTTGTTGTGATTTGCATTAAAATGACAGTCAGAAAACTATAACATGAAAGGGAAATGCAATCCTAACTCTGAAGAGATTCAAGATCATTGCAGAACTTTACATGGAGAAAAGACCACCACTGCACAGCAAAGCTGCATTGAAGGGACAATTGGGTCTTGTACGCCACATATTTAAGATATGCAAAAGTAAAATCATAGACAAAAATTAATGTGACTCTACAAAAAGGTCACAAAAACATTAATTGAAAACATGTCTTGGTTCCTTCTTTTCTCCAGTGTAATTAAAAATTCCCTCTTTTTTTTTAATTGAAACTTAGTGTTCCTAACATTTAGTAAATCTTATATTGTGTAATGCATTCTTTGTTACAGATTTTTACACAGCACAATTGCTGCGTAACTTATTTAATAAGGATAGTCTGTAAAAAGATCGGAATTGTCCCCATTAAGAATATGACCATTGCTTGACAGCGCTGCTGAAATAGTTTAAGCAGCAGCAATCAAATAAGTACCTGTAGCAGAAAGCATTAAGGGTACCAATAGGCAAGCAGTTGTTAAAGTCCCCCTACCAATCTACCTCTAAGAAATAGATAAAGTTCCAGTTGATTAAAAGAATAAAAAAGGTAAAAAGAAAAATTGACTAAAGAAAATATGTGGGACTGAATAGAAGTAGTCCTTTGATTCTCAGGTCTTAAAGCAGGGACTTAAAAAAATTAAACCTCTTCTCACATCATAAAATGCATGCAGGAGAAATCTAAGTGGGCTTCAATTTCTCATACAGTGGAGGCAAGGCGTCCCTTTGTCCTTGCTCGGTTAGTGCATCCCTGTGCTATTTGTCTTTGTCAGACCTGTGCATTTGAGTACCTGCACTCCAAAGTCCCAGTATGGGCTGTGCTGTGCTAAATGGATGCGCTGTAGGATATTGACTACTGTGAGTTTGACAAGGCTGCCCTTTTGACAAGGTGAAAGAGGTCATTATATTCACCTCTGGGATACAGCCAATATAAATCTCATTCTTAAGGAGACACAACATGTTTAGAAACCAAGCCACAGGTCCAACAGCCTCCTGGATACTGCCTAAGCAACACAGATTTTAAACATTATTGCAAAGTAGCCAGGGTCACCCAAATATGATAGGAAACAATCAATACTGTTTATTGCTCTCTGTGGTATAGTATCTGTATGTAGGACAAATTCAGGAGATGTATCTTGGGGCTTTCTCTGACAAACAAGTTTCTGACTGAGGGGAAATTAATGAATGCCAGCCCAACCACGGGGGTGATGAAAACATATGCAAATGAGCAAACCTCCACAAACCACTGCATTTCTTAATCTTCTTGATCCGTCCCACCCCTTTTTACGGCTAGTGAGTTATTGCAGCCCTAAAGCTGTAGAAATCGTAGTAGAGTTGCCACTAGAGACTAGGGCTGAATCCCAATGAGTGGAAAGCACTGATTTAATGACAGAACAGTCTTTTCCATTTCAGTAACTCTAGTGGTCAGGCATTGTGATAGCAAGGACTTTGAATGTCATTGACCTAAAGGAGATTTCATACTCATTATCATTCTTTGCATATTGAGCCACAAGGTGAGCCCTGGGCTTCAGGGCCTCTTTAATGCTCTCTTCAGGCTGAATAAAATTAGGAGAATCTTGCTAAAGAATCCCATATGGCACCAAGGAAGCTGGCCCACTTTTATAGACCACTGACAACTGAAGTTCTACTGTAAGGAAATCTTTTTAATGCCCAAAGGACAAAGCTGACTCAAATACCGCAAAACAAGTATTATCATCGCAGAAGCTTTATGTTGCAAAATCTCAGAAACAGATAAGTAAGTTCTTATACAACCATGGGATCTCTGAAATATTCACCTATCAGATACTAAATGGTAACGGGCTTCTTTGCCTAGCGGTTATTTACTTTTGAGTATTTTTCTGCATGAAAAAAATCCCTAACACCTCAAAAAGTGCATAAATTGGCATCTGGATGATGCCTCTCCTGTAAGCCCTCAGGAAAACTAATTGCTTTTGAGACAGGCTGCAAGTTTATAGTTCAGATGCCTAGAATCTTTGATAAGTATTTGTTATCAGAGATGCTTATTTCCTTGCCTTTGTGGTTATTTTTGGCAAATTATGCTACAGAATATATCTGTAATATCTCTACATTATATCTAAATAACTAATACATAAATGTTGTCTGAATTATATGCTGAAATAAACATAGGTGTACCAGTGAACTGATCTATATGAGACATAATATAGTCTACACCCCAAAACAGGATGCAGGCTCTAATGAAGCAAAAGTCCTTCATTTTTTTGCTGCTAAAAGCAAATGTTGAACCAGATGACTTCCAGAGATTCCTTCTAACCAAAATTATTCTTGATACTCCCTTCTGAAGAAATTGATCACTAAATTTACCTGTTACCAGTTTCTCATATATTTCTCCCTTATTTTGAAGGCACGGCTGAAGTGGAAGCCTGCTGTTGGCACTCTGCATAACAATGAATTTATAATTCTGTGGTGCAGGATGCTGACAAACCGTGCATTTGTCAAATGTAGGAAGGTATGCTTTTTCCTTTCAATCAATCCCTAATAATTTTATTTTCCAGATTCTTTCCTTTCCATTTGCCTCATATTTCATGGGAACATTTGTCTTAATCTAAATCTCTAACCTTTTTGCATGCATGGGCATTAACAGCTATTTGTAAGAATCACGTATATTTAAAATGCCTTCTATCTTTCTGCCTGTTTTGCAACTGCCTTCTTGGATGGTTGTATGCAGGCTGCTGTCAAAGCACCTTTCCTCACATTGTTTAGTATTCAATTCACTTCTCATTGGCTTAATTCTCTTCACTCTCTTCTATTAAAAATGGGATTAAGCATTTCTAAAAATAAAAATAAATGTTTGAAACTTTGAAAAGGTGATGCAAGTAACCATGAGTGACTAGCAGTTTAACGAGTTCAAACATTCTCTAATTAAACACCAGAGTCAAGGAATGCTAAATGATCCTAGGAGCCGAGCTCTGCAGGGACTGGTAGTTACTCTATGATACAGGCAGGCAAGCTGCACACAGGCACTGGAAGAACAGTTCCGTCTCTACATTCCATCAGAAAGAAACTTGGAAAGTTAGGAACAGATAATTTTTAAAAAATGACTCAATGGAAGATGGACAGAGTATCAAGTTGAAAATTCAAGCCCATGCTCCTTCCTTTAGCTTGTAAGAATAAGCCCTAGAATGTATTGCTCCAAGCTGATTCACTGCTGATCCCAATGGAAACAGACCTGCTCAGCAGAAAATTCTACGTAACTTCAAACTTTACCTGCCCACTACAAATCAGCTACTTTCAAACAATAATTCCTTTTTTACCTCTGACTTTGTTTGAAACATATTTACTACCAGTCCCTGGAGAAAGTGAAAGCTGAGAGTTATGACTTAGGCTTTAAAAGAGACTTCTGGAGATGTTGGTAGACATCTCTTCTTCCTAGTATATATTGGAGACTAATGCCTGTTACAACCAGTATTGCACTTACACTGCACTCACCAATTCTCAGGTAACACGTGCTCTCCTAACACAGAAACCCTTGTTACAGAGAGGGAAAACTGAGGCAGGAAAGGTGATGACCAAAGACATGGGGCTTTTTGTCCAGTTCCAGCTGTATATACTTCAGTTATGCACGTGCTTTTTCTGCAACTTACTAATCCCTCATTTGTGTTGTGATGAAACAAGTTTTTCAGAACCTCAGGAAAATACTATGTGGTTTTACTTGATGTATGTTTTCACATACTTAGAGAAACAGGCAAGAAACACAGAATAATTAAACTGAAAATGATTAACATGGAAAAAACCCACCCACTTCTCAGCATTAGAGAGAGAACACATTTCTGTTCTTTCATCTGAGGAACACAGAGTTCAAGACGTACATTTTTCAGAGACGGGGAATATTCTGCAATGCATAAATATAATACAGAAAAAGGATTACTAAAGATTATGAGAAGGTATAGAATGAGAAGATGATGGCTTAGATTTTCGTGCTAGTGAAGTGTAAAAGTCTGTGGAAGCTCTATTTTGAATTCATTCTGCGGCCCTTATCTGAAGCTTAAAGAATGTGATAAGATGTCCATAGGAGGCAATTTTAAACTAAATTTCTGAAGAGAAATGAATTAAAGCTGAGTGACTTCAAAGAAGCATCAGCTAGAGAGAAAGCTATAAAGGCCTAATCAATGAAAATGGAGTTCTGAAAAAAAAAAAAAAATAATGTGAAAAAGAAAGAGCATGTAGACAAGGCAGGTAAAAAGTTACATGAAATCGTCCTAATGATTGATGACTCTGAGGTCACCGGGTCACTGCAAAAGCCACCACCTCTTTGATGGAGTTTCTAGAGAAGGTGTATAGAGAAACAGGCAGGATCTGGAAGATACTTTTTCATAGTTAACTGGATTGAGTTAGCCAAACTAAATTTTTCTGTTCTAGACAAATTAGTTGTGATAAGATTTTGCCTGTCTACGATTTACCACTGACTTATAGGCAGCTTGGAACACTTATAATCACCTCTTTTTTGTCATTAAAATTGACAAAGTAAAGCAGTATGTTCAAATTATTTCAAAAATTAAGAAAAGATTCAGAGTTAGAAGATGAGACTCATGAAGAAAATGCAAAATGTCTTTCAAGAGGAAAGACTGAAAAGATTTTGATTGCTGCACTCATAGACTTGATGAAAAGATTTGTCCAAAATTTTAATGTTTTGATTAACTTCTCACACCTCTTTTTCCTGACTTCAATGTATGCAATGTCTAAGTTCCTTAAAATTTGTTTAAATGGTATTGGGGAAAACATATTGATCCATTTCCAAATCATGCTGTAGATCTGTATGCCCATGCACAGGTAGGTGTAGATCTTTTGGAAATGTATATATTTAGACCTGAATTAGCATTCGATATGAATGCTTAAGTACTGTGCCATAATTCTAAAAGTTGAAGCTATTTTTATCTAAGCTAGAGTAAACCAGTCTATCTTATTAAGTCATTGTAGCATTGTAATTGCTATGCAAAGGTGGAGAGGAGAGGAGAGGAGAGGAGATAACCACAAGTTTTCTTTTAAAAAAAATCCTCTTTTAAAAGTTTAAAAGTAAACATTATATCAAAAATAGATGTAAAATAATCGACAAATGAACTTATTCAGAAAAAAACACCACACTTCTGATGTCATAGGACCAAAATATAAAATAGTGTTCATAAAACAAATTTCTGTATTTAAAAACAAAATTTATATATAGGAGAGGAGAAAGTCACAAAGCTACCTGGAATAACTTGAGTACAGCAAGGAGTGCAAGACTCAAAGATCAGAAAGCAGGAAAAATACGTAAGCAAGATCTTCACTACCCTTAAAGGAAGCAGTAGCTGTTAGAAACTACAAGGTTTTCTTATGATGGGGTGACAGCAACTATTATTTATCGAGGGCAATAAGGGAATTCTGAATGTTATTTTTACTTCAGGTGGAAGCAAAGAGACTGAGAGTAGTAACTCCTTAAGATTAATTGTAAACAAGCACAACAAACTTTGCTGTTTTCCTTGAACTCAGGAACTGGTATGACTGGCTAAGTTCACAGAGAAATCACATGAAAAATAAGAAAATTAGGGGTGATTTCATTATTTTTCTTCCAAATATTGATTTTAACTATTCCTACTGCAAAAGCCCATTTATTTCTACAGAGAAAAAACATTTTTAAATTCATTTGAAGCACTTTGAAAATGCAATCATACAGATTTAATGAATCTTAGGTAGTTTTTTATCAAACAGAAAGTGTCTGTGCCATATCTGAGAGATTTGTGTTTAGGCTATCATGTAAAGCTCTGTATCCTACATTTCACAAGGTTGACTAGCAGCCTGGTTGTTAAGACATTGATAGAAGTTATGATGAGAATTTCCATCCTGCATTTGAGAAACTGTTGTCAGAATCAGTACCTTAAAGTTTCTACAAATCAGAATACTCATTGATGAAAATTGTTTTGTCAGAAAATGACCTAGTAACTTGGTTAACACCATCTTAGTTAACTTCAGTGTTGTTATGAAATTCCTAGTTTTGGGAAGAAAATCTATACTCTTGTCTTGGTTTAAAGCAGGGCATCAATAAACTGAGTGACAGATGTTCTGTATCAACCCCCACCCTTCCATCAGAGAAAGGGAGAAGGAGGAAAAGGGAGAAAGACTGACAAATTGAATATAAAAAGCTTTACTAATAACACTAATAATACTAGTAATATTCATAATAAGAGATACAATATAAAATATGAAAAACTGACACTGAGATTCCTGGATTTGGGTGCTGGGGTATTGGCATCCTGCCAGAGGCTGCCAGGCAGCACCAGAAAGTCCTGGACTGGCCTCGGCAGCAGACAGGAACTGCACTCTGGAGTGCACTGGTAGGAATCTGCTTAAGGATCACAGTGATCACAATGAGCAGTGTCCTCTTCAGAAGGCGGCCATGGATGAAGAGAGTGAGACACTCGTGATCCCCCAGCTTTTAAAGTGCATGGCATGGAATACCTCGTTGGCCAATATCAGGTCACCTGTCCTGTTTGCTCCTTCCTGCAAGTACGACCCCTTCCGACTCCTCACTTGCGGGACCTAAGAGATCAGTCCGTGACCTTGGTTGCTATAGTGATAAT
>Ga0181612_182714_pt1 | contig 12510 bp, 7 predicted proteins | sample HoacroProtozoa21_FD_119630 | JGI IMG/M metagenome (GOLD analysis project Ga0181612, IMG submission 119630) | Hoatzin crop microbial communities from Cojedes, Venezuel. Combined Assembly of Gp0051906, Gp0051904, Gp0051908 | reverse complement strand
TGGGGTGTAGCCTGGGGGGTGGGAGGGCTGGTTTCTGGTGGCTGTGCATGGACTGCTTGAGAAAGGCGGCCACGTGTGTGGCCTGAGGGTAGAGGTTCTGCTGCTGCCCTCTGTGGGATGCGGGTGAGCAGGCTCAGGTGTCCCAAGGTGGCCCCTCCTGGGACAGGATGGGCTGCACAGCGCTCGATGTAAAATTACCCTCTTGGTGTTTCGGACAGGCAGCACTTGTGACACTGCCACGCGCATCCACGGGCTGAGACTGCTGAGACAGTCAAGCAATGCGGCCAGGAGAGTTCTCCTGAGGATGTGTAATAGATGCAGCCCTGGAGACCTGTTTGGCAGAGCATGCCAATAACTCAATTCTGCCTATGCTGCAGTCTTTTTCTGCAGCGGAGAAGAGCCGCTCTGGAGGACAGATGAAGTCTGCAGTCTGGTCAGGTCAGCATTCCCCTACCAAGTGCAGTTGGATTGGGTTGGTACGTACCGCTCAGCAGATAGGGAAGGTACAGAGATGGCCTTGGCCCAACCCCAGGCCATACCCTTTCTCAGGGGGCATTCAAGACAGATTCCTTCAGACTTGGGGGTTTACTTAAGATTTGTTGCGTCAATAATGGTGTTCTTAAACGTGAAGTGAGTGTGTACATTTAGGTTATTGTCGATGTAGGCGTTGAACATCCTGAGATATTTTGGGTATTTTTCCTTTCTATGTGCTCGTAAATCACATATGCTGAATATCAAAAGCATAAGCTTCCAGTGGCTTGTTCTGTGTCTCGTGCCTGTGTCCATTAATACATGGCCAGGTCTTGGTACCCTTCCCTTTCACATGCTGACATCCGCTGGGAACACACAGCTAGTGTTCAGCTATGTCTGGTCCAGGCTTGCCAAAACTCTCCCCAACAATCACCCCAAAACCCTTCAGCCAAAGGCTCAGACAACTGCGCTTCACAGTCCGACTGATTTTTTTATGCGGCTGACAAATGATGGCTTTCAGGGTGTTTTTGCTTGTTAGAGAGACACTGTTAAGTTGAAAATACTGTAAAATTCAGAAAGCAATACTGCACTAGTTACAAGTATAAAGCATACCAGTGTTTTTTGTTGTTGATTTTTCTGCACTGTGCTGTACAAGCTGAAGAAACAGGAATCTCTGAGGTACTGGACAGCATTAACAGATTGAATCCCCATTAGTGATTTTTTCTTGTGAGGGAACTGTGACTTTAGAAGAAATGGATGCTGCCCCTGGCTTTGTAAGCCAGGTCCCTGCCAGGGTGCAGTTTCACGTTACCAGGGGCCGGCCAGCTGCCGTGCCGCACAGCACCCAGCCAGCATTGCGGTCCTCTCCCCGCAGGGCTGCTGGTTCAGATCTAATCCCATAGAGAGCATAGCTGAGAGAAACTAATCCTGAAGAAAACTAAAGTACCAAGGGGCAAACAGATAGGGTGGTGGCAGAGTGGGGGGTGCCTCTTGGTAAGAGCTCCGCTTTTCCTGAGTTTATCCAGAGTACGAAACCCTACGGGCAGCTCGGCATGAAACATGTTGTGCTCTCTGCTTGGCGTGGCAGAGACGTTCCCCACAATGTGGCAGTGGCGTTGTGGTCCCTGTAGTAGGAGCGATGCAAGGTCTGCCCTCCTCAGTGGCAGGTGGTGGTTTAAGAGCCAGAAGGGTTCACTGGAGCAGAGCGTCAGGATCACAAAACCCAGCAGGGAGTTGGTTTGGCCTCCAAAGGGCCAGAGGTGTGAATAAGCATTGGCAAGACCTTGCAGAGGGTTTGGGGAGCGTCCCAGGCAAGGCCTTTTCTATTCGTGCTTCCCCTGTTGAACTTCCACGCAGATCTGAAGTACCAGATCCCACTGCACACCAGTTCCCCACAAGAACAATGGTCTGTCCTTTTAGCAGGTGAGCAGCATTCCTCAGCTCTGTGCCCAGCATGCCTGTGGGACTGGAGAGCAACCTTTAAAAGCTGCAGTGGTCAGGCTTAATTCACTGTTAACTCCTAGTCTGGCGTTTTAGTATGGCAGAGAGGTGCGTATGCAGTGGAGTGGTGATTTCTCAGTTCCCTTCTTGCTACTCCTCAAAACTTGCAAAATGCAAGCAGTAGGCTTGGAGAAGTGCAGCGTGTGGTGTAATTGCAGCTCTTCCTTCCCCACCAGCTTCCTCCAAGCGATCTGTTTAATTTTTTGCCTGCTTCTGTTACATTAGTTTGAACTGCTGTGAAGACCATACGTACTAAAACTAACATTTCCTATTGTAGGGTTCTGCTGTTTTACATTGATCAGATTATCGTAAGTGTGTTACAGTTTCGGAGTTTGACTTTGGATCTTAAATGAACTAAAATGATAACCTGCCTTCTTTGTGACAAGGGAAAAAATAACAAATTTCACACAGTAGTGGAAACCCTATTCTTTCCATCTAATTTTACTATATGCATCAGTTATAGAGTGTTTGTGTGTAATACACAGGAAGTTCATGTTTCAGGTTTCTTAATGACGGCTCTTCAAAGGAAATTTTCTCACTGGATGGAAAGAAAGGATTATATAAAAATCATTGCTTAGAAGTAGTAGTAGTGTAATGCTGAAAAGTACACGTAAGTGTCAGTAACCTTGTGAAACACAGTATAGAATCCATTCAATGTTGTGTTTTCCACCCTTCCAAAAAAGGAAAGCATATGGTCCCTGATATTTCCACGCACATGTATTTTCCTAGTCTATACTAGGAATCTGTGAATTTTCAAAGCATTCGTAAATACTGATCAAGTATAAGAGTATGTTATAAAATGCTAATTTGCTATGCTGAGATAGCAAACTAGTTTTATTGCAAATCTTTCAATTATCCTCAGTTACCAAGAAAGTGAAACAAGTACTTCAAAAAAAAAAGAAAATGACCAAAAAACCCCCCAAAACCCCAAATAGTTCATTTAAAAAAAATAATTTATGATAAAGCTCTACAGGGATATTAATGTTATTCAGAGTTCCTTTTGTACAAGGAGTGTGATATTGGCAACTAAAGTCTTGATTGATTGATGACTCCCCTTTCTATAAGACAGCTTAAGGTTTTCTTGTTGTCATCATCATTAGAGCAAAGTTACTGGCTGAACTAATTCATTCTGCAAGACTTCATAGGAAAAATATTTTTGCAGCTATTTTTTCTGATACACATGTAATTTTGACTCTGGTGGATAAGAGATGCAGGGTAAGACAGCTGCCTCAGAAAGGAACAAAGCTGCAAAGCTTAGCATGCTGAAATCAAGGGGGGCATCTAATCTCCATCCTAGGGTGCTAAAGGACCAAGCGTCACATCAGTCCTTGATTATTAACAGCTTTTGCTTTGGGATACAGACTTGGGGCTAAAGAGTGCCCATGAGAGAAGGACGTAAAAACTGCAAGCAACAGCAAATCAAGCCAGTCCAGTCTCTAAATATGCATGACAGCCTTGCTTTCTACTAACAGAGAAGATCTGGAAAAATTAGAAAAAGTGGGTGAAGTGCAATGTTAGTTTATCAATTGCAAATCATGCCTTACCTTTATTATTGTACCTTACCTTGCATTTGTATTTTGTTAACTAGATTATTTTCTTACACAATGGAAATGTACTAAACGTAATCCGGCCTTCAAAAGGATCTGTTACAGTGTGCGAGGGAAACTTACCCTTTAAAATAAGGTTTACCACATGAACTTCCACGCTCACCTGTGATTTATGATTTGGAATTAGAAACGTTAACAACACAGGATAAAACTTGTGCAGTGTATCCCTCTGAACCACCTCGTGGCATTTAGGCAGCCTTTAAGGACAACCATATTAAAGAAATATTCAAGTTAAAAATAACTTTCCGAAGTTGCACCATACTATTTATGTAAAAGATAAAGGGGTGAGGGACAGGATTTAAACTGACCTTCTTGCTGTGGGAGGAAAGTAGAGGTCACCACGTCCTGCCTTTCCTGCTGGTGTGTCTTTCCTGTGGTTCCCCAGTTCATTGGTCTTCCCCTTTGGCAGCCAGCCATGGTTGCCCCAAAGGTTTTATGTCAGGTTATGGGAACTCCAGGAAGGAGTTTGGCTGGCATTTTCTGCTTTTGGGGAGCATGTGGGAAGGGGGAAGCTGCTCTTCCTAAGCATGTCTAGAGCAGCTTGGGGGAAGAAAAGAAGAGAAATGATGAGGTCCTTGATTCCCTACTCTGGTTCATGCTAGAGCAGGCTCAGCACTGCTGAGCTTCAGGTGCCTCCCGGCTCCTCTTCCCAAAGGCACGTAGGCCAGCTGGGAATGGCAGGAATATAACATATTTCAATGAGTAGCATGTCTACTACACTAGGTGAGGCACTGACCTGAGGGTCTAAGACGGGGATTTCCTTCCTTACTCTGCCAGTGTCGTAGAAAAGCAAGTCACTCTGAAGCAGTCAGGGAATTTCCTCTGAAGTATTGATTATGGTTTCTCATCCCTTTTAATAACCTGATCAGCCCCAGTGTTACAAAAGCCTCTGTGTAGTTTCTGTAACAACAGATAATTGTTTGTAGCATCCCTCTAATACCATTCTCAGGTCATGCTAACTGCGTTGTCTTCAGGTCAAAGTCCTCCCGCAAAGAGGCAGACTCATTATTTGGTGCAACTCAGTCATTTCTGGCTGCAGTCTCCTTTCCGTGAGGTGCAGTTTGCTTTTCTGATGGCAGGCCGGTTGGGGAGGAAGGGCTGGAGGGATGGCCTCGTGCTTTTCTCATCCCATTCAGAGCAGCATGCAGCACAGCTGGAGTAAGCGGTGAGAACAGTGCTCCCCTCTCCTGACCACTGGCACCTTACGATACCACACCGCCACTGGAAGCCTGCTAGGCAGCCAGCCGTTGTCTTGTGGGTCTTTCACTACCTCTGTTACATCGCGTGTTGCAGCTTTTCGTCAGCAAATGTCTGACATGGCTGCATCACGGCGCAGGCATTGTGAGATGTTATCTTCTACAGCACAAGCACTGTACAGGTGGGTCTTGGCATGGAACAATTCACAAGCTTCCACTTATTTCTCAGACTGAGGAGGCTGCTGTGGGCTACTTTTCTCAAAACTCCTCTTGCTTCCATTTTCATCTTAAAGGCACAAAAGAGATCAAGACAGGGAAATTTGACCAAATTTTCAGAAGGCAATGATCAGTAACAAAAATTACACAGGCACAGATTACCTGGGTTTGGTGGGAAAGAAACTAGGACCTGACTGTTGGTGATTATTTGTGTGATAAAGAACCACTGGGGTTGGGTCTGAGGGTGCAAGGGAGGGAGAATCTGAGACTTTCTGATGAATATTTGGGGGAATGAACCTGAGGTAAAGTACAGTGTGCTGCATAGCACTGAGTAAGGGCTTGGCTTCACTCGAGACTCGACAGATCAGGATTTTAAGAAGGGCGGGGGGAGAATGGGGGAGTAGAATGAACCTGCTGCTGCTGCTAACAACCATTAAAAAAATACAAAGCCAGCTGCTCTCAGAGCAGAGCTTGATCCTTTCAGTCCCTTCAACAGCACAGTATATATTCAGAGGAGGGGAATTCATGAGGCCCTATGGACCTACACCATGGCATTACACAAAAATGCAAACCCGAACAATGGGTGGCCTCAGCAGTTCCATCTGGCTCACCATTAACAAGGTTAAAGTAAAGTGGGTTTCCTTAGCTGTGTCACAGACAATTTACACTTCAGATGCTTTAACTTTGGAGCTGGACGAGAGGGAACACCGCTCTAAACGCACGTGGCAAGGGTCTCCTAACGTGAATGGTAAATGCATTTGGTATTGATGCTTTCTGAAAATACAGAGTAGTAGCAGTTAGATAATTTGTAAGTACTATTTAGAAAGTACAGGTTTTTTTGCTAAATCACTAAAAAAAATCCCTGTCAACAAATTAGAATTACAGTCAAATATTGTTTACTCAGAATAATTTAAGGACATTATAATATTAGTGGCTGGATTCAGCTAACAGCAGAAATTACTACAGGCCTGAGAAATGTTACCACCAGCATTTCTGGTACTGTAGGCTGAAAACTCCAATCCACTTTTAAGCTAAAAGAGATACTGATGCACGGAAATGTGTTTTGTTGTAAAGCATTCTGCTTTCAGAGCTACCAAAATACTTGGGTAATAGCATATTAACCATGGCAAATAGGACCTGTAAAAAATTTTAGCTGTAGAGCACCAGTGGTATATCAACAGGTACGTTGGCCTATTAATTTCTATGCCATTGAATTATCAAAGCATTTTGCAGAAATCATGCACTTTGTCTCAGCTTTGAGATGCTTCAAGGAAAGCTGGCTGTCCTATAGGCTGTCCCATTCTTGAATAAAAATACAGTTGTTCCTGAATGAATATCAAAGTTGATAATTCAATTTTGAAGCTGTTTTATGATCTGTAAGACAAGCACTTGAGCAGTTAACTCTGTGGTAAAGATCTAGGGTAATTTCCAGAGATAGAATACCTCTACTGTTGCTGCAGAGGTGCTCAAGGCAATGCACAGAGCAGGGCGAGTGTTGCAGTGAGCAACAAATACCAGCCTAGCCATCTCGTCTGCCTTCAACCCCAGATCATGAGTTCAGTAACAGAGCAGAACTTTGTACTCCTCCTGAAGTGAAACAGTTAAAATGGCGTACCATAAAACCAGCAGGCATTTTGACTAACAGTTATCCTAGCGACGTCAGTAGTCTTGTGTCGGAAGGCCCTGAGCAAGCATCCTGCCCCGTGGAGCTTCCTCCTTGGTGAGCTGTGCAGCCGCGCAGTGACGGGGCACGCTTCCTCTCGAGCATGCTGCTGAAAGGATGGCTTCGGCCGCACCAGCGATGAACAGCCCTGCAGTTGCTTTGTGCCTTCCAGGCTTTGCCAGCAGGTGAGCCAGCGTCACTGATGATGGCCTCTGTTACCTGCCGTTAATAGAGGGCTTGGTGTGGATGACCCTGTGCTTGTTTATCCCTCTCCCACTTCTGTTGTCCAACTCTGAGTCACCCTCATGGCTCCTTTGTGCTGCCCTTTTGTATCTCTTACAAAGACATGAATATCGTGAAACATTACACTTCCAGTTTCTGACTGTTCGCAGCAGTCTTGTAATCGTAGCCATGATTATAGTAAGAAGCCATTTGACAGGCATGTCAAAGTTGTCAAGCTCCTCTCCAAGGCTTCCTGCCTGCTGCATTTGAGGTAACTGCAGGCAAAGTAAATGGAGCTGAGAAGTCATCTCAGGACTAATTGGTCACAAATCACTGACATTCCCTTCCCTTCTCTTCTCCACTTTTGGCTACCAGGGTGCGCTCTGTCCACGAGCAGCAGCTTTTGACTCAAGCCCTGTCTTCACAGTAGTCTCAGAGAGGAAATAGTCAGAGAGCTGTTCTTGCCGAGTCCTGACAGATGTGATGCTGCCACACCAAGCGTTGCAGTGGAAGGGAAATGAGGAAAGAGTAACACCGCAAGGCAGAACCTGTGAAGGAGGTAGAAGGAGCATAAGGTGGGAAATGCCCCAGCTATGCTATGCGTGAGTAGAGGGAGAGTTCACAGAAGGGGATTAGTTAATCTGAAATACAGGGATGGTTGATTTGTGGGGAGTATGTAAAAGAATGGTGTAAAAACACTTACTTACGTTTCTGTGTGCTGTATTTAACTCAAAGCACACTTTGCAGCCAACTTGCTACTCTTTTTTTTATTAAGTTCTTTTCCAGCTCATTGCCACTAACTAAAGGGAATTCGGCCACAGCCACCCAGTTTGCAAAACTGAAGTTCAACATCTGCAGCTTGTGCCTGCACTTCCAATGCGTGATTCTTTCATCCGTCTTTCACATACGCACTCCTGTTGGTGCAGATTAGATAAATGAAATATTATGATTGACATATTCACGAACCCAGGTAGAAATCCAGTACAGATTTGTGTAAAGGCCGTGCGTGTGGTGTGACCAGGGGTGACTCCCAGACACAGGGTGTGGTTCCACATTGCAGTTCATCTGGCAAAGAGCGTCTGAGGACAGTGGGAATCTCACTGCTTTATCTGCTCCCTCTCACCTCCTGCCAGTGTTTATCACACCTGCAGTTGTGCCAATGCAACAGTTTATGATTTTGCCTTGAAACTGGAGGTGCGATGCGAACCAAGCTAAACAAACACTACAAACTAAAAAAAGTATGTGAATTAACTGAAAAGAACTGGCTAGCAGTTTTATTTACTGTGTGGATCATCCTCAGGAGTTTCTGAAAGCAGATCCTATGTCTTTGGAAGTACTCTTCTTGAAAAGGGAGCTGTTTACTGGGTGATTAACTTCCCTTTATTTTCACATTACCGAAGAAAAGCTATGAATGAAATGCAAAGGAGTTGAGCTGGAGTCCTGGTTACTGTTTAGGGTTCTGGATGGGTTGCAGCACTCGAGCAGGATCCCTGGCAGTTCTCTGTGTCCTGCCTGGTACAGCATACTGTTGTTGGCTTGTTTCACAGTATGGAGTGTGAAAACAGAAGGGCACCCCAGGAGCTGTCGCTGATGCTGCCAAGACAGCAAGCAGTGGTGGCACTCACTGTGCAAAGCTTTGCTGGAAACTGGGATGAAAGCTAAGCACAGTAGTTTGGTGAAAACATTCTGGTTCAGGCTTTTGCACCGTCTAGAAAGCGTGTGTTTTCCGCATCTGATTCTCATTTTTGTGCTTCCTGCCAACAAGGAATGAAAAAGACATGTGGAGGGGTTTTCTGCATTTGTGCAAAGTCCAATTAAGCTCTTGATAGCTCTCGCTTTCCATGTAACGTTTGCGTTTTAGAGATAAGTGAAATGACTTTTCGTTACTTGTCTATGATTTTTTATCCCCATAGTTGTACAGCAGTGAAACAACAAAGATGACAATTTCAACATCAGGTATTTTATGCATTCTCCAGGAAGTGCTTGATTCCTGCTCTACTCAGTGAATGCCAATTAATTTGTGGCCTGATCACCGTATGGTTGTACTTTGTTGCACCATGACTTGTTTTTTGTTTCCCCCTTGCTTTACCAGATACAGTCTCAAGGGGCACAAATCTATGAGGATCTTGCCTCTGAAGTCTGTGGGACTTAGGCATTTAAATACCTGTAAACGTTTGGTTATACACAAGAGGGTCACACAGGCTGCCTGTGACAGAGAAAGAAGGTGATGCCACTCTCTTCATCACCAGCTTCTGAGCCTGGGAAGGATGAGACTTCTCATGAGGGAAATTTGTGGGCTGTGCTTGAGGTCCAGAGTCCTGGGTGGGAGACACAGTCTCCCTCCACTCTGGTTATATGGAATTGAATATTTCCAGGTAATTTGGATATTTCAAATTAGAAGGTTTGTAAGGAGGAGGGCCAAAGGGATCTTGATTTAGGGGCAAGGCTTTCTGGCCTTGCAGGTTTTCAAGAGTGAGGCTGGTTTAATAAACAGTTGGTTTGTTCCTTCTGTGGCTAAAACTGTTGAGGTATTACTATTTACAACCACATAGAAGGCATTGGGTTCCTAGGTTTAATGTCTGGGTGCTGCCAAGAGCCTCAAAACCCAAATTTACTTGCTGTTTGTGTCTTGTATCAGTTGGGGTTTCTGCTGGACAGCCAGCAACTCAGTGCTCTAGCTTACAACTGAGCTTTGCAAAATTATCAGGTTGGCTCCAGAGCCTTCCCCTTCACCTATATGGCCCAACCCAGTGAGCACCCTTTAACTGACGCAAAAGGTCCCCAAGGGTTCACCACATACCTCGCTTATTGTGAAAGACATGTTTGGATGCAAGTGGCCCCTCCATCAGGAGGTTGCTGTGATCTCCAGATGGTCATTGTTCAGCCTTTTGAAGAAGGGTTAGTAGACTGTAGGTAAGAGACAGGGGTTTCTTATCTTCACTTTCTGGGCAATAGGGGTCACTGACCATTTCCAGGAGGATTACACCCCGTGGTTGGAGCAGCACCATGAGCTGTGTGGGGAGGCTATCCCTGGAGAGGGCAGGCAGTGATGGAGACTCTGGGCAGTACAGGGTGAAGAGTTCGGCTACAGAGCATATGGCAGCTCCTGAGACTGGGGTCGTGGTTTTCACAATGGCGCAGTAATACACATACCTAACACTGACACCTGATACAATTTGTTACTGCACAGATTGAGGGTAGTGGCTTCTGTATGCAACCCCTCAGGAGTAGCTGTGAGGAAGGGTTCACACAAATGGAGGATTCTGACGCGGTGGTAGGGGCCCTGCTCCAGCCTGGTGCTGAGCAGCCGGGCTCCCTCACTCTGCCTGCCAGTGAACCCCCTGCTCCCTCTGCCCAGCAATGGGCATTTATCCAGAGTGGAAAAAAAATAGATCCAGTTCTCTGTCCAGCTGTGAGTTCAAATCCAGTGCCCCAGCTGGTTCAGCTGAGGTATTTCACAGTCTTGTGGGAGAATGATACTCTCAATTTTTCCTGCGGAAGATCTATCACTGGAATAATTAACTGCTCAATGAATAGTAAGAGTTGTCTCCATAACCTCATATCGGTATGGCCAATAATTACTAAAACAGGAAGAAACTGAATTTCAGTCAGGGCTAATGAAATCCTGTGGATTCCTATGAATTTGACATATGTTCCTTTCATAGCCACTGCAGTATGTCCCAGTCACCTTTCCATGTCTTCTAACCGGCCCCAAGAGCCTGGGATTGGAGGAGAGCAGACAGGCTACCAGCATAACTGAGTAGTCCTTTATATTGCCAGAAGTCGGGATTTGCCCTCCGAAACAGAAAAAATTGTAACCATTCCCCTTACAGAAATTCAGTACCTTGCTGCCCTGTGCAGGCTTCGCATAAGTGGCTGCAGTGACACATGTGCCTTCTTCCACCTTGACTAGAGGTCTGATTCATCACTAGCAGCTTCAGGCTTTGCATTGAAAATGAGTTGCCCTTTCTGCTTCCGTGCACTTCCAATTTTAGAGTTTTCCTGCCTTGCCCAGTGAGTGCTACTGGATAACTGGATGTTGGTTTGGTTTAGAGTGTAGATGCATTGTTAAGGCACAGACACAATGGTGGCATTTATCACTCTTCTGGTTTGTGACTGCTTTCAAAATTGTAATTCAGGGCTTCCGTAATTGAAGTTGTGGCTTGGGTGTGAATTTCTGATCAAAACTACAGATAGCTGGTTGTGCTGTGCTCAGTGAGCATATCCATTGCATTTTTTCTTTGGCCAGTGCACTCAGTGTCCAACTTGTAATCTGCTGTCCGCTTGCATTGATCGCAACTGGGGTGCCCTTATCTAAATTATTCTTTGCTTTCAAACATTTTATTTAAGGCTAGGATTCCCGTTTTATCTAAATCTCCTGATGCAGAGTTCATCAGTCATGCCAGGAAAATTGATCCTTGGCCTATAAACATCCTTTCTTTTGAAATCATTCATTCTTTCTTAACCTGCAAGACTGAGCATAAATGGGGAGAAGAATCAAACGCATCACTCTTCTACCTTGGCCATAATTCTTTGGGTTTCTTTTTTCAGCATTGTGATTTATGCTGCGTTACGCTTTCAAGTGTTACGTCAACCAACAAACACAGATTTACAAGTGGAACTGAGGGGCTTCCTGCCCAGCCTGCATTGCTGTGACCTCTGCAACCAGCTTTGGCTACTGCAGTGTGACTTTTCAGTATTCATACACAGTGAGAAATTTTTTTTTCTATTAAAGTTAACAGAGAGTAAGCCCAGTGAAGTCATCAAAATTGTTCTGGATTTACACCCATGTGACTGAGAGCAGAGTTAAGACCCTTAAGATGCTGTTTCTGGTAATATGCAATATTTTATTAACCTTAGAAATTTTATAGAATTATTTATAGAAATTTCATTAACCTTAATGTTACCATTTTACTGGAGTGATATCGCTTAATCTACATAATCACGACCAAAAGGCTTAAGGTGATCTAGTTTACCACATACAGTGAAATTATTTCAATTATGTTTCATTATTTTTAACTGTACATGGAATTAACATAATTCAGAGAAAGAAATATTAAATTCAAACCTCTACATGAGATTTGCCATCCTGAGGCCAAACTAAGAAAAAAGAAACACCAAATTTTAAATTAACAACATTGGCTTTGTGTGCATAAATGTGCTTTTTGTTTTTATTTACACAGTTATAGAGGGGATTAACAACAAAGATAAATCTAGGGGTGAGATAGGGTGGATAGTAGAAAATGGCATTATTTCACCTTTAATTCTCAGGGATTAGGCAGTGTGGGACAACAGAAATACCCGCCTCAGGTGGGAATTAAAAGCTTTGACATATGAGGCTTAATCCTGTTGCAGCAGAAATCCTCTTCACGCTTTACTGTTGCTTCTGCATTTTGATGTGGAAAGTTTCAAAATTAATTTAAGATGTTGAAAACCTCTTAAAAATATGTTAGAGAAAATGCTGAATGTATCACTTCACTAATAATGTCGATATATGGAGCTAATCCATTTTAGTCACAGAATCACAGAATGATTTAGGTTGGAAGGGGCCTTAAAGATCGCCCAGTTCCCACCGCTCTGCCACGGACAGGGACACCTTCCACTGGACCAGGTTGCTCAAAGCCCCATCCAGCCT
>Ga0181612_132734_pt1 | contig 12512 bp, 10 predicted proteins | sample HoacroProtozoa21_FD_119630 | JGI IMG/M metagenome (GOLD analysis project Ga0181612, IMG submission 119630) | Hoatzin crop microbial communities from Cojedes, Venezuel. Combined Assembly of Gp0051906, Gp0051904, Gp0051908 | reverse complement strand
GCAGTAATGGTGCATGAAAATTCGATGTACAGTTGCGTGTTCTTTTGACCCAAGGCTTGTCTGCCTATTACGGATCAGGTCATTTAACTGGTAAATTCTATGAGTTAATCAGGCAGTTACGCAGGACCCATCACCCACACACGGAGTGTGGAAAAACATGTTGTCACTCTTAACTTCTCAACAGTGAGAGAAGCAGCTGTATGCAAGTCCATTAGTATGAAGCGTTTTATGCAACTAAAACTGTCGGTGGTATTTTCAGAGAAGTGTAAGAAAAATACTTGCTTGCTTTAGTGCCTTTTTGAGGGAATGTGTGTTTACTGTAGATGGGCAAATTACACACCTTGATGTTTTCCTGTATTTTTTTTTGTTTGTTTTTCAGGAAACAAAAATCAACTGTGTCCGGCTGGCAACAAAAGGTATGTGGGTCTCCTTCCCCTGCAAAGCACAGTGCCAGTAATGTAAAAGCTGCAGTGGTGACACAACTTGCTCACAGTTACTATTCAAAGAACAAGCCTCTTTTTCTTTTTTTCTTTTCTTTTTCTCTTTTAAGGAAGATTATAAAGGCAGAACAACAGTTTCCAGAACCACTTCACTATATGTGTGGACTCTGTTATTTTTTTTTAAGACAGGGTGTCTCTCTCTCTCTGTGGTTCCTCCTCTCCCTTATTTTGTTAACAGCTTTCCTTCCCTGAGGACGGTTCTTGTTCTTGGCGAACGTCACTGAAAAAGCACCATTATCTTCCGATGAACTGCATTCTCTCTGCAACTGTAAAGTAGAGAAGTAAGAGGAGATCTCACATAAGCCCAACTTTGAACACAGCAGGGCACAAATCTTACGTCACACCATTTTCATGGTGTAATTCAACAAACTAGTGAAGTACATTCCTTATTTTCATTGCAATTAGTAGCTCTTGAGGGACCAACGAAGGCAATGTCTGAGCTCCTTCTTTGAGTTCAGAGCTGCTTTTAACAACTCTTCCAAGGGCTTCAAAATCACCCCAGGGGCTACTTTGCCACCAAAGGTGTCAGAAGCCAATTTACTCGTAACACAAACAGGTGAGTAGTGGTAAAAAGACTTCTTCGACCCATGTTGTAGTCTCAAAATGAGCTGTAAGGAAGCATTCAGGTAATTCCCAAGGGCTGTGCTACAGGTAGCTCTCCATTTCCAAAACATAGAGTTGCATCTTGTGCTCTCGCTGCTTTGCTGTAACGTGAAATAACTGCATTACTGCCTGTGGAGTCTTTCCAGAATTAAACAAAATTGGCAGGAACCCATGGCACTTTTTTTTTTTTTTTTTTTTATTTTGCAGCGCTATCCCATTTTTTCTATTCTTTTCACTCCTTTCCACTGTCTTCTGGTGGTGACAGAAGTTAGTTACTTCTAGGTACTTTCTCCTGAGCACTTCTGCATCTGCACTTCCAGAGGAGTTGGGAGGGCTCAGAGGAGCCCCAGCAGACAGTTGCTGGGTAGCAGAAGAGGACTTTTTCCATCTTTGTTTGGGGACATCCCCCAGGCTGTTACAGAAAGCCATGCGCCGGGATGGCTGATGCCGCATGACGTTTCCACCCATGCAGCCGTTTTTCACTGCTGAGATCTGGTGTGCAAACTGGTGTGGCTGTAAGCAGTTGTGTCACCGCTGAAAGCCAAGGAGGATGAGCCATTTCTCCCTTTCATCTGTGTCTCCAGTGCTCCCCATATCCTCTTGTTGCTTTCCTTTTAAAAAGTTCCCTGTAAAATCTTTATTTAATTCATTTCTCTGAGTTACAAACTTTCACGTGTCTCAGTCTCCCCTCCTTCCCCCTCAGTTTTTCCAGCTGATAGTGCCGTGACCGTTTTGGATACCTTATTTTGGCTTTCTGGTGGTAGAAAGAGGAAGAGCAGGACGGGGTAAGAAGAGTCTGAGTGAAACGAGTCTCCCCAGAGTTTTCCCAGAGCGTGACCAGAGGTCTTTTCACTAGATCAGAGGAACTCACTTAATTAGTTTTTGGAAGCCCGTAGTTTCTTCCGTTTCAGTCATTCCTTTTTCTGGAGTTGGTGGAAGAATGTTGTCATGTTAGCAGGAAAGATATTTGCTCTGTGACAGTTCACAGGAGAACAAAGACCTGCGTAGCTTGGGAATTCCCATTCCTGCATGACCTTTTGATTTGCCCTGATTTGGGTGCTTCAGAACAGTGGCACAAAAGTGTTTGACCTTGAGTTGATTTCTGCAAACAAATTTAATTTTCATTAATCTGTTAGGTCACCAGGAAGGGTCACTAAACTACCCTCAATCTCTTGTTCCTGAATCTCTTCTCTTTAAAAAAAAAAATCTCTTAATAATACTAATTTGAGAAGAAATATAAAAGAGATGGGTAGAGCCTGAGGATGCCTAGAGCCACTGTGTTTTGATGATCTTATTCTTTAGGATTTTTCTTGATTGACCTGAATGGAAAAGGACAAGAAATAATGGTAGTACTAGTGTTTATTCTCATTTTCTCAATGGATATTGCTTTTGATTTATAGGCAGACATCTTATTTCTATGCTTGGAAATCTCTGTAGAAATTCTTTTTTTTCCCCTATGTTTTTCTTTCCTTGTCCTCACTCTGTGAATTGAGATGTTGTGTTCTCAGGGCCTGACCATTAGCAAGGACTCTGGTATATACACAGCTGTGGCAAGTTTTACGCAGTTTTAGCTCTTCAAAGGTACAGTGTTGGCTGCAGCTCACAAGCATGGTGGCAGCACAGGCGAATTCGTAGACTTGATAACGTAACAGTATCTTCCATTGCTGGCACCTGCAGAGTACGAGCAGCTGAGCAATAGCTGAACAATGTGGTTCTGTGGTTTGGCGCTTTCCCATAGTTTCAGATTGCCCTGTGTCATGAGGCTGAGTTCCCACCATTCATTAACTCTGTATGACTAGGAGGACTCAGCCACTCCGCATCCCAGCCCCTGAAGAGGGATTTCATATCTGCCCCCTCTCTGCTCTGCGGCAATGGACAGAGACACTCAAGAACCTGTAATTACATTGTGACCTGATCAAAGGCTGATAGCTGGGATCTTCTAGCTGACCTGCTGGGTCTGCGCTGTGTTCTGTCCACTCATTATATTGATTATCTTTAATGGCGTTGCCCTGTATTCGCCTTTATTTGAATCATTGTCTTTCTGAGGAGAGAATGAGCGAACCTGTAGTCTGCCTTGAACAAAATCATCGGAGCTGCTAGCGAAGATACCGAGGTGGTGTCTTTGGTGAGAGTCAGAAAAATTAAAAAAATAAAAGAAACCAAATCACTTTTTGGAGTTGGGGCTAATCTCACCACTGACAGCTCAAAAGCTCCACTTGGAGTTGGTACCAGAGAAAAAGGGAGTTTTGTTTTGACGCAAAAAAATAAATACGTACTACCAGTGCCAGACTAAATGTTCATTTTGGAGTACAGGCCTATTTTTTCCATTCCTAGACATTTGATACCTGCAGTAGCTCCGTTACCATTAGTGAAATGAGTTTTGGTTTACACCAGTGACAGGAAGGGTAGAATCAAGGTGTGCTTCAGCAAGGCAAGTGTTCTCTTAAAGTACTGGATTAACAAGGGTACTAAATGTGAGTGTGGGAGTAATTAGGCAATAAAATGTGTTAGGCAGTGTGTTACTGGGGGATTGTAACACGTCTTGGGTGTTGCTGCAAGGCACCTGTTCACAAGCTGAGGAGCTTTAATTACTTGAGAGAAGTGTGAGGCGGTTCCACTGTCGCCGCTTCAGCAGGCTGGGAGGCAGTTTGCTTTGTATGTCCCATTGCCTCAAAACCAGGAAAACAAAAGTAGACAACTCTTTAAAAAGTGTTTTAATCCATTAAAGTGAGTTTTGGAGATCTCCCAATTTTCTCTCCTCCCCTTCTAGCAAGAAATAGATCGTTGAAGTCAGCTCCATGCAGGAGCTGCTTCTGCTCTCTCCCGGTGATGCTCTCTTCTGCGTGGCTTTCTGCATGCTGATCCTGTTGAGATGAACTTGAATTGTGTGGTCTCAAGAAAGTTCTTTCAAATCTTTTGTGCATTGGCTTCAATGTCAGGGAGGAGTTCAGCGTCTCGGAGCGTGACACCAGCAGTGCAACCTCCGAAGCAGAGCTAGTGGATGCCCACCCAGGCAAGCTCATTTCTTTCCATCCAATGTCTCAGCGTAAGGGCTGGCTGATGCTGGTGGGAAGGACCAGTGGCAGGGACTCATCGTCAGCCTTTGCCATGGTGACATTCGCCAATCCGTCAGAAAGCTCTCTATGTTTGTCCAGTCTGTGTAGCCATTCCACATTTTGCCAGCATGTTTGAAATCCACAAGCGTTATTAACCTTTTGTATCTACGTATGTATTTATTTTTTGGTTCATTGGTCTCAGATTTCTGACTGCTTCCAGCCATAAACATCTCTCCTCACATGGGCTACTCCTCTTTTTTAAATTACTGGAGTAATGTCGTCTTTCACAGCATTAGTCACTTGGATGCGTATCATTAGCATAAAACACTCTTTGAAAATAAGTTTCTAATTACACCCCGTTTTACCAGCTCTCTGCCATACAATTTTCATTCAGCCAATTTATTTATTAGTTTTGCCATTTGGTTTCCTTGATAGCATTTGTTTTAATATGTCCTGTTCTTTCTGAATTAACTGACTTGTTCTCCCTGTCTTAAAGCGACATATTTATATTGACACTTTATTAGAGAAAATTGCAACCTCTTACCAAGAGAGAGCGATTACCTCTTGTATTCTTAAAGTGCATTAAATTAATTTCACAGTGTAATTGAAACCAAGGCAGAGGGCTCATTAATGGTTCCTTATCTCTTGGTGCTCATTTCTTCTTTCTTTAAAATGTGAGTTCTTGCAAATGAAAGAATGGAACTTTAATAACCATTATGAGGTACATTTTTATTTTTTTCTTTTTTTTTTTTCCTTGTGCATGCTGCCTGGGAACATTTTTGCTTGTTCTTAGCAGTACTAGGTAGGCAACAGGTGACCACGCGACACCCGCCCAACCTCCCGAGCACAGGTGATTATCAGTTCGGGAAGAGGAAGACTGGTCAAACTTCCAGAAGTCTGAGCAGCTTCTTGACTTCTTGTTTCATGTTTGGTTTGCATGGGAAAATATATTTACAGTTATTCTAACTACAGTATAAAGGGGGCACTCCTTGGGCAGAGAAGTGAACATACGCCTGTACAGAGGGTCAGCTGGAGGTCCAAACACTGCTGTAGTCTTCACAGGAGCACTTGATCATGACTGAAGAGTCCCACGGAGCCCTTGCTGGTCCTCTGCAGAGGCTGGGTGTCTCCCTGAGCATGCATGGAAGTGGCCTTGCATTTTTGAGTTAAAGTAGCTATGGAATTTTCTGGGGCAGCACTTATTCTTAGCCGAGTCCTGCTGTTGAAGGAATGATGACAGGAAAATGAAAACTAGATTCTGTCAGTCCTCTGTATGGAAACTTCTGCGGGAACCAGAGGCTGCAGAATCGAGCCTCAGTAGCACAGTGCAAAGCCATTCACAGATCACTGGGCGAGGGAGGGGGGGTTGACCTCAAGAGTCTTGCAGTTTCCATCAGAATGAACTTTAAAGTCTGTGTGTCATAAACTTGCTTCCTTGTGTATACCACTGGGACCAGTACCGTCATTTCACTGCAGAAAATTTAAATATGGAGAGGAAATCTCTTCAGCTTGTGGAGATAGTTTCTTCTACTTTAGCCTGGGGTGCATAGAGTGATTTACTGGGATGTGACAGTTACCTGTGATCAATACGAAACAGAGGGGAGAGGAGGATTGGGTTTTCAGTTTTGGGTGGGATTAAATTTTTGTAGGACTGTTTCTTTCTCAGTGCTGCATGGTTGTATTCCTATCTAGCTATGACTTCCTCACCCAAGAGTTATTTTAAGTACCCATCAGGGCAGCTGTAATGATACAGGGCCAAAAAGGTACTGGGATTACTGTGAAGTTCAGATGGCTTTAGGATTGAGAGAGATGGTCCGGCTCTTTTGTAGTGCATCAGCACTGAAAAAGGGAACTTCCTGGGAGAGGAGTGCTTGACAATCATGAGACTTCAGAACTGAACCTTGGTCTGAATGGTGACCAGTGAAATCATGGGAGAAGACTGCAGTGGAAAATGAGGAGGAAAAAAATTCCTGCTGTTCACGCAGTTTTTCTGCATATTAAAACTTTTCATTTAATAGCTCTTGCTCCCTCAAATTCATTTAAGAGGACTCTCTTGTTTTCTGAAATATATTCTGGTTTTGTAGACAGATAATGTATTTTTTAAACAGATCTAATCCCACTTCAAATCTGTTTGTTATTGCATTTAGTCTTCTGATACACTGGAATGTTATTCCTGTGACAGGTTTATTCTGTTTTGTGCTATTTATTTCAGAGGATTTTATCACCCTTTTAAAGTTGAATGCATGAAAATGTTTTGTTTTTTTTTCTTTTCCCCTGAACAAATCTTTGCCTTCTAAAAAGTATTTTTTAGCACAAGTTTGTGTATCACTGTGATCAATTGTTAATAACAGACACAGTTACATTGCTCTTACTGAAAAATATTCCCCGATGAGAAAGCAACTCAAAGTTCCTGACGTGGATGCCCACTTAACCCAGCGAGAATCTTTATTTTCACCAAATTTGGTATCAGGACCTACTTAAAGGGACTTAAAATGTTGACATTAGGGGTTCCCGTAACTCAGGGAGCTAATGAACCAACTTTGAATTAGTGAGGAACCTGGTGCAAAAGTGGATGAGGCCACAAGTGAACTGAATTTGAGAACCTCAGCCCGGTTTCTAGAGGGCATTGTCTACTCTAGAGCTCTGCTGCACTGACAGACCTTGATGTTGGGCTCCCCAGTTAAAATAAGCAGTAGGAGGGGAGAGGCTGGGACAGCATTTATGGTAAAATTTGGGATAGATTAGCAAGAGTAGACTGAAAACAACACCTCTGTAATTCAGAGTATCCACTGCTGCGATATACTGGTTCACTTCAGAAGAGAAAGTTCTTCAGAAAAAGCAGAATAAAATTGATTATTGCTGTGTGAGCCAAGTGCTCCTGGAATCAAAGCAGACATGGATTTACCTGGAATGCTGCAGAGGCTGTTGCCTCCTTACAAGACCAGCCCAGTGCGAAAGGGTGCTTGTAGCCGTGTGTAGTGGCAGTGGCTGGTAAGTTGTGCAGTCACCTTGCTTTGTGGATGAACCCGCAGCCAGGCAAAGGAAAGGGGGAGGGAAAAAAAGGAAGTAATTGGACATTAGAGCCAGAAGTGAAGGTCAAATCAGAAAGGATTTGATTTGGTTTATTTAATTTTAATGTGAGGAGCAATGCGTGATGACTCGCTTGTGAAATTCGGAGTTGGTGGTTTTTGCCCCCTCTTCTGCTGGAAGGGTTGCAGGCAGAAATGGCTGAACATCCCCTGAAGCCCCCTGCACAGGGGCTGAGAGGAGGGGCAGAGGAGGGGGCAGCTGCATGTGGGGAAGCAGAAGGGCTGTGACATTTTAGAGGAGAGCGGTGTCGCATGTTCCTAACCCTGATATGCTTATGCCAGCTGATTTGGGTAGTCAGTATTTCTTCTCCATTTCCCGGTAGCTGGAGATGCTTTCTAAGGTGTGTCAGCCACTGGTCAGGATCCACATGCTGTGGATCACTTAAAAAGTTTTTCGTAAACAGATTATCGTTGTCAGTGCCCTTAAGCAGCGCTTCCAAAGGCATGACAAACTCAAGACTCTTGCAAATACATTATGCCTCTGTTTCCTTAAATCGATTTTTCAATGAGCCAATGTTCAGAAACAAGGTTATTATCGATGCATAAACTTCTCTGTTTCCTGGAACTGGACATTTAAAAATCTGTATGGTAGCATTAGGATGTGTGACAATGTCACAAGAGAGGCAGGTGTGAAAGAGACTCTTCTGTAATACTACAGCAGAGGAAAAGAAAAATCTTCATTCAAGACATGCCTGAAAGTGCTGCCTGGACTCGACAAAGTACAGAAACTTTCCCCGTATTTTATGCAGCACACGTAGAGTGTGTATACGCAGACTCCCTAATGCATTGGCCGTATGACTCCTGTTTGACTGTAAGGCGGTGAGCATCCTCCTTTGCATGCTGCTCAGGCAGCTTGAGGGTGAAGCCTTACTGGGCACGGTTTATGTAGACCACCGTGGTACTTCAAGCGCCTTGGACCAGCCAGCCGGGCTTGAAAGGCGGCCGTATTTCAGCGTTCACTTTATACCCAACTCTGGATTTGCTCACTGGTTATGTGATTTCTGCAGCTGACGTGGCTGTGGATTTTTAATGATAGCCATGATGAGAGCAGAGTAACTGCTTAGAGGGGACTGGCTGGTGCAAAGGTTAATTAGTTTTTGCTTGTAGAGTGCGATGTGTCTGTTATACATCCATAGCATTGTCATGCATAGTGAAGTTTTTGCCTATATCAGTCAAAAAGTACATGTTCCTGTGTCTATTTAAGACCATACAAAAATTAATCTGTAAATTTGAACTTGTGATAATGGAATGATAACGGGAATTGTACTTGTTTTCCATTTTTATAATTCAAAGCTAGTTTTTAAACAACTCTGCAAAAGTGGGGAGTTAAAATGGAAACGTGCTGTCACCCTCTGAACCATGGCACCACTTGTAGGCATCACAACAGCTGCTCGTTATCCAAGCTCTGCTTTCAAGTAAATGTAATAACCTGTCTCGTTCTTGGGGCCATATACCTGCCTTTAGCACAAATTAAGTGCTTCTGAAGAGAGAGGGAGAAAAGCAGGAGGAGAAAAGAAAAGCCTTTGGGGTGGATTTACCTGGAATCTCCGGAATCAATTATTCTTTTACTGCTATTTTTAATTCTCATTCAATTTAGTAATGCTAATCTTGATTCCTTGCTGTGTGTTTACCCTCATCCTCCTACAGATTCAACCTGTATGCCTGATAATCTCTCATATAAATTCTGGTCTGTCTTTCTCTCCAGGACTGCTTTGTTTTGCTGCTCTCTCTGCTTAGAATGTGGTTGAAAGCTTTTGGCTCTCATAATTCTTTCCATTCCTTTCGAGCTTTTTTAAAGAAATGAGAGTGTCTCATTGTAGTCTTAAGCCTGTGCTGTTTGCAGTCTTCAATAACTGGAGGCAGAAAATTGGTATAGTCGCATTAAGTGCAGTGATAGTGTTGGTGGGGTTCCTTTTTTTAATGAATTACAACAAAGAAATAGCCCAAGTGGAATCTGTCTTCCGGATTTGATGAGCTGATACACTTTGGCTGACGGTAGGCAGAAGGACTGGCATTCTGCATAGCTTCTTTTCGTCCCGGTACTCTGGTAAACCCTGCTGAAGGTTGCAAACCGGGCTGTCTTCACCAGCCCATGCCTGCGGCCGGCCGATGCGGAGGGCTGGGGGCTGCTGGCTAACGGGTATTCCTGGTCAAGACACAAGCCAGTGTCCTTCCACCTTTATCTCAGTGTTATCATTCTTACAGGTAGCTGCCTGCCCTTGCATTTGGGTATCGGAGATGGTGTTTCAGAGATACAGATATAATCAGGATCTGAAGACAGAAGGGAAAACGTTTCTACACGCGGAAATGCTTTAATCATTTGTAGGCCACTCACCATGAAAAAAAAAAAAAGAAAAGGAAATCATGTTTACAAGTGATTTGAGAATAACTGTCTTTTTAAAATCAGCCTCTAGGTCTATTAGGAAGTTTTAACATTCAGCACACTGCCTGGCTGTTACTTGCTACGAAGAAGTTACTCTGAGCAGCTCATTTTAACTCGTAATGATTTTGATCCCATTATTTTTTATTAATTTTTCAGGGTTAAATAATACTTTGAAGTAATTTTTCTGATTAGTTTTTGTTTCGAGAGTAACTTTTTATGTGAAGAAGTCGTGCTCTTAAGCGTTACAAATTTGAAACCAAACCTAGTCTTTGCCAGACTGACTTGTCCCCTCTTTGGGTGTTCCCTGTCGTCTGGCCGTGGCTGAACCCCCCATTACTTGTGTTGCTTCTTGCATTTGCTCCCTCCCTCATTTACACTTGCACTGTCTTTTTTTTGCTGCTGGGTATTTGACCCAGCTGCCCTTCGAGCCGTTTTGTTTGTGGTGTAGGATTCTTCCCTCTCCTGTGCAGTGGTGTGGCTGCTGATGGTTGTGGTACCACTTCCATCGCAGGACTTTGTTCTTTATGCCTCGCCATTGGAAACCTCACATAAATACCCGTCTTTTCCTCCTGCCTATGGCTCTTTTGAATTCTTTTTTCCTGTCAGTTACATTTTTTAATGCAATATTGTAATTACTGCTTGAAGTAAAGAACATTTTAAATTACAGTTTGTTAAATAGGTTTTATAGAAGAAACTTGTATTATCAGTCCTGCTTAGCTACATGCACTCAGTAATCATTCTTTACTGGATGTTCTTCAGTGTGCCACCTCCACAGAGAAGGTCACTTTATATCTAGTGGCTTATTGTTTTCAAATAATATATCTGTGCATAAATTGCTGGGTGAAAGTTTGCCATGGTACCTTTCACTTAGCTGCCGCTGCTGTTTCTCCCTCTGTCCCACCCTGTCCCCCCCATCCCCATCTGTGAGGGATTGCATGGTCTGGTGGAGTTGCCACAGGGTGTCAGTCCAGAAAGGTCAGTCCTCGGCTCTGCTGTTGGATGCCTGTGATGCCAAAGACATATCCTTAATCTTTCCAAATCTATAAAGTAAATAATTTATTACTTACCTTGCATGAGCATTAAGAGGACTTAAAGTACATATGAATATTGCTCTAGGAGTGTATAGTGCTACATGTGAACGCTTGCTGGTAAGTGGATGATTTTGCACTTTCCTGGTGTTTTGAGAAGGTTCCTCCTTTTCAGTTATAACTGGAAAAAACTTGAGTTTAGGCTCTTGGAATCACTTGTAAACCATCTACTAGCTCAACGTAGCTAAACCCGTCATCTCTTCTTCCTTGTGGACAGAAACACTTTCACCTGAAGAAATCTTCTGAAAGATTTAACTCTGGAGTACAAATGGCAGCCCTCTATACTGAAATTAATTTTGGATTTCAAAATTCTTGCCTTTAAGTTACCAGCTACTGCTGGGCCAGCTTCATCCATGATCTGAAGCAAGGGGGAATTTAAAAGGTGGAGCTGGCATGATGTGAAACCATGCTTCCAGTAGTTGCACCTTACTGAACTACTCTGGGGTTTAGGTATCTACGAATGCACAGCACGATAGCTGGATTAGACCTTAATCAAAACCTTAATTAAACCACCAGTGCTTGATGAATCATAAACCTCACTTCTTATGGGTTGATGAGGTGGACGACTCTGGGAAATAACCCCTTTGCCCCTGCTCTCCTCTCTTTGCATCTCTGCAGCGGCACCAGGACAGTGTCTCCCATGAATGTGCTGCTTCTAACGTGTTCTGTCTCGCTGCAAGAGGCTGGATCTCTGTCTGAGAATTTTGAAAGGGATTGAGAAAACAAGGTAGATTGGGTTGTGGGAAAGGATTAAAATCTTCAAATAGCTATGAATGTAAAATGGAGGATGATAAAATGCTGGGTGAATGATGATGCCTTTGGAAGTCAGATTCGTGCCCCTGGTCAAGCTTCTTGGAAAGTGCATTCTGTACAGTACATAGACGTGTATCTCTGAAGGTCGTAGCCTGGGCTAGTAGATAATGCACAGACAGGGAGTCAAGAGACCTATGGTCTTTGCTTCTCTGGCATTGTCTTGTATCATTTGCCTTCCTTATTAAAAAAGTAAGCTTAGGGCAGAAAATTGTGCTGCTTCATATCAGTACAGTGTAATGGGGTCCTGACCTTAGTGGGGGCTCTGGGTGCCACTGCAATACACACAGTAGTAAAAGTGGTGACCTGTTCTATATCCTATTATTCCAGTATCCAGCCTCAGTTATGAGGAACATTTTATTCCAGGAAATGTAGTGGAAGTAACCACTAGAAAATATGGTTATAGTTTATTTTCTTTCCCTTTTAATGCCAGCAGTATATAAACATTGTTTTTCAGAAAGAAAAGGGTGGCCCCTCATGTATAATAGTGCAGAGCTTTCCAAGTGTATTTAAAGACTTTTGTATGAAATGGCAATCTAAGCAGTTTTTATAGACTTCTGTGCTCAGAGGATTTCAGATCTGCCTGCGTGTCCGTAAAGAAGAGAAACAAAACTGAATTCTAAAATAGCATTACTGTCTGGAGGAGCAGAAGTCATCTTCTGCAAGGCCAGTAACAGCTCACAGACCTCCTCCTGCCAGAGCAGACTGCAAGCGGCCATAGTAGATTTAAGCATCTACAAGGAAAATACACCAGAACAGCAGAAAAATTATGGACTTTTGTAGTAATGTTTTGTTGCAAAGCTTTAAGAATCCAAAGCCCAGGAATTTACTGGCGCTGTCAAATTATCAGTTCCTAGGCCCTATAAGCTGAGACAACTTACAAATGGTTGGACTCATGGCCTAAAGGAATCGTTGGCCTTTGCCAAGATAGATAGAAAGAGTTGCATAGAAGATTCAAGTGAATTGGTCACCACAGTGTGTAG
>Ga0181612_104606_pt1 | contig 12512 bp, 9 predicted proteins | sample HoacroProtozoa21_FD_119630 | JGI IMG/M metagenome (GOLD analysis project Ga0181612, IMG submission 119630) | Hoatzin crop microbial communities from Cojedes, Venezuel. Combined Assembly of Gp0051906, Gp0051904, Gp0051908 | reverse complement strand
TTGTTTTGTTTTGTTTTGTTTTTCCTCTTACTACAGCTTCCCTAAGCCAAAGAGGAGGATAAGGAAAGACAGACAGACAGACAAGTGGACCACCTACTGACAGGGTTCCACCATGGAGCTGGAGAATTTGTTACATACCTTTGTGCCGGAGGAAATTCCTGCAGGGTGCTTTGCATCTCAGCTTGCCAAAGGTCATCATCACAACAGCACCCCATGCTCTGTTTCTGCTTCCCAGGCAGGAAGGGGATGGCACACTCTGCAAACACTGATATACCTCTGTTCTCTGCAAAGTGGTTTAGAGTGGATAACTGAACCGAACTATGAATCAGATGGGAACCAACACAAAGAATAGCAAATACAGAGTAGCCAGTAGCCTGCATTGTAAAAGTTGCAGAAGGAAAAAGATGTTAGTCTAAGGCACCTGTTTATCTAGCCCCTGCCTCACAAAGGAAAAACAGGTCACTAATTAAGACATACAGCACAATATGATCTGTTGTCCTCACTGAAAGAGCATACTGACTTCAGTAAGAACTGTGGGCTTACAGAGCATCTTGCAAAAATCTATCCTCTGTCACACTAGATACCTCTGTGCATGTGAGATCTGGAGCTTCAAAGAACAGCCTGAACAAAGTAAGAAACTGCTGCCCCGCACGGCATAGTTACGAGCATAAAACTGGTACTCCAGAAACAGAAACACTTAAAAGCCTAAAAATCCAAGTATTGCCCTCAAATACTGAAAGGAAAATTAAAAAGAATGACAGTCATCTGTAACGTGATTTATTGCCTTGTCAACAACGCCTTCTAGTCCTGCTTTTTCAAATTTGTTATCAAGAAAACATCTCAAATTGCCTGTGAAGCAAACAGAAGTATCATGACCAGGCTTCAAAAAAATACAGAAAACTTTACAAACAAATAAGTTACTCTGTGACACCTTCTAAACACACAAACAAAACGGAGTCAGACAATTAATCACCTCTGAAAAAGATCACACAGTAACATGACAACGAACTGTTGGCATATTAATTGCATTTTTTAATTCTAGCCAAACTTTTGAAACAAACCAAACATATTCTTAAAGCAAACCTGATGGCACAGATATTTTTTCTTCCAATAGGACCACCTGGCTTCGTGCGAGAGCTCAGTCAGCAGGAAGTATTACACAGAAGCTTGCAAAACATTTTAGACAACAATTCAATATAACAGGAGAAAAACTTTGAAAAATTTGCGTTTTGGATATGTGGATATTTGCCTGTACGTATCAGGAGAAGGTGAAGATATATATAAGGTTAAACAGAACTTATTTTATTATTTTTTAGTTCTAGGACTGCAGAAATATATTTCTTACATGTGTGCGCATGTTATGCAGACTTTTATCCCCTCCATCCCCCTCCCCACATAGCTCACAGGCAGGACATACATCCACTTCCAAATGTGAAACAAATATTCTAATTACGAAGGTCTGACAATGAGCCACTGCACTCACATTGTCAAAACCTCCAGCACAGTACAGCCCTTTTGTGTTGTTTTGTTGGAAGAAACAGATCCAAGGTGGTTCAAATTTCACTGCTCATTCTCCTTGTGAGACTGTAGTAAGAAATGTGTAATATAGACAGTTTTACATCTTAACAGCTTGGAGACCTGCATCTGTCTCTTGAAAGAATTTGCATCTAGTGTAAGATAAAGCAGAGAAAAAATTTTAAGGAGGTTTGCACTAAAATCAACACAGTTTAAAGGTGAGCTGTAAGCCATCTTCTGTATGTCTCCCTATCTTCCTGTTCCGTGAGCTATGCAGACCAACTGCACAAATAGGACTGGATTCATAAGACAAATACATACATAGACTTTCTTAACTTGGCCTGCATCTGTATATGGGCCAGATTTTAAAAGCCTTTAATAAAATGAATCTCATTGATGTAAAATACCTTTTAATCAGGTCCCTAATCAAGCAGTTTGATGTTAATGAGACTCATTTTACTAAAGACTTCCTTAAAGTTTGAGTTCAAATCTTGATTTTACTTGATCTGTAGCAAAAGTCCATGTGAAATGCATTGAACAATGTTTCTACGTTTACTTAGGTTTTATTAAGGCCTTCAAATGATTTAAAAATTTATCCTACTTTGACAGCCCATTAAGGACATCAGTTCACTGTAAACATTTGAAAAGGGTAGTGCTAGCTTTTAACTTGTCACTTCTAAAGCACGAGAAACTCTTCATCTACTTGTAGCTTCTAACCATTCGGACAAACAAAGTGAATGTTACTTGGAGCTTCCAGTGCATTATAACAACTAGAGGGTCTGCAGTAGCAGGAAAATCTTAGTTGTGTTTGCAATATATAGTTTCACACAGTCAAGCATGATAGGTATGAGAGGCTGCTCCTCTAATAAATACAGGGTTATGAGATGACCTCAAGTTGCCCCTTGTCATTTCCATGGTCTCCTCCTAATGCACATACGAAGGAAGGGGCAAGGAGCAACGGTATAGCACACTTTAAATAAGTCTTGTGTTCAGCTGCACTGTTGCATTGAGGTACTATATGTTGCACTCTGTATAAACCCAGTATAGTAATCTCTTTCTGTAAGTCACCTTTCCTCAAATTAGTTTCCCTGGCTCCTTCAGGGGGCACATAGCAGCCTGGTTTTCCTAATAATGAGCTCATGGTAAAGCCAGAATAATGCTCAGATCATTTTAGCAGTTTTTCATGGAATGTCCGCCTGTATTTCTGAGCGTAACTGGTTTTCTGATTTTGTCTTAGTTTGTTCTATGTACATTTACAGGCGGTTTCCCAACATATTAGGCAACATGCTATCTTTAAAACAAAATCTTCTTTGAACATCTGGAGATAAAACTTTTGAATTAACAGCCACATTTTCATCATTTTTAGTCTGTCAGGCTTTGAGCTTCACTTTCTTGCCTTTCCAAGAATAAATCTGGTAATCTTTTCTGAGTTTTATCAGGTCACTCCAACTTTCTGTGATACTGCTTATGAATGGATTTCATTATCTAAGAACAAGTTTCCTTGAGACATTTAGTTGCTACAGCTGGCTTCCATGTGTTAACTTCTCACCCTGACAGTGTCTCCCTGCGACATTAGAGATGAAAAGCTTGCCAGTTGTGTTATATTGTTTTTTCTGTTTATGTTGCAAGCTTTTCCGTTTGGTCCTCACCTGTGGTATTTCTGGTGCTCAACAAAGCATCTTCTGTTGAAGGAGCAATTCTTGTTCTCCTATTGCATGCAGTAGTGTTCAAGCATCATTTCCTGTAGCTGAAGCAACAGTAACAATATTATTCAGAAATGGTTGTATCATTTTTGTCATCTTGAGACTATTCACAGCCAAGTTAACAAAATTTGTCTGTGAATCTAGAGAATCCAAATCAGAAATAAATATAAATTTGGACCTGCACCACAGATAGTCAGCCGGCATCGTACAGTTACTTGACCTGAATCAGTGCCCTCCCCCAAATATGCTGGAAACACATCACCCTGATTCAGTGAGCAGGATCCTGTTCACTGTTACACCAATGTAAAGCTGGAGTATTTATTCTGATGATAACAGAGAGTGGTATACAGCTGTGGAGTTGAACAGAAAACTGTCCAGAACTAGAGGTGACCACACAAATCAGAATACAACTGACTAAGTGAGAACAGGATACTGTCCTTGGGTATCTGCTACATGTTGCTGGATTCCTCTGCCAGGCTGGAAGCAATGAGACTGAGGATACAGTTCCTTTTACTTTTTAATTAATGCCTACCAAAAAATGTTATTTTTTTATTCGTTATTTTAGTACTGGGAGTGATCATATTTTCTCTAATTTTTTTTACTTCATGGATGGACAGATGAAGTAAAAAGGGAATGAAGTGACAGGTGATATGCCAAAATCCCTCTGTGATGGCAAGTTCTAATTGATCATGTAAATCAGAGTTTATTGCTTCTCTCTCTGACGGTACAAGTGTGACTCTTCTGGTCAGAAGCAGGTCTTCAGAAGGCCCAGTCTTTTTTACCTTTCAGGGAAAGCTAGCATGGATTGAACATTGTAAGCTGCAGTCTCTCAGGGTCACATAGGCCTTGCCCTAAGCACCATTCCCAGGAAAAAAAAAAAAAAAAAAAAGAAGATATATTTGCTGGGTAGAGCTTTTAAAATGTAACTTTTAAATGTCACGTTCACATCGTGCATGTATCTGTGAGAGTGATTTTGCTGCATCCATAAGACTCTCATGAAAGGTTCAGGGAACTTAACAAGCTGGAATATCAGTGGTGACAATTTATATACCATAGATACACTTCTTACACCGTGTATATTCAAGTTTAGGGCTATGACCCACAGAACTGACAAAAATAAATCTTCTCTTGCATTTCAGCAAATAGGCACACAGTAATGTACATACCTCTCACTGAGGAAAAAATTCTTCAGAATACAAGGAGGTTAAAGCTCTCCAGTGTGTAAACGACATCACTGTGCAAACAACATCGCTTTCAGGGTGGCTCTCCATAGATGCTGGGGTTTTTTTGTAATGATGATTTCAGCAGTAGGTTTTTTTGGAACTGCTAACTATAACAAATATGCATTCTGTATATTAAACAGGTCCCTGCATCATGTTTATTTAATAGAATAATCTGCATTCTACAGCAAGAAAACCAGTGTAAATGCAAAGGGCTACAGAGAAGTGTCAGACTTCTAACAGGTACCTTGGCAAATGTTCTCACTTGTTTGTTTTTACTGTAATTGCTCAGTTCCTGAATCAAAAAATTAAAAATACAAATATATGGCTGTCAATTATCTAACTGAGGAATCAACACAGAAGAGACAAAAGGGAATTAAGGCTGACACAGAAAGGAAGAAAGAGTGTAGTGCTTATGGGTGCAGAAGAACTTGATGTAATTTAGAACCAGTATTTTATATGTCTTCCAGAATGAGTGAAACTTTTCCAGAAGCAATCTAATTTCCTCATGAACTGTAGGAGTTTAATTTCCTAGCAGCAAAGAAAGGTGGCAAAAACTGTCTTCTGCATCACTCACAACATAAATCCAAACCAAAATCACTTTCATTTTAAAAAACAGTTAAGCCCCTTAGAAAATGTACTTTATTGTCAGTATCACATCGTTTACAAAGCTGCAGCATTTAACAGCAAGGAAATGAATATTTAAGGAGATCGTAAATCATATATTACGCACGTAGTAAAGTCACACATTATTCTTATCAGTTATAAAAAAATGTCTATTTCGGCCTTAACTCTGACCAGTGGTTTAACTTTTCCATCCTTATTTTGGTAATTAATTACTTTCTTTTATTAATTCCTTCTTTCACTCCTTCCTCACCTTTTCTCTCTCCTGCGCCCTTCTCTCTTACACTTGTTATAGAACACAACAAACAGAATCAAAAGTCCATGTAAAAAATGATCTGTGGATAAAGAACTAAGAACTTCACCAAACTTAAGACTCAGATGACGCTTTGTGGCTCCAGATGTATGAATTTCACTAGTTAGTTATCATCATTCTCCGGACACTACACTTCAGACAATAAATGCACAGGTGCACACAACTGGACACATAGGAGGCTTATGTAAAATACAGCATTCCCAGAACCTTCTGGGAGAAACGAGTTGTCTGAGTTAGTGAGCAGCTAAACACATCCAGATCCTTCCTCTTCCCTCACAGTTTACTTCCTCCAGTGCTGGTTTTCACATCAGTGTGCTGAGGACTCAGCCGTGCTGTAAATTCTGATGCAGATTTACAATTAATCACCACTATTGGACTCTGCCCTTTGAACACAGACTACCAGTTACGGTGCACTAGGCTATTATTTATCACAAGGATACGATTCCTTAGAGAGGATCTCTCAGCAATGCTATACTAGATACACATCACCATGGTCATTATCATTCACAAAAACTTCCAGCTATGATGTCCCTTGTTTTTCATGATAAATAGAGGTGAGCACAGAGAATAACATCCCATGAGTAGAACATACAGAAAAGATGTCTTGGTGAGAATGAAGGGGAGAAACAATGGGATGGTCAAAGAGGGAAGAGAAAAATCTTCCCAGTAGCAGACAGATGAGCAGAGAAGGAAAAGCAGATAGACTGCAGAAAGGAAAAAAAATATTTATGAAGGAGAGCATTTGGGAAAGGAATGAGCTCTCATCAATGGATTACTTTGTCCTTCGTGCCAAATCAAAGAACACCAAAGAGGCTCCGATAGAAACTGTCAGTGCAACTCTGCTCTTCAGCAGGCAGAGCTCAGAGGCATCTGCAGAGATGTGCATTTTCTCTACCCATTGTAAAAGGAACGCCAGAATTGTCTCCTTAACAAATCAACACAGCAAAATGAGTTTTTCGGGTAAAAGATCGGAGTTATCCGCTTGGAAAAAAACACTTTGCACATACAGTATCTTTCTTTGTAGCTAGGCCATTTTTACCGGTTGTCCGTGTTTCTGCCCTCCACCTCCTTTCAGATTTGAAATCTGCCATGATGTATGAGACATAGCTGTACCTTTTTCCATTTTTGTTTGAAGCTAATAAACAGTGAATGGGAAACTTCTGTTTTTGCACTCTTGGCATTGGTTTAATCGCTACTGCAACAGGGAAGAGCATATACAGTTCCACCAGTGGTCATGCTACTGATCTGTTCAGTAAACCCTTCAAGTTCTTCACTACTCAGGAGCAACAAAGTTTGTGGATGGAGAAAAGAATGTTCCACAGCTGTGACCCTAAACTCTCTGAAGAGAGAACTTTCACAGAATTATAACAGAATTCTTTCTTATTCAATCACAAACAAGCAGAGGCTATATGTCCTAAAATACCCCTTCCCAACTTCTTCCTTGTCTGGAACACAGAGTGTTCAAAAACCGGCCATACTTCCTGAATGACAGGTTGTTCTTTCAGCCTCCTTCCCCATTAATAAACTCATCACTTCCAGGTCATACCTTCTGTTAGACACAGGCTGTATTAAAGCAGCTCTTTTTAATTTCAAGGCCAAAAAAATTGCACTGAACAAGTTCCATGCAAAGAAATGCCAGGCATATAATTCACAGGAGTTGTATTGGGAGCAGTGGAGAGCCCCAAGTTAAACGGGACGCTCTAAAACTATTATTTCTACACATTACTCAGTGGAAAAGGTGCTCAGGTTCTCTTACAGGTTAAAGACATGACTTCTATTTTCTCACACAACAAGAAGAGGGCAAAGCGGATTAAGCACAATCACTCCATCCTCATGAAGTTAGTTTCTTAGGCATGTACATGAATATCATGACAAGATAAGTCTCATGGAAGCACCTGAACAAAGATAAGGGAACAAGAACTGAGAAGACAATGCCATGTCTAAAGAAGGTACCAAACATGGCTGTGAGGCAGCTGAATACCAGCCTTCTTAGTGAAGGGTCTGCAGTAGCCCGAGAGGTGTTTGGGCACAAATGGAACTAGTCCAACTAGATTTCATGAAATGAGGGTGGGCCATGCTGGAAGATGCAGGATCACATTTTCTGTCTTCAGGTAAGAACATTTGGCTGCTACTTTTTAGTGATGTTCACAGTTTGAATATTGGGATGGGTTCTGACTTGCCACTGGACCACTCTTTTTAGCAAGATTACTCAGCCATATGCTAACCACAACATATTGGCCTAAGAAAAGAACAGTGAAATAAACAGTCCTTATCCATCTGATGGTTTCTACGATGCTGTAATAGGAAAGGAAAATCCTATAGCTACTTACAGGATGGCTGAGTCAGTTTTACAGAAAAGGGTAGCTATAATATTTCTGATTCAGGGGACAATTAAGAAACAAGTTAACTGGAATGTTAAGTGAACTTGGGTGAATAACCCAACCTCTTCCACATGGATGAATTCAGATGAGTCATTTCAGGTAAACGATCTTTCCACCATCATATTCAAGGGGCCCAGGATAATTTCCATAGCTAAAATTCATAGCCAAACACTAGAAATGTCATTTTGAAGTTTACTTTCTGCGTGAATTTGAGACTCTGTGATTGAAACTTTACAATCCAGTGAGAAGTTGGAGATGAAAAATGTGCAGTTGTTCTTCTGAAAGGAATTCAGGATCTAGAGTCACAGGATGCTGGGTCAGGCACTGAAGCCAGCTGAAAAAGATTCCTGCTTCCATCATCCTTCCTTTTTCTCTCCATGCCTTAGCCATTCATCCTAGCTGTGCACTGAGGGTTGTCAGTAAAGTAAGTACAACTGTTTGTGCTGTCAAATAGATCTCTGAAATGAAACTAAAAAAAAAGAAAAAAACGGAAAAAAAGAATGATATTAAGTTACTATTATTTTAATGACACAGTTTAGATTTCAGCCCAATCAAAGAGGTGCATCTGCACAAATGGGAAAATGGCAAACAAGCATGCTGGCATAGACCTCAGTACAAGCAGTGGGATTCTCTTCAGGTAGTTCTGCAATTAACGCTAGCATCTTTTCAAATAATGTCTGCCAATATAGTCAGAACAATAATGAGGTGGGAGCCAATCCTTCAAAAAAGACGAAAAACACAATCAAAGAAGAATAGCTAAGAGAAAGCACAGGGTGAACAGAATGGAAAAATACGCACCGCAGCCTTATTCGTAAAAACAAAATGAAATCCACATGGTAACTGAATGAGGCAGTATCAGTCCAACTACCAGTGATCAGCAAAAGCCCAGACTCATGCCTATTCCAAGGTCCAGACCCAAATTCTATTTCTTCACTACCAACAGACAGGAAACAAAGGATCCTTCCCTTTATCTCCTTACGTAAATCACTGAACTTCTGCCATTAAATTGCTCAGGGGAAATGCAAGGCTTGGGTTGGAGCACACCCTGGGCAGAGGACTGCTCTGCCAAATCCCTGTCCCAATTTCTCTCAGTTCCTTTCTCCTGCCCGACTTTATCCCAATTGAATACTTTCACCCGTCCTGTTTCTTGTCTTCTCTACAGAAGGCTTTCCTCCTCTACATTGCCAGAAAGCTCATTAACAACTGCTGTCAATTATCGTGCCCACTCCCACAGTGACAGACAAGAAGTGGGAACAGCAATTGCTGCACAAAAGTCATGATTTGCTGCGGACTGTACACAGGGTTAGGAGTACAGACCCTGCAGTCTACACACTAGGAACACAGAGAGGCATTCCCAGTGAGTGTGAGCAATCTCGAGGTATTGGCTGCTGAACACAAAAAAGAATCTAACATACAGGTGAAAATGGTCACTCAAACTTTGGACATACACAGGTGGCTTTTTGTGAGAACAGCAATGTACCCAAACCAGGGATCACATTCTGTTTCAAAGCATAAGGAGCCATAGAGAAAAATGCTAATATAATCGATCACGTGAAAAATTAGTGTTTTATTTAAAACAAAAACAAAAACAAATGAACTTTATTATTTTCAAAACCAGTTAAAGTTAAAAGTAAATAAAATCAGAGGCAAGCCTGAAGCATGGAAAACTGCAGATCAAAGAACTGTTTACCAGCAAATTGGATCGTGTGGTGGCTGGTGTCAAGTGACCTAGTTGCACTGTTTATAAAAAACATTTATGGCTGAAACTAAGGAAATCTGAATACTCCTTTGGATTCCAAAACTATCCATCATTCTAAGGCAACCGCTAAATGACTCCTTGACACAACCTCCATTCTTTGAAGATTTCTGTTCTCTTCCCTCAAGAGCATTCTTTCATCTACTATGCTCCAGACTCTCCCACTCCAAAAGCTGATGAACATGTACCCCCGGTTTCTTCTGAAAACGCTCTCTGTTCCGGAAGGTCTTCAGGGGCCAGCACGTCTGCTTGCAGGACTTCTTTCAGGAGGACTTTGGGCTGCTGTTTCCTTTTAATATATGCCCTCTGTGGTTTCCTCCTTAATTATGACCCTGGAGTGTCTAACACACCTCTGCAGCAGTGATCTGCGAAACTCACATGGAAAAGTGCTGGAAAGTAGACATGAAGCACAGCAGAGAGGCTGACAGAGCCAGTGAGCCAGAGGGATTTTCAGGCTGGGAAAGGACTAGAAAGAAAAGAATAATTTCAGGACTAGGTAGGCAAAACAGTGAGAAGAAAGGCAATTAGATCAAATAGGAGGAAAGTGAGAACAGAGACTGAGGTCAGATCTCTGATCACGATCATTTGGAACTAACAACAGAGGAGGGATTCAGGGATTAGTATCAATAAGTAAAGGACAAGACAGAGACACATGGCAACTTGCATTTTGATCAGTCAGCCAGGTATCGATTTTGAACATAGCAGAGGGGCAAGAATGTGGGGGGAAAAAGAAGAGAGATAAAAGGCACAGGCTGTGACACTAGTGATGAAACAGACCAATTTAGTGCCCTTGCTCCGAGAAGAAAAATCTTTCCCTGGAGTGTGGTGTGTGCAGACAAGCTATCAGGCCTCCCTAGTAGAGTAGAGAAGCAGGCTCGGCTACCAGCAACAAGCAGTCCACATACAGCAGGTACGCTGAATAAAACTGCATCACTGCTGACAGTCCCCCTCTGTGGTCTCTCCACTCACCTGCTGCCTAGTACACTCACCTCCCAGCTGTGTCGGAAAGAAACAGCTTGTATTAGAAGATGGCAGGGGTAAGGAATGCAGGAGTTCTCGGCTTTTTTGTTGGTTGTTTTTTGGAAGGTGAGGAGTGCAGTCCCCGCTAAGGACGTGGCTGCAACAAGGTACTCGGCAAAACTTTGCAGTTTGGGGTTCGCACTGAAATGGGTTCAAATGCTCCACGTTACAACCAAAGTCCAGATGCTCCCACGCTAGCTATGATTGCCACCTACCTTGGTGGCCTCAGCAAAGAAGACTCTATAATGATATGAAAAAATGCCTCTGGGGACTACGTGCCTCCTTTTTAAGAGGCTGGTTTTAGGTACAGCATAACCTTTACTACATTTTTGTTAGGCTATGTGACGCAATGCAGCATCAGGCAAAGATACTTTGGACAATGATTTATTTATCAGGTCCACCAATTCGTAGTGGCTTTGGTGCCCGTGTATAAAACACTCTGCCCTATCAGCCAAGTTGGAAGTAGACACATGACAGTCTGGCTTTATTTTTTGCTTGTAGTTTGTGCCTTTTGTGCCACAAAAACCCCCCACTATTTATAGCAGGAAATACAGCAGTCAAAACAACAGTAAAATTTACCGAGAAAAGACCAGAAAATAGATTTTTAATTTATCCTCTTCAGAAAAACAAACTGAGACTGCACAAGGTTCAGGTTTTGTGACCCATTGATTGATATGTACTTCACTCAGGTGGCAACTCACGATTAAACATACTTTAAGCGGTTCAGATATAGAAAGAGAGCTGACTTGTGTAATTAGCATTGAACCAATCAATAAGAGGGGCTAACTGCTAGACGAGATTTAATGTCACATTCAATGAAATGTGTATTTATGAATATTAGCTGCAAGATGTAACCCTCTGGACCTAACACTCCTCCTGCTGAATCCGATGAGAGTGTTGACTGTGGTTTCAGTAGAAGAACGATTTGCTAAACAGTGAGCCATCACCTGTGAAATCCCCGGGATGGTGAGCCACTTTGAGGTCTTGACTCTACAAAAAGGAGTAAACAGTATGTTGTAACACACTGAGAAAATAATAATGCAGACTACAGGAAAAAATACTAACAGGGAAAAGCTAATCACCGGCAAATAAACTTTTGGAGACATAGAAAAAAGAGGGAGGTAGAGAATGGACTTCCCCCTTTCTTCCCCTTTAAAAACAATCAGAGGATGTGGGAAGATGTTAGTCATTAATATAATACTGATGTTTAAGGGAAAAATGAATGAACTTAAGACAGAGAATGGTTTAAAGTGGAACATGTGGTTTTGGCCATCTGCGTTTTACTATTTCTAGCTTACTAGGAAAACCGCGGTTTCAAAGGTAGGAGCACAGGTCTTGGGGGAGGCGAAAATGAACTCCATGTTACTGTACGACTTTCTGTAAAGCGTTTAACTTCTCATAGTTCACATCCCTGTGAAAAAGAGAACGATGGCTGCCTGACTTTGTGGGACACCTTAGGTTCCTCAAGAGAAAAAAAACCCCACATTTACATTAGTACACTACAATAGTACTTCTCCTGTTCAAATTCCTTTACAACCTGTAATGGATGCTCATGTAGCTCTGCTGGACCCAGTTTTATAGACGCGTCTTCTACCTTCCAGATAAATGAGTAGACCTATAGGCTGCGCAAAGCCGTTGTGGCGGCTCCAAGGTTTAGTTCAGCAAGCGGTGGTTTGGGCTTGGGTGGACACACATTTTTCTCCCACCCCACCCCGGGATGTCCAGTGGCCAGTGGTGTTGGGGCCTCCACACGACCAGCCACGTCTCCTCCAGGCCCGTGAGCGCCTCGCTGCTGGAAGCGCTTCCCAGCAAGGCAGCAGGAGCTGCGGCTGCGCTCCGTGGGGACGGGGACGAGGGAGCACCGTGGAGGAAGTGCTCCTCGCCCGGACCACCGCTCCTCTGCTGAGGCGGCGGCCGCCCGCTCTTCCTTCTGAACGTGGTGACCGCTAACGGACTTCGGAGGGCAGCTCAACGCCAAAC
>Ga0181612_158176_pt1 | contig 12513 bp, 11 predicted proteins | sample HoacroProtozoa21_FD_119630 | JGI IMG/M metagenome (GOLD analysis project Ga0181612, IMG submission 119630) | Hoatzin crop microbial communities from Cojedes, Venezuel. Combined Assembly of Gp0051906, Gp0051904, Gp0051908 | reverse complement strand
GAGGTTTCATCCATGAGCAGGAACAAATATTTATCAGACAGGCTTTCCAGTCATACGGTCCTAATCCTCGCAGCAATGCGAAACTCCCAGGATGAGGTCATGGTTGTTTAATCCCAAACTGTACTCTTTTTCTAGAGGCCAGATCAGGTAGGTGGGAGATGGAGCGGGCTTATCCCCTCCTGGGGCTCGCCGAGAGCAAACCGCAGGGTTTGAGGGGCAAGATGTGCAAACACACACCCACGAACACGCACAAAGCCTTGCTCCAGAGAACAACAGGGCTGCCAGGGCGCAACACTGAATTTCCAGCACTGACACCCGGCACCCGTTGCTCTGAGTTTTCAGAACTTGTTAAAATCCAATTGTCAAACTCCCTGAAAGTGCCTTTAAACAAAATCCCTTCTCAAAAATGAAAAAAGAATGAGATAGAACGTGTTTTTAAAGGTCATGAGAAGATCCTCCGAGCTGATTGCTGCTGGGAATACTGTTTCAGGTGGTTGAGGTATCTTTAGTTTGCTCGTTAGCCTTTCACTGGCCTTTAGTGATGTACACTTTAAACTGAAGAACCAGGCAATTCCCTGGCCATTTTCCTCCAGGGACTGTTGGGATCAGGAATTATCCAAATTAGGAATTGTATCTGAATTCCGCCGAGATTTTTAGCTGACAGACTGGCTCATGACTCCCGGACAGAACCTTATTATTTTAGCCCAGATGGTACTAAAAAAAGACCATCTCAAAAACACGAGGCATCCAACGGCATAGTTTAGGACTGCAAGTTAAACACACAGACCAGCTATATTCTTTCAGTTTTGTCCTTACATAAAGAGAGGCGTGCCATGCATATGATAATATTCCAAATATGGTGTGATATTAAGTGAAACAACTCAAAATATGTTGCTCATCAGGACACAATGTATAGCAGCACTATGTCTAGGGATGAGGTTATCTCGAGCAGGACTGAACCAAGGGAAGGAGCACAACTGATGTACTGTGTGTTGCATTTTCAGCTGGAAGGTTCCCAAAACCTCAGACAAGATGAAATTTGGGTCGCTCCCAGAAGAACCTGACAGCCAAGTAATCAAGGAGGTTGGAAAGTCAGGTCATGTCTCTTATTTTGAACCAGCCTTTCACTCTGCAACTTGATGTAAGATTGAATAAATCCTGAGCGTGACTAACCCAGAGCAGCCTGTTTACCTGTGGCCAAGCACTTCCCAAGAGGGGAGCTCGGGTCTCCCACAGCCCAGGTGAGCCCCAACCACCAAGCACGAGATCTGGCTTTGGGAAATCTCTGTTTCTCTGCACAGCTCTTTTCCAGAAATCTTTGGGTTTATGTCACACCAAAATGAAGCCAACAATTAAAACCTCTGGGTTTCTGTGTCTCCCTCATGTCTGCGGCAGCGGGAGGACTCTCACAGTTGCCTCAGGTCAGCGATGGGGTCTGCTTGGGCCATGCTCATGAGCAGATGCACAAGGTTGCTGGGCCAAAGGCAGGGTCACAGGCAGAGCTTCAAATGCACTTGCAAAACCTGGGTGAGAGTTTGTACCAGGTGGTGGTTTGGGGTTTACTTAAAGCTCTGCCCACCTCCTCCCCAAGCCCCAAATGCTCAGTCCCAGAGGGGAACGTGGCCAGGGAGCCAGCATGGGGGAGTCCCTGAGCCCCCCACTGCCCCACAGAAATGCAGACTCTGCGGGGCTGAGCGCATTTGGCTTTCAGCGTGTTGCAGTCACCTCTGATAAACAGCAACAGAAAGGAAAAGCAAGAGAAAGCGGTTGATGCTGCAGAGCTGGGTGGTTTACCCTCTTTCCTGAGCAGGTCCTTTATTTATTTCATGTGTGGCAAAATCAGCCCTTGGATCTTCAGTTTTCTTTTCTTCTTCTACCTCATTCCCTTTGAATCCATCAGCCGGGGAGATTAGCGGTGTCAGAGGAACCAGACCTTTCTGCTAAATCCCTTCCAGATGTCCAGAGCCACAAACATGTCAGTCATTGACAAGAGCCTAATGACAAGTTGCTCCCTGTTCGTTAGTGATGGCTACTGTTTCCTGGCAGAAAAGCTTTTTCTTCCCCCCCAGAAAGCTCTGAAAGCAGTTTTTGCAGGGAGGGTTTCTTCATCCGTCCCCAGGAACAGGGCTGCTCTCTGACGGCTCATGAGATGCTCCCTGTCCTGACTGCTGTTGAGAGATGCTCTCAGCTCCCCCAGCGCTGCCACCAGAAAACCAGGCACCACATCGCAGAGGCATTTTAGGATCTGCAGAGAAACGACAAGTGCCAGACCTGGATGCAGCTGGTGGCCTTTGACAAACCTCAGGCCGAGAGGTTCTCCAAAAGCTTGGTGGCATTAGGCAGTGCTTTCTCTCTGATGGCATTGCCAGCCCCAAGGAGCCAGGCATGAACTTGAGCAGATGCTGAGGTCAGGATGGCTTTGGGAAAAAAAAACAAAAGTAGAAGGGCTTTCTGGGACCAGTTCAGGATAGACGAGAGGGAAATCACCTAGCTGTTTCTTTCTCCGAAGCAAGGAGAGCCATGTGTTGATGTTCCTATCTTGCTAATGGAGAAGGCCAGGAGCTGTGTGTTGAGGGGCTCTCTCAAGCACAGAATTCAATGGGATTTTGGCTCCAAGCCTGGAAGCCAGGTGCTTTCCTTTCTGCTTGCCCAAAGACACATCATGGTTTTCTCAACCTGTTGCAATACATTAAATTTCACACCCTTCTTCGAGTGTATTTTAATCAGTCTGTGATTGCTACGTTGGATTTGTCTTATGCCCCCAGCTCCTGACAAGCTCAGGAGGTACTTTTCCAAGCTAAAAGCATTCTCAGAAAAATCAATACTATCCATTGTGGAGATTCCTGACGTTTGTATTTTCCCCTCCTTTCATCTCAGTTAATGGATGGAATTTAAAAAGTGCAGCTGGTCAGGAAAGGCCGTTTCTTCCACGGAAAGTGCCAGTCTGCTTGCTGGGATGAGCAGGCGGGATGGGCTGATGCAACATCTTTTGCCATGCTCCCAACCACACCACCACAAGGAAATGATGTTCAGCAGCTCATCCCACCTTGGCACAGAGGCTGCAGCAAGATGCCAAGCCAAAGCTTGTACTGAAGTCTCTGAGAAGTGCTCTTTTAATGTAGCTGCTTATTAACATGACCCTACTTGGGAAGATTTCTTCCTTTATCCTTTGAATTATGAAAACCATTTCAAAACTTGATCTCCAAGAAGGTTGGGCATTGTGTCAGCTTTAAGATGCTGAAAATAGTGCTGGGTTCTTTGCAGGGAGCAAAAAAACCCACTTGGAGTCTGTCATTTGGATTTATGAATGTAAAGTCTGCTCTTTTGACATAATCTTCTTGATTTAAGCTTGTGGTTTCCGCACACAGTTTCCATTAAAATTAATGTAAGTCATCTGGGCAAATCTCTCCCAGGTTGACAAGATGAAAAGTTCAGCTCCTGGGGCTTTATTCCTCATTTATGGGTCCAACACTGACCTGTGCAGGATCCAGCCCACAGCCTGGGTTGGATCCTCCTATCCCTGCTCGGGGACCCTCAGTGATCAGGTATGACGTGCCTGATCTGGACAACCAAAGCACCAGGGAAGGTTAGCAAATGCCTCTGGAAACTGTGCTGCTGAGAGCAGAACGAGCACCAGATACATGCTAGATAAACCAGAAAGCCAGACCTTGCTCACCTCTTCATGCTGCAGAGCTCTTATGGGTTGAGATGTTCTGCCTGGTGTGAAACCAGCTTCAGCCATCAACATCACAGCAACTTCCACAGCAACCTACTGCAAATGGGTGAAGAAGGAAATAGAGTAACTCAGCAAAAATCCCAAGCAAGGAGGTTTGGTTGCAAAACAACACAAATGTGTATTGTAAAAGACCATGCAGATATCTCCTCAAATACATTAGCGCCTCATTTGAAGTCAAACCCGCAGGTTTTGCAGAGGATCACCCACATCACACCCATTTGAAAAGCAGCTGGAGGCCAAATCCTTCTCAGATTCAGGTCATCCATGTGACCCCACCATGGCCAGCCCAGGGGAGCATTGCTTGAGAACCAGCCATCCCAATTTCCCCAGATAAAACCACTAGAAGCTGCAGCTCTGTTTGACGGAGAGCCCACAAGTGCTGACTCAGCTCATTGCCTCCCACACAGTTCCCAGTAATGATTTATGTCCTTTTTTGTCCACTGCTATCACATTCTTGACCCTAGGAAAGGGCCACTAGGTTTCTCCAAAACAAGACCTGTCTCTCCATCCCAGCACATATTAGCACGCATTCGCTGGGCACTCAGAAGTAGGGTGCTTCACGTTTTCCCCAAGGAAATTGGGAGAAACCCATTTCCCAGAGCCCTCTTCCTCCTGTCCCCACCTGGGAGGTGAGTTCATTTCTCCATCCCACAGCCCCCAGCCTTGCCCCACGCTCCCTGTTCCCTTCCCCAGTGCCCTGGGGAGGGATGCCTCTCATGGAAATTGTTCCTTAAAGCAAACGGCCTTCAAGAAAACCTCAAAAAAATCCCACAAACCTGCAATATTGGGGCTCCCCTGTGCTAACATAACAGCACTTCTCCTTTCCTTTGAGCCTTTTGCATCCCCAAGCCTGCACCCACCCATATCTACCACCAAATGCCTCCCAGTTGCTCCATCCTGTAAACCTCAGGCTGTGTCCTCCGCCTCGTCCTCCCACAGCTCATCTTGGTGATGGAGAGCAAATATCTCAGAGCTGAACTACAGCTCAGCTTTTTTCCTGAGGTGTATACAAGTATGGTGGAAAATACAAATGTAACCTTCTTCCTCCCCACAAAGGACAAACCCATGCTATTCTTTCCCAGTGAGTGACACAGCCGGTCCAGAAAACACAGCACCCTTCAGGCATTGGTTCCAGTTTGGGGAGGGAGGTGGGATGGAAGGACAGAAAAACAGAGTGAAAAATGAGACAGGTGAAACCAGGGAGCAGAGCTCTCTGCAAATGTTTCACTTTGACACTTGCAACGGTCATGATTCATTTTCCAGTAACTTCATACTGCTCTTAATCAAAATAGTCAGTGCAAAAAAGATGGCATTATGAGCACTTGAGGATTTACAAGAAGTGTTCATTTCAGAGCGCCCGTGTGTGGGGAACCCTGCGGTGGCTGCGACTGCTCCGTGGGCTGGGGACAGCCTGCAAGCGGGGACCACTCGTCACCAGGAACAGCAGCCCCGGCGCAGGTCCTGGCCACGGCCCCCCAGGTTCACACCACACCTCAGCACATGCCTGGGACTGAAAACCGGGTAGATTACCTCCACCGAGTAAATGTCTTGGATTCCTCGGTCGTAGCGGCAAGAGCCTGATCTGCCCATGTATGCTGATTAATAGATTAATGAAAAACTCCATTACATAATTGGAAAATATTATTTTTTTAAGAATGATCAATTAAGTATGTATTTTTTTAAAATGTTGGAAGGCTTTAAGTAGCCTAAAGGAGGAAAGGGGTGTGTGTGGCAGTACTGACTTTACTAGGAGGAGAAGTCCAATGCCATTTCAGTAACTGAATTTAAATTAAAAATTAGAAAAGGAAGCACAGTCTGTACCTACCGTGGGCTATTTTATTTCTCGCCACTCTGCCTTCCCTGCTATCCTTCAGCTCCCTTGCCTTTTACATGGCACACACTGCACTATTGTCTCCTAAAAGCCTTAGTTCAGCAAATGAGAAACATATTGCAGAGTCTGACGTAATTGCAGGCCATGATTCATCCGCATCCCAGTACCTACAGTAGACTCCTTGCTGCTGTCGAGGGCTGCTTCTCATTCCCAGCCGCCGGCGGAGGCGTGGAGGGGACCCGAGGCTGCCGCTCTGGGTATTACACGTGGGAGAATGAAATCATCACGGTTAGCACGAACGGTGAGAGGGGAGATGGGAAAATGTCACAGCTGCTTATTGCTGTGCAATGTCTGGAATTAACCTATTACATCAAATTGTCACCTGCAAGCATAGACCCAGCCCGTGCTCTCCACTACGAGCAGGTTCACCAGACTATAAATCCCACCGTAATACCAACACTAACGACCCAGCAGCACCATGAAATGGAGATACCTCTCTGATGCTCACCAACCCACATTTGCTGATGGTAGTTGAGTATCTGGCCCAAGCGCTGCCCGAGACCCTTGGGCATCTTCACCGAGGATTTTTCATTTTTTATGGTTAGAAATTGACTTTCCTGTTTTGCCTGCCTGCTGGGAAAAGTCTGGCACTAACACTAGTCCCTGATGCTATTGCCTCATGTTCTGCTTAGACTGTAAAAAGCAGAAAAGGAGGAAGAAAAAGTCTTTCCCATTTAAAGGGGAAAAGAATGAATAAGCTAGAGTGATGAGAGGTAAACTGAAAAGTGTAGAAACTGTGAAATCTAATCTGTAAAACACTCATCAAGAAAATTTCCAGCTGCGTCATAGCTCAAATTTCACTTTATCTAGCAAAAACATTTCCCTTTCTCCCAAGGCCTATCATGCTTTTCAGAATAAAAAGAAAATGAAGAGCCTAATGTGAGAAATTTGAGGTAATGTTGTAAACCCTGCAAGCTCTTAAATAGAGACCTTTGTTGGTATTACACAAAGATAAATGATTCCATATAATCCAAAGCTGGTCTGTACTCCTGCTAAGTACCTTAGTCTTGGGTAACTGTAGGAATAAAGAAATATTGTATATAAATCTCTCCATAATATTTTCATGGAGAAAAATAAAGTGCAGTCGGTTTCAAAGAAGACCAATGAAGTTGCTCTTTTCTTCTTGTTTTATTATGCAAGTATGCCATGCAGGTACTTGGACAACAAATGGTTTGTGAAACGTAAGAAATATAGTCGTTGGCATTAGAGTAACGAGAGCAGGATTTTTGATCAGTGCTAATGTATTATTCTTTCATATATATATATATGTACACACACATATATATATATGTGTACACACACGCATATATGTTTGCAACGTTACCATAAATCATGTGAAAACGTAGAGCAGATGTTCTGTAGTAGCCAGGATTATCGTGCCTTGGTTGTGCTTTCATGGGAACCGACCCGCGGCGGGCTCAGCAGAACATGCCTTGTGGATAGAGTAATGGGGCTACTTGAAAAGAATATTTATACATGGGGCTAACCTAGCTTTTTTAAACACGAGAGGTGACTCACCTTCTTAGTCTGCTCTTAGATGAGTCAGACTGTATACAGATGGTTTCATTAGGAGAATATTTTCCAGTAATTGGTCATTTGTAATTGTCTGCACATCCAGAGGACAGGTTTGCTCAGCCGCTTCCCCAGCCCGTGCACAAGGATGCAGCGGGTCGACCAACAGCCTTGTGTGAAACACTGCTGGACCCAAAAGATAAAAAGCCAGAACAGACAGAGTTAAAAAATGACTGGCCAGAAAGAGGTTTACACCTTAGTTTCTGGTGGGGAACTGCATATCAGGTGGAAACTGGTCCTGTTTATCCCCACTGTGCTCAAGCAATGCAATTTGTGTATCTGCATCCCAAAAAGGCCGCCTGAGGGAAGACCAGAATAGCTGTTCTTCTGCATAAGCTGCCTAAGTTATGCTTGGTTGGCTGTTCATATTTGTAAGGACAACACAGTGACTGCTGCAGAGATGTATCGCTTTGCCATCCGTGTTTCTCTACAGCAGAGGTTATAGGGATTGAAATCATAATACTCTCTCTTTATATATAACAATTTATGAGCAACTATGGATTAATGCAGCAAAACCCTCAGCATTACCAAATAAAGTACAGAAATAAATGCACCTTTAAGTGGCATCAGAGAGAATATAGCACAAAACAATGTAAGAAATATCAAGATCTCTTATAATCCGTGTTTCTTAGATTTTTCCAGTCTAGAGTTAATCTGCCATTGCAGCTCCCACATTTGAAAAATGATCAAAACACCATAACTGGAAATTTGTAAGGAACCAGGCACAATGGGAGACCAACAGGCAGGTCAAATACAAAGATTTATGTATAGAAAGAGAGGTCCCAGCTGTGATGGGCAAACAAAGGGGTCACGCACCCCCAGCCCCTCCGCATGCCGGCTTGGCCTTTGGCAGCATTTCCAGCAACTTTTTCCCTATATTTGGGGATCTTCCCTCAGAGCATGTGAATTTAGGGCTGCCAAGAGCACACTTCTGTGAGACAGAGGTGGCAAGGGACGCCTCGCCACGGTGGGGCCCATGGTGCAAGAAGAGGCCATCTCGGCAAGGTGAGGTGGGGCCATGAACAAAACATAGGAGACATTGCAACACCCCCCTGCAAATATTTTCCACATGTCGGAGCAGACAGTCAGCAATGAATGAAAAAATTAGAAATTTCACATGTGTACATGCTTTGTGTTTTTTTTTTTTTTTAAAAGAAAAACCCCACTAGTTTCTGTGCTATGCTTGCCAAGGGGCAGCTCTAACTCATCCCCTTGGCCATGTCTGTTGAATTTTCCTCTCTACAATTTGCTAAACAGCCGGATTTCCATGGTTACCACGGCTCGCTACCGATACGCCTCAAACATAGTGTACATTTTTGCTGGGGAGACACAGACACCAAATCATTCCTGCACAACAGCCCAGAGCGGTGGGCTGCAGCTGAGCCCCGTGCTGGTCCCTGCCTGGGGCACCAAGGTGACAGCAGGGACTAACCCAGGTGTGGGGTGATGGGAGAGAGATGCTTCATCCTTGCTTCTCCTTGCTCTGGGGAAGAGACATCACGCAGCCACCCCACACGGCTTTAAACATTTGACCAGGGCCACAGGAGACCCTGGATCCCCTTTTCTGGCCTAAGCCCCTGTACATGCACCAGCATCTCCAGCTAAGGTCAGCGTGGCCAACTCCCAACATCCAAATCTTTGTCCCTGTTTCATTTTTGGCACACATGTGCCTAAACACACACACATGCATTGCATCGGTGGTGGGTTCATAGGAGGGAATTACTATGTTAAATTCAACTTTTTTTTAAAAAACCCAATGCAATAATTAATTTCCACCAAGAGATCATATATTTTCCTACTTTTGATGTCCAATAAGCTCATTTCAATGAAGAGTTTGTATAATTTCCTGCTTTCGAAGTCTAATGAGTTAATTGCACAAAAACCTCCATAAAGCACAGAACTCGTTAATAAATGTATAGTCTCTTTGTCCAAGACTTCCAACTTTAAATCAGACGCACAACAACCAGATGTTTTTCACATTACTGCATTTCAAGATTTTACTGGAAGTGATCTCATCATACGTACTTAATGTAGGTGTCCAACTGTGCATGTTATTCATATCACGAATCAGACCTTGCAGCTTTAGGACACTGTGTGGCAAACGTAAGTATTGTTTAAAGTGGATAAAATTTATGCTAAGCTTGCCACAGGGATATGAAGGAGACCAAGTTGGATACAATATGCTGATTTTGATGAGTGTCAGAAGTGAGGAAATTATATCATTCAAGCATTTGAACTTATTGTTAGGAAACACTGAGCCACTGTTTCTGGGAAAGTTATTGAATTTAGCCAATCGAGTAAATCAAAGACTTCTCTGTTTTTATTTGAAGTCGGAAATTAACTGCAAATGCAAAAGATTGAGACCAGGACAGAGACAGAGCTGAAAAAGAGATGTACATTTTTCAAAAGGAACAAAAACAAAGGCTCACTTGCAGGGAGGGGTGGAATAACGTTTCAGTAGGAAAGCATTGCTTCATCATTTTCGAAGAAAATATATACAGTTAAGTTGCAATTTGAACTTTTTGCTAGGAAGCATGGCGAGCCGGTGGAGCAAGGCTTCCTTCCCTGAAGGGACAGGGAGCACAGGATGCAGCTCAGTCGGCGCGCTTGCACGCCATGGTATTTCCCTAATGACCAAAGCAAGCCGAAACCCACTATGGACTCCAACCTATCAGTACTAATTAGTCTCCTGTTAATTTCAGCAAGAGCTGGCTGAAGGTTATTCAGGACTGTTTATCATCAGAGCTGAGCAGTGAGCAGCCTTTTGCCCAGGGCAAACTCACACCTCCAGTTCATTGCAGAAGAGCCCTAGCAACTCGCCTCCTCTTCCCCCCTATGTCTGAATAAGATTTTGAGTTTCTCCAAGACTGTAAGAAGTCTCACAGGAAGGTCTCTCAGGGGTCTTCATACTCTTTTTGGTTCCTTCTCCCATTGAAAACACCATCAGAGCTCTAACCGTGCAGACCACCCCATGGGGCATTTGCTGAAACAGAGTTGCTGAGGCACTCACACACCATGGCTCAACTCTGAACCAAGAGGCCAAGGAAGAAGGAAAACAAATGTTTAATTCGAGAAACGGGTGAAATCATCTCATCTTGCCCTCCCCATGGATTCATCCCAACCTGCTTTGATGCCATCTTCCTACAGAGATCAGGTTCCTCCATACTGCTCTGCCACAGCTTTCTGGGACATCCTCAACAGTGAAGGGAGGGCTCACAGCCTTTCTACAGAGAAGTGACCATCAGAAATGAAAATATTGCCCCTTTCTATTGGGTCAGCTTTGACTCATAGCACGAGTAATGGGGAAACACGAATACTGACCAGCATCTGGCTGGTTTCCTCTTTCAGAGATGTGGGAAGTTCACCCAATTTCTCAGCCCATTTATTGGGAAGGAAAGGAGGAAGCAGAAATGACTCATTTTCTCTTTCTACCAGGAGAACAGCGTTGAGGAGCTGCTGAACTTGTGCCTCTTGGTTGCAGCCAGATCATCTGAGCCCAATGCATCTGAGCAGGTTCAGTGGAACTTGTCCAACTCCTGGTGTAACAACAAGGATCACGTTGGCATATAAACACAAAGAAGTGTCACATTTAAATGAGGTAATTTTCTCCTTTTAGAGAAATAATAGGCTTTTCAAACACCTTAGCAAGCCCTTTAGTAATGTCTAGAGACAGCTCAAAATAAATAGATAAATCAAACAGCCATGAGCAGGAGAACATGTGGTCCCCGGCTGCACCCAGACCTGAGCTGATGTCCTTGGCATGGCCCTAAGGCATCAGTGGGAGCAGCAGGTCTGGATCTGGGCGCTGAATTGCTCAGTGCAGTTCCCGCAGGAATCAGATCGGTTTTTGGCCCTCATTAGATTAATGCAGACGGCGGTTAGAGCAGCCGAGGCGATGAGGGGTGCTCTGCCTGGGTGCAGCCAGCACACAGCCTTGCCAAGGTCTTGGCTCTCTCTTCCTTTGCAAGAGGAGTAAATTTGGCACATCGCTCACAACACACTCACCGATATCCCGTCAATAATCTTCGTAAGATCTGTAGCTCATTATGAGGAGAGTATAGACTTGAATTAGGAGGCTGAATCCAATTAGGCTGCACTGAATTGCAATTCTCCAGGTCTTAAAGAGACCACGAAAGCCCGATCCTATTTGAGATGCGCTATTTACATGTTGGACGTTTGCAAAGAGCAGATTTTGCAAACCCTCAGATCATTTTTGCAGCAGTCCTCATTATCTCCATGCCAATTTCTGTCAATCATAACCAGCACTATAAAATAAATAAACCCCCATATTGCTGTAAAGGGGTTGGGAAGCTTCTGGAGGCTTGGCACTCGTGTCGCACTGCTCGCCAGTGGGTGAACCTGGCACAAAAGCTCATTGCTATGAGAATAACAAGGCCTTGATCAACTCAGCCTTCAGCATCAAGCCCTGGTCTGCAATCTAGCAAAATTATCCTCTGCCACTGCTCACCGGGCGCCGGCACACAAGGTGTGTCTGGGCAAGCATGTAGCGAGGCTGCCCAACTCGCACCAGCGCTGCTCCTGCCCAAGCAGGGGCAAAATGCCCACTGGCTTTTTGCAGGACCAGTGCTTGGGTCGATTTTTTTTTATTTTAATTAAAAAAAAAAAAAAAGTGTCAAAACAGAATGCTGGCCAAAGCAACTGCTTGATCCCTGGCAATTCTCCGGCACTGCTCGGCTGACACTTGGTGGCAGAGAAATTATTCACGACTGGTTGATACAAGGATTAAAACCAAGCAACTTCTGGACTCAGTGCTACAAAGGAGGGTTTCATAATTGTGGTACCAAGTTCCTCCTGCCCAACTGTACATATTGTGTGGGCAGTTTTTAAAGCCAGGGAAAAAGCCAGGGGAAAAAGCTCCTGTCGGTCTACACAGACTCTGGAAGGAGCAACCGTTGAGCATAGAGAGAGGTTTCATACTTGATTTAAGGCAGAGCTAAACTTACACAGTATTGGCACTTTGAAAGCAAGAGCCCAAATATTCAAATGATGCACAGGGTAATGCTTTCCTGTGGCATCTGTGATACGAGAAAGCAATATCCTGCCCTCACTGCAAAAACACTGGGAACAGCCCACCCCAAAAAGCATTACAAAATTTCAACAACCCCAACACAATTTGATACGTAAAGGCTTTGCAAAAGCATATAAAATTAAATATAAAAGGCCACTTATAAGCCTCCTGACTGTTGCCCATTTACAAGTGTTCCACAGTTGGATGTCAGAGTGTTTTCTGAATTACCTATAATAATGCTATACTTTTGTCTAAAATTAAGTAGAGATTGTTTTTGACATGGGG
>Ga0181612_144080_pt1 | contig 12513 bp, 4 predicted proteins | sample HoacroProtozoa21_FD_119630 | JGI IMG/M metagenome (GOLD analysis project Ga0181612, IMG submission 119630) | Hoatzin crop microbial communities from Cojedes, Venezuel. Combined Assembly of Gp0051906, Gp0051904, Gp0051908 | reverse complement strand
TGATGTCCATAAGATTTAGACCAGGCACATAAAATTCTGCATCATTTGGATAAGAATACTTTTTTCCCAGTTTTCTTGATAGGATATGAAACTTACCATGAACAAACTGTGGCTAAAATCTGTAGATAATTCATCAGTGAGAGGTTAAGGATTTGTTAAGCAGAGAGCACAAGTATTTTTCATTACATAAACGATGTAGAAACACTGACTTTCTCCATGTGTGAGAGCTGCTCTTGATAAACAAAAAGAAATAGAAATATGAACAAGAATTATTTAAAATGTTCCCAACAGTGATGGTAGCTAGAAACAATTTAATAAATACTTTGTTTAATTCTATTCAATGATATTCAAGCAATGCTTCGTTTAATCAAAGGGGCATTTGATTACAGAAATCATCAGCTGACAGAGTCCCAATTCACTCTGGCCGCTAAGTATGCATGTAGATAGGTAGATGAGACATATGTGAGGTTTGGCAATTATTTCTGAAAAACTGCTAGGATGGCCTTAATTACAGTGGGCTGATTTTGTATTTGATAGCCTTACGTCAAAATCTTAATGTTTATTATGATATTTTCATGTTCATTTCTTGAAAATTCTTTTAAGTATAAGCATTAACTGGCTTGTGGTGTAAACAGGTTTTTTTTCTCAATGGGCTGAGCGGTGTTCACCAGCTAAAATTATTTCCTCTGATTATGTTGAGGCACTTCAAGACACTATGAACTTCCATGGCTGCTAAGAAAAATCAACTGAAAAAAAATGAACTAGTACATGTGGGGTTCAATTGATGCAAGTCTTAATTCAATTAATCCAGTCTTCAAAGAATATAATGTAATCATATAAAAATTTGATTGGTAATTCCTGTGGTTGTCTTAAAATAATACATGGACTATATTAATTCTGTATTAAGTAGTTGACTAAGTCTTTAAAAATAGGTATATTTCTGTATTGGGTTATCACTAGAAGATGAAATATATACTTTATTCTTCCTCCTCCTAATTCTTTTCCTCCTTCAACTACAAAGAGAGTCTGGAAACCTTCAGCCTCAGAAGTTAAAAACACAACATCTCTGTTTTTCTTAATTGATTTCTGGAGAATCTATGATCTCTAAGAATTAATTGAGAGACAGGAGTAATAAAGACAGGAGTAGTTTTACATTTTGAACAATTCCAACGAGGGGCTGAATATTCAACAAATGATAGGCCAAATAAGTTGTTAACTTCATAATGCACAGTCACAGAGTACATATGTGTCACTTTGAGCAAAGATTGAAAAGACATTAGAATTAGAGATTTAACAGCCAGTTTTGATTAAATCAAAACAATCAGAGTAGTTGCATTTGCAACAGAATTAGATTTTTAAAATCCAGACTCAGAATACTTTGCCAGACCTTACAATTCAAGCTTATTCAGGGATAAATTTTTCAAGTCATACCTTTGAAAAATATATATTGCAGAATAGTGAGCACTCTTTTGGCAAATGACCATTATGTTAAACTATTTTGCCTCCTGTCCATGACTTAGAACAGTCAACAGAGCCACAGAAAGGCTGCTATTTGCTTTGTTGTAGAGAGAATTTCATCATATTTAAAGTCAAGTCATAGGAAATCCCGATTTTTTAGGTCATGTTTGATGGTTATGCTCAGTGGAATAAAAAAGGAACACAGATAAAGCCATATTATCCATTTCTATAAACTGAAAATATTTCAACTAAAATCAGTAGAAGCCAGCTCCAGATCTGTCGCTTTTTCTCTTTTTAATTCACATACACTTTGTCAGTACTTGCTTTGATCAAAAATGTCCGCTGGTCACACGCACCACAAAACACAGTGATCCGTCCCAGGACAGTATATCACAGAAGGCGTGTCAGTGTAGGAGCCTGGAAGCATCAAAAATCGCACTGTGCCCCAGGAAGAGGACGGGTTTATGCCCAAATAACTGTGTCATTTTTACCTGTAGTTGGAGAGTGACACTTCCAATTTATCTACAACCCTTTTATCCCTGAAACAATTGCATTATCGGTCTTTGGAGAACTGCTGATCTCTGTTTTCAAATCACATCTTGTTGAAAGTCCCAGGGATGTACTTTGATATCATTGCATCAAGAGAAATTAACTTGGACATAGATATGATACCAACCCTTTATTCTTCAATCTCTGTCTTTCTATCAAGGAAGGGTGCACTCAACACACCACAGAGGGATTTCTTAGTACCTGCATCAAATAAAAAGCCTGAGGGAAGGCACCAGAATACACAAGATGTATTGGCATAGCTCAGTGGTCCATAATTTTCCACAAAAGGTACAACCACTACTCGAACTCAGGAGCTCACTCGGGACCTCACATAGCTCAGTAGCTCATGGGCGAAAGTGTCTCCTCCCCCCTACCTGCCTAGAAGATAAGCTTATGCTACTATCCCTAGATCCTGCAGAGTTTAGGTAAAGTGAAAGAATAGTGAAGAATGCCTGGCAAACCCACAAGAGCTCTGTGGATCATGGTGTATGACCCTTTGGGATTCACATGCAAAGTTTATTCAAAACCCCTATAGTCAGGGAAATTTTGCTTTAAATCTTGTGAGAATGGTCATTCTTATAAAATTTGTGAAACCTGCTAGTTTTTATTTGATAGGAAATGCACCTAAATACAACCAGGTGAATGATTCTAACTATCTGAACACGAGGAAGAATTTCTTTGAGGGTGGCAGAGCACAGGAGCAGGCTGCCTAGAGGGATTGTGGAGTCTCCTTCACTGAAGATCTTCAAAATCCACCTTGACATGGTCCTTTGCAGCCTGCTCTAGGTGACCCTGCTTTGGCAGGGGGGTTGGACTAGATGATCCCCAGAGGTCCCTTCCAACCTCTACCATTCTGTGATTCTGTGATTCTTAATGATATCCCTCTTTGGGAGAGATCCCAGCATATGCGATAGGCTGAAAGTTCTACAAAGTCAAACTTCTCTCCATGCTTAAAAGTTTTTATGAAATGGCAATATAATTTGACAGTATGTCAGGAACATCCTGGAGATTATCCCAAAACAGCACAAAAAAAATGCTCAACGTCATGTTTTTCATTTGTTCCCATCTATCTCTTTTCATCCTCCCATTGTGCTACAATTCTACCCCTGAAAATCGGTGCTGTAAGTTCATGGGAAAAGAAGTTCTCCATTGTTTAGTGCTGCCAGATGTTGAACCTTTGGGAAGAGTACAAAGTATTTTCATTTAGCCTTAGTTAAAATTAGGCTGGTCTGCCCACTTCTGAATGATACACCTCACCAGGTATAGTTCTAATTCCTGCTGATCACCTCCTTGTGCAGTGGAATTTGAAGTGACCTGCTGCTTCTGATTGAATGGGAGCTCTATTCCATCACCCTGTCCTTTAATTTAGCTCTCCCACCTAGAACAATGGATGATTAACACAAATCAAAACAAGAGCATGAAGGAAAAAGGCAGCACAACCCGCCTTGGTGCAGCTGCTCAACTCCAATGTTTGCCTGCTGTGTAGCAGCATGTTACGGTCACTGCCAAGCCTTGATCTTCTCTCTCTGTGTCAGTATTCCAAGGATCCATCCTTTAAGCAGCACAGCTCACACAATTATGTGTTGTTTGAGAACTTTAGTGTCACTTCTAAGCGGTACAGATTCTGCAACTTGAAACAAAAGTGATTTAAACAGAAATACACAAGTGATGTTCTAGATATTGTTTTGGTTTTGTTTTTTATTCATACTGCAGCTTCTATTACCACCAAAGCTCTCCCCCTCCCCCAAGTTATTGAAGTGCTTCTCTGCCTATTTGTCAGACATTTCAGTTTTAAGTTGTTTTCGTTTTTGTCTTGATCCTAATGCCAGTATAATATCTTATCAGGCTGTACCTTCCTTAGATCAGAATATGTTTGAAATCTCGCTTTAAGAGAATTGCACTTTGATTCTGTAAAAGCAAAATTATCCGTAACTTGTCTGCATATAATTCCTAGAAAGTTTTTCTAGTGCAGTTCATTTTGGTGCTGTCCCAAAGGCATGTAATATCCATGAAATGAAACTTACTGATTTAAATGACTTTGGATCAGGCTCAGGCAAGTACATGTGAAGTATTAGCATTGATAGAGACCTTTTTAGAACCCGAATAGGAAAAAAACACATTATTTAAGAAGGATGAGTCCATTAAGCTGTGTGGAATTTCCTTTTAAAAACTTTTAAAATGTATTAGAAAGCAACAACTTTTCTGTTGATTCTAACTAGAAGAGGTTGCAAACAGCTCACTTCTTGAAGTGCCTGCACAGATTCTGCAGACAGTAAGGTGCAGTCTGTCCCACAAACTTAACTGTCCCAGTCCTGCAAAGATTTAGCCACAGACTCTACTGTACATCCGAACACCAAGGTATTCAATCTTTCGGCAAGCATAGTCTGCTACTTTTAAAATATTATGGTTAAACGTGATGGTTTTCCTTTCCAGTCTCTGAGCGAGCATGTAATGCCGCTCACTTAGGCCCAAACCAAAGACTGCTAAGGACAGTGTATGGCTTTTCCTTACGTTAATAATCTTTGCATCAAGCCCTTGATTGTTCCTTCAAAACCTGACAGACATGTACCCAATTTCATATGTACGTAATATGACTCCTTAAGAAAAATAGTCTTTCATCTCTGAAGACAAAGAACCACGTTTCTAAAAGGACAGGGTTACTTGTTAGTCACTAGTTAAATTTAGACTCTGCATACCTGCTATGCTTCCATGTTTAGAAAACAAACAGGGTTAGATCCAAACAAAGGATTCATTTTAATAGTAAACATATTTAAGAGGGTGCCTGTGTAAATGTGAATTGTTTAGGGGATGGATTACCATTTTGCATACATTTTAGAGCTCTGAGAGAAGCCATTAAGGGATTAACACCTCCGATTTATGAAAATGCGAGGATGATAAAGAAACAATAGGAGTGACAGCATTGTGTAAACGACATTGATTCATTTCAGAACAGGGCTGTTAACTGCTGCAAATGAAGAAATAAATGGAACAATGGATAGATGCTTTTACCAGCTTGTCATTAATTAGCAGTGAGCACAATTCTTTTATTGTCCTTTTTGAAAAATACAAAATTGGTGGGAAAATACAAGCACTGAGCAAATAGATTACTCTGTGTCACTAGGCTGACATCTGCATTTTCTTTCTTCTCCAATATATTTTGTTTTTCAAATGATATCGAACTTTTAGCCTGGCAGAAAGCCCAAATTTTGCTTCCTTTGGAATTCCTAAAAGGACCTGTTTTTGAAGCCTTACTGCTTTATAAAAGCGTAAGGAAAGCCATGATTTGAGAAAGGGTTAATAAATGTTAGTGAATTCCCTCTAACACAGCCTGGAAGCACAAACAACAGTTCAATGCACTATTCTGCTGACCTATTGCATCCGATCAACTGTGGTTTTATTTCTAGCAATGCCAGCAGGTGGGAACTGACAGCGTGTTTCTTTGGAATAGTAAAGAAAGATCGTCTCTGGTGGAGAATTAGCTGGAAGTAAGCGAGGTTGGTTGGCACAGATCTGAGCAGGGACAATGCTTGATTATGGCTATCACTCTCCAGCTGCTGTCAGAATGTTAAGTTTGCTTTCCTGAGGCCTGACATCTAACACATTTCTTTTTCTAATTAGTATCTGGTACTGTAAGATGCTGATATTTTACTGCATGTCAGATGTGCAGGGCTGAAATACATCACTGAACTCAGAGGTAGGTGTGGGTGCTAGGAATTAGTTTTTTACCTCTCATAGTGAATTCAAAGCATCTCTGTTTTAAAAAAGCTACGTGGATGGAGAAGTTACTGTGACTAAACCTCCAGTGCTGTTGCCCGGGAAAGGAGGCAGAGTGAAGCTGACAAATCAAGCATCATCTAGGCAAAATACCCTGAACGCTGGTTTCATTTACACCAGCGTAGTCAGGCAATATTCTGGTCATGAATATTTCCTCACGCTGGCAGCAGAGCAGGGTGTTTCCCAGCTGCAGATGCAAGGGTCCAGGGGTATTTACACCATGCTAAAGAAGCAGCAGCCCTGCCCACCAGATTCAGGTAAATTAATTAAGCTCAGCATTGTTAAAGATTTGCCATTTTGCCGCCTGTGAAATGACATTGTAGGTAAGGAGGGGTCAGGGCTTTCACCTGGGGCAAGTATTAAGCACATCTTGGCAGGAGCAGTGAGTAGGTAGAAAGTGATGTGTGGATGCAGGTGGGGTTGAAAAAATGAGATCGTAGGTGTAAATTCAGCCGATGCTCAGCAGAAGTCTGCTCACATTTTTTTTACTGCAAAGCTACGTAAAATTTTTCTGAATGTCTAAGTGGGGTTGTTGGTGTTTGGGTTTTTGGAGGGGGTTTTTTAAGTTTTATTTTTCCAGCCGACAGCACAAGCATTGTTTCATAAACCACTTTAGCATCCTGAGGTAAAGGTGATAGTGGTTTTTCACCCAAGGTGAAGGCAGCAGTTTCTCACCTTAAATGCACATAATAGGTTTTGTCAGAAACTCTGATTGTAAGAGAGGGCCCTTCAGCCAGCAACAAGTAGGTGAGCTGAATATTTATTTTTTATTGCACAAGAAAAGATGGATTGATATTAGAAGATTAAGGCTAATTTTTCTTACTAAAGAGATACCATTTATTAAATGGTGCCTGGGCAAGTCACCAAAAAATGTTTAGAGTAAATAATTGCCATCTTAATTTTTGTTCCTTATTCAAAAGTTCCTTACAAATTTGCGCCTTTTACATGAAGTCTATCCAAATTTCAATAATATTCTCCCAGAGAGAATAGGCGTATTTTGTAATACTATCAAGCTTGGTAGTGTAGCTCCTGGTGTTCCAAAGGTGCTTACAGTAATTTGGGGCACTTACAGTATTCCAAGTCAAAATGTTAATAACCAGTCGTCATGCAAACAGTCAGGCCACACTTTGCTCCAATCTTTCAGCAGTGCTGGATCCCTAAAGAGTATGCTTATGGCTTGCAGAGCAAATAAAAAATTGTTTAATGAAATTTTTGTGAATGAAATTCTGCACCCCAAATAGGCTCTTCGAAGACAGTCTTGCAAAGATAGAAGTCTTTTCCTCCTTGGGGAAGAAAAATAAAATGCAAAACGCAAACCTTTTTTCAGAGATTCTTCATCCTCTGTGAAAGTCATTGGGGCTCTGTGAAGGTTCCTAGAATTATCTGTACGGAAGAAAACAATTGTAATGGTCTTATTGTGATAGAGCACTGAAGCACATGATTTACTTTCGGGCTGCAAACAGTCCCATTGATTTCAGAAACTAGTGACATGCGGAAAGTTAAACATGTGCTTTGCTGGGTCGGGGCCAAACCTGCTATCATTCTTGTGAATAGTTTACAAAAACTTTTACCGTTCTTTGAAAAAAAAAAAAAGAAAACCCAAACCATTATAAAGATATGTTGTATTTTAAGTCAGGATATAAAAGAACCAGCTCTGGTTCAAAAATAAGCTAGTTATTTTTGCCAACACCATAGGGTTTTTTGGCTCTGTTGCTGCTGTAAGCGCAGCAGGCCACCTGTGCATCATCCCTTGCACGACCGGACACGTACTGCGGTTATATTAACTTTCCTTCACAGGTTGCCTATTCAGTAGAATTTACTCTTCAAAGAACAGTTGTAGAAAAATCTCCAAGCACATGCAGCTATACTGTCGCATACAGGATGGAGATTTTAAAGATGTTACAATTGACTTTGAATTCTGAGCAGGCGCAATTGAGCATCTTCCGTAAGATTTGTGTTAAACTCATGTTTGAGGAATATATAGGTTCTGAGCTCTTTATTTTCTGCTCCGTTCTCAGAGGCAAAGTGCTCCATGCCAGTGGAATATGTCATATATTTAATGTGTGGAACTCTGAAGTTTTCTACAGAATAAAAATTCTGGGTCTAGCTGAGTTATAAAACTTAGACTCTGACTGGGAAAAAAAACCCCAAACTTCTAAAAGTGTAAAAGCTAATTCATAAAAGGGAAAATCAAGCTCTCTTTGTGTATCTCTCTAATTTCTTTTTCAATGCGATCTTTTACCTTGAATTATAACTCATGAGCACTAATAGTTTTTATAGTTAATTCAACGTCTTTAATTTCTTTCATATTGATTTTGAAGATATTTCAGATGGCTCCCATACTGACTCACCCTCTGCTAATTTCTGTGAGGATCTGAAAGGAAAAATGTAACATATAAAGACTTAATGGCATTCTTATTCTGCATTTCACTATGCATTCATCGGTTCTATGTCAGCAGTACTTGAGCAGTAGGAGATTCCTAAGTTTCCGGAAACTGTATAGCTTGACTTCACTAATTCCTCCATGTGTTCTCTTCGCTTGAAAGATTATTAAGAAATTAACGTTGTATAACTAACCTAAATACAGTGGCCATGGCAGGTGTAGCCAGGATTTTGGACCATTTGTTTCCTCAGTTCTGTAATAAGAACAAACCTCTTGTTTAGAGTGATACTTTGGAGGTAATTCAGGCTATGAAATATGTTTGAGAGGGCTATTCGAAAATGAAGGGATCTGGTCAATCGAGTGATCCACTGTCAATCCTTGAGTTGTCATTCTTACTATACAGTGCAAGTGGATTAAAAACATTTGTAAATGATGTTACCAAGGCATAGCTCTTCTGAAGCAATTGCTTTCAGGAGCTACTAGCAATGTCCATGCTGGGATTTACGGGCTGAGACCTGCTTATTCTGGTGAGAATCATGCATGTCTTAACTAGCAGAGTGCATGTTTCAGTAACGGGAAAGTGCTGGGGGAATGCCAGAACACTGCAAATTTTGGAAAAGCGTCTCTTCCACTTGCATTGATTTTCTCATTGCATAATAGAACTTCCAATGTCGTACCCAGCTTGTAAAGGGATGGGGAAAAACAGAAGAGGAGGGAAAACATTCAAAGGTCCCTGTTGAATCTTTCATGATGGAAAAAAGAAAAAAATCCATGCTTTCATGCCTGACATTATCCAATCTATGAAATATAAGAAAACAGTTCTGAAAGTTTCGGCCATCTTTACATTCACACACTTAGAGTTTTATTCATAAATAAGTTACCTTTAACTGCAACCAAAAACGGATCTTGTACAGTTTAGTACCCCTTTATGGCTGACATTGATTTAAAACTCTCCAGAAGGGACATAATACTGCCGGATCAATTAAAAGTAAATGCGGTCATGAAAGTTACGTGAAGTACTGTCTGCCAGAGCCTTGCAGATACCGTTCTTCATACAGCTCTTTGCCACCTTAACTAAACAGACAAGAGCATCTGTATATGTTGTTTATTTCATAGTAATTGGTGGCCTTATGATGGGAAAGCAAAAGTCCCTGACAAAATCAAGTCTTCTCAGATAAAAATCTTAGGCCGTTTTAGGAGGATTTTAACTTAGTCTGCTAAAATATTCGGCCAAGTCTCTTTCAAAATAGCCGCCAAGCAGGTGTGCTGACTGTATGGTCTCACCAAGGCAGGTTCATAAAACATTATTGTTAATCACTACATTTGTGCTAAGAAAATCAACACGAACAAAACAAAAATCCAGACAAACTCACACTAGTGTGTTCAGCTCTTCCCAGTTCCAATGTTTTTTTGTTCATAACCTTAAATATAATAAGAGATAGGAGGGTAAAATAAAGTGTGTGTCAGATGGGAACCGGCCTTCCTGTGGGGAAAAGAAGTCATGGTGAGTGTTCTGTTGTCCCTGCGTGAAAAGCCGTTGATTCCAGCGTTGGTGAGCTCAGGAACTGCACTAATTTGACATTCCAGTATAATGCTCAAAGACAGCAAGTAGGAAACGGGGACTATAATTTTAGATGTTTTCACCTGTTCCAGTCCAGCTGACTGAAAGCAAGCTGTACCACTCTATAGACTGTCGCACATTTATAACCACAGTGGTATTTGTAGAACCTCCCAAAAAATGTAGCAAAAAGAAACTCATTACAAGTTCTTTGAGCAACAGTAGTATAATGTCTTTTTCCAGTTGTGGGCAGTTTTGTCCCTAAGGGCTACCTGTGTGAAAAAAGGATGTAACTTGCCATCGCAGAGTTACTGTTCAGAAGATACTGAAAGGGAACATTCAGCAATGGTAGAGTCTGGACCTTAGGGCCTCCTATGGCCCGTCATCCTAATTTTTGTGTATATACTAACATTTGAATGAAACAGGAAATCTAAATTAGATAGTGCAAGAGATTGCCATCAGTTTTTGAAAGGTGAGCTTTTAGAATGTCTCAGAGTTACCAAATTTATGTACTCCTTATCCTGACGTAACTTTTTTTTTTTCCTAACCTTTCAAAGATAAGGACATATCTGTGCAGAAAGTGGGGACCAATTTTTCTTATTCCTACGTAGATGCTGATATGTCCGAACTTTTAAATCGGTATCTATTTTTTAGATACATGAAAATATTTTTTTACTTAACCTCCCAGATAGCACTTTATTCATTAATAAAATCTCTCATTTAGTTCTCCCAATGGTAGATGAAAGGGATAACTGCATTTCTGGAGAGTTGGTGCTGATTAACACAAATATAACTTCTCATCTATTCACTCGCTCAGCTGTGATCTGCCAATATTTCTACTGACATTTCATCACAACTGTTTTATCCGTTTCTTGAGAACATGAGAGAATCATCTGTGAAATGCCAGTTTGTTGGCAAGCTGTTTATTTATACTGCTAGACTGAAGTGTTTTGTAGCTAAATTAATTGCAGGGGTCTTTAGGTAGTGGCTGGGTTACTAAATCCCTGGTAAAAAAAATGCTAATAAAGTAGATGGGCCAGGGTTTGTCCATTTAATCGTATGGTGAGTCCCAGTAATTTCAGTGATACATGATGGGGCCGGAATGAAAGTGAGAGGTTCAGTACAGCTTATTGTCTTGATCTGTAAACAGCTGTTTATTGTATTACAGAAAACAAACCACTGGATAGCTATAGGATAAACACATGTTTAAATCTGTTCCCTAGACTAGATGGTACTGTAAGTTATATAGTAATTAGAGGATGCATATACTTAGGTTAGTTGCCTGCTAACAATATTAAGTTGTTGCAGTGTGGTACAATACGTGCAAAGAAAATCCTGTATATTCGTGTTTTCTACTGCTAACACAAATACTTGTGTACTAAAACACAGCAAAAAAAAATCATGTTTGATTTCCATTGTCCTTCTGAGGGACCGTGTTTCAACACATGGTGACAATGAGGAAAAGACACTGTGCAGGAGTCCCTCCTCCCTGCACTGCCATCGTGTTCTCTTTAGATTGTTGATGTTTATGGATAATACGTTCTTATGGAAGGCGTGTTCAGGTCGTTGTTATTTTCTTGCTCTTTTCTGACTTGTCAAAAGTTACACCTGTGTCAGTCTATCAATTTAACATTGCTTTTTCCAATGAAATATAGTCCAGTTTTGGATGTCTTTTGCCGAGACTGGGGACTTTTGTCCATCCAGGTGCTGGACATAGAGGCCTGGCTGTAAATAACAAGTGGAGGTATGCGGTTTTCAGTCAGAGTGACAGAGTTACTCCTCCTATGTCATTATAATTATATACATGAGCACCGCTACAGAGACATTTATTCAGTTAATACTTGCTCGGAATCTTAGTGTTATGAACACAGGACTTTGGGAAATTTATTCTGATAGTTTGGCAGCTCCGATACCGTAATGCAACAATTGACCACGGTACATTCTTTGGAACTTTGCACAGATTTTATTTAAAAGCATAATAACATAAATAGCTCTACATGTGGTACTTTGACAGCTTTTGTGAGGACAGAAAGAGAACTTTTTTACTTCATCGTTGTAAACAAGAACTCATTTCCTAAATATTTTGCTTTTGGATTCATTCAGTTGGGGGGAGGGCAAAATTCTCACGTTATTTTAGATGATTCAAACCTCCTGAGAACAGTAAAACCAAAAAAATTCTAATAGTTTGTACCAGTCTTATCTGAGGGAAATGCTTCATTGACCTTGCATCTGAAACTTGATTTAATATGAGGAAGACACCCCAGCTGGGCAGTCTGGTAGAGTAAGAGCAACTGTGTATCAGTCTGACATCCTCTACCAGCTCCAGTCATGGGCAGTTGTCAGCGCTCTAAGGAAAGCAAAACAAAAACCAGAAGCCAAATTATACATCAAAAGGGAAACAGTTTCTTCTCTGCACTGCAGGCAACCAGCAGACCACCTCAGAAGGGGATTCATATACTATGTCAGAAAGTAACAGTCAACAATCAGTCCTTTCAGCCTACACCACCTTCTATCTACAACAACAATCTGTACAGCCAAGAAGTACAAATTTATTATTTAAATTCCAGGATTGCCCTGGTTTTAGGCATAGAGTCCTTTCCAGAAATCATACTAAACTTGTAAATAATCTTTACATTTTTTAAACAAGTGATATATATGCAGAAATAATTATTCCTCTCTATGCAATTTTGTACATTAATTGAGTGATGCATTATGTAGCCAAAGCATAGCTGAGCTGGAGATTTTAAAGATTTTTTTTTTTTTTTTTTTTTTTTTTTTTTTTTTTTTTTTT
>Ga0181612_104151_pt1 | contig 12513 bp, 7 predicted proteins | sample HoacroProtozoa21_FD_119630 | JGI IMG/M metagenome (GOLD analysis project Ga0181612, IMG submission 119630) | Hoatzin crop microbial communities from Cojedes, Venezuel. Combined Assembly of Gp0051906, Gp0051904, Gp0051908 | reverse complement strand
TTCAGGGTATATGGATTTATATTGAGTTTCTTTACTTGTCCCTTTCACATGTTCTATCACATCATGATTCTGAAATATCAACTTTTTTTTTTTCAGCCCATCATTAATTGCCGAGGGACTGATAACAATAATTGAAGATGATACTCTAAATGGAGAAGTTATGAAGATTACAGCATCCCAAGGGATTCATTTTCAACAATACAGCCAAACACCTTTTACATCATCAAAAAGATAAATATATGCCTTACGCTAATTGTTTTTGGCCTTTCTTACATAGAAAAATTTTGAAAAAGCGTAATTTTTTTAAAAAAGGTTAGTGTTCTATCTAGAGCAGTGAAAATGTTCACAGATTCGCATCCTACTAGCAAAGAAATGGACAAGAAAATCTGGTGTGGGAAGACATTACCATTCTATTCTGATTCCGTAAGCAGTAGTAATAGTATTTATTCAGTAGAATAAACACACTGCTTGGAAGATTTTTGGTTATGTAGTAATAGGGGCCAGGTTTTTTCCTTCTGGTAGTTCTGATCTACATACTCCAGGCAGATTTTGGTGGACCTGACTTATAATTCTTCTCACTGTTGTAAGCGTCTACTTATTTATATTCTGAATTCTTTAGGCCAGGAATTCAGTTCAGGAATCTAGAACGCAAATATACCTATAAGGAGTTAAGAATTTACTACTTCTTATGAAATGTAAAATAGAACAAGGGGCAAAAATCTCTTTCCTCATTTATATATGCAACTGAATATGTTGCATATCACAGAAGTACAGATTTTTATCTTCTTGGATTTTGTCTATTTATAAAACAGTTCAGAATTATTTTTGTTTTCTTTTACAGATATATATATATGAATTTTCTTTCTCTGTATATACATGTATGAATACTTTTGGCATTAATTGAAATGTCTACTTCCTCATTAAATCTCATTTTCTAAACCTTTAAATCTAATTTCTTGCCTTAAGTGATTAAAACCTCAGTTAAATCCTGAATAATCTGGGAGTTTTGTGTTTTATACATGTTCCTTTTGGTATCATGATACATATTTTTAGATGGAGCATGTCATACAGTGGCAACGAAAATAAAAAATGAGCTTCCTGTCTCCTGAGTGCCACCGGACCTTCTGAATCCAGGTCAATACCCAGCTACATTTATGAAACAAACCGTGGTACTCCATGGGTTACATGCCTGACAAAAAAAATTTTTACATGGTAATTTATTTAGGATGATAGCATAAGAAGATTGAATAACTCCTGGGACGGCTGGGAAAAGTTAATGTTTACCCTCTTTAGGAGCAGTGACTTTAATTTCACTGATGTAAGCATTGTTTATTTCAGCATTGTAACTGAAAGAGTGGAAACACTAGTATTTACCTTCTGTGGAAGTCAGGGAGTAATAAGACTGTGGGGAGAAGAAAAGAAGCAGACACACATACCTTGAACTACTCATCATTCTCCCCATGCCTCCATTTTTGGCTCTGTTAACACTATTTTTAAAGCCTATTTTGAATCCATACATGTTAGCCACATCATCAGCATCCCTGAAAGCATCTGTGTATCCCTCTGGACTAAAAGATACTATCTGATTTGATTATTAATTTCTACTTTTGTTTCATTAAAATCAGAGCATTTCCTAATATGTGACAGAGTAGTACAGAAGTTGTGATGTAAACTCAAAGTCAGCACGCTTCTTTAGTTAGGTCCTAACACCAACAATCAGCTACCTCTGCTTCTCTCTTCGGTAAGCAGCATTTCAAAATAGTTTACAAACAAGAGAAGGTTTAATAACAATGATAGTATATGCAAAGCATGTAATTAGCAAACATCACACTGTTAGATAGTAACTCAGCAGCTTCTTCTAACAACATACTTTAAATAACAATGGGAATATTGTAAATGACAGTATGTATATTGATGATACATTGTCGCCTTGACTGCTTTTGTTCATCTCTGCTACTTGCTATCCCCAAAGAAACAGCTGTTTAACAGCGAGGGTTGAGTTTTCCAAGGGATCAATGAAAGAATATATAATTTAAGAGTATTAGAAATAAAAGGCCAGAAGTCCAATGTACGCTCCCTGGAGGAAGAAAAAACAGAAAGAAATTTAAAGTTAATTAGAGCCAATCACTTCAGACATTGCACAAGCAACTTGAGGTATTACACTGGTACAAAATTCTGATTCTGTGAATTGGCAGTATTCTAAGAAGGGATTCCATCTGTGGTGTATCAATAGTCACACAAGACAAACTTAGATTAATAAAATAGGCAATTAGTCTCCAGGACACTTGGAAATTCTGAGCCTATATCTTGGAAAGAATTACAGCCGCATCTTTCTTTGACGTATAGGCCTTTTCTTCTGGATTATTTTTGTACCTCAAAGACAGATGTTTTCAAATCAATGCCATACAGAAAACTTCATGAAAGGCAGAGACTGCATTCACTTCCGTCTGATAATCCGATAAGGAAGTCTCAGAATGCAATACATGCTCATTTGATCAAATAAACATTTATACTAAGATAAATCTCTAATTATTAGCACATCTGGAACTCACTGCAAGAATCGAGGAAGTAGCAATGAAGTAAACCTCTTAATTCAAATTCTAATAGGAAAAAATAACCATCAAATTTCTACCTTCTAATTAAAAAAAAAAAGTGCCTCAAATCAAATATCCCAGTTTTCCAGTTTCAGTTAGTGTGTATTCAAACACATCTGATGGTTTTATCTGCACAGGAAGAACAAGTCCTAAATATGTTTTGGAAAGGTTTCCTGTAAGACTTCCCCCCAACCTTTGGAAGTCTTCCAGAAAGCATGAAAAAGAACATATGTTTGATTTACAGACAGAAACACCCAGGGAAGCAATAGGCAGAAAGATGAGTTAAAGGAAGAAAGTGAGTTTCATTTCTGCACAAAGATTGTTTTGAAACTTCGTCTTCAGTTAAAAGTCTTGACATAATTCCAAGGCTTAATTTATTTTGCCTGGGAGATCATCATTCTTAAGACGAATGTTCTAACTTTTTAGGTAAACTCAGCCAAAGGGAAAAATAAATATTTTAAATGAGAAATACCAATTGCCAAGAACATAAAGTGACAAGGAATAATCTAGACTCATATAACGATTATTATTTGCAATGAACGTTCAATTCCTTGTGATAAGTTTACTTTTCAGTGGGTCTTTACAGTTTCAAATAGGAATCTTTTAAGGATAAAGAATAAATATAACTAGTGAACTCCATTTTTCCAGTGTTTATGATCCTATGTGAAAGCCCAAATCATAAGGCATTTCAAGTGCACTGTGATATGACAATCTTACTTTATTTGTACTATTTAAAGACTTGATTCAAGGAAATCTTTTTGAAAAGGTACGTAACCATAGTCATCAACATAATTATGTGAATAACGCATCATATTCTGTACTGTTCAGAAGGACCTGGAATTGACTTGCATTCTATGTATCATAAAATCATATGTGCATCAATTTTACTATTGAGGGGGTGATCTGCGCAGTAACAAGTCCTCCTTGTAGTTTCCCTAAATTAAGGAAGTCCTGAAACGAGAGACCAGACCTCTTCCGCTTGTTTGGAAAATAAGTTTTGCAAACAGCAAACCAAAAATAAACTTTAGTTAAAACCAAAATCTGTTTTCCACTGAAATCTTGAATATGAGCCGAATCTTTAAAGGAACAGCATTAAATAACTAATGCTATGGCTTCTGGGCAGGATGGGGCTCTTCTGACAGATAATGATTTCCTTCCTCCAGTGCTGAACTGCCCTAAACTTTCTACAGGATGATTCTCCAGCTCGAACTTCCCTTTTAGCTAAGTCTATTTGCTTTGCATCAAGATATGTTGACAGTTTTCAGCTCTGGCTCCAGGAGTCCAGATGGTTCAATGAAAGTGAAGGATAATACCATATGATTTAGATTTTTTTTTTTTTCCTCCAGTACAAAAAGAACAGCTTAATGTCAGGTCAAATTTGTAATTCAAACTGAGAGGGACAGTAAACAAGAAGAGTTATGCTCTTACTCTGAAGAGGACAGTAAACAGGAAGAGAGCAGTTCAGGTAAAAAAATATATAAGATGCAAAAATTCTAAACCTAAAACATCTTTGAAATACGTCAGTTCTTCCCATTGTTTATGTGGAAGGCCATTACTATGAACTGTGGACCAAACTAAACCTGAATGTTTTCTGACTTGTATACAGAGACAGTCTAACGCACTATTCTCACGGATTATGAGAATAAATTAGGATCTTCACAGTAAAAATTAACCTTAATGAAAAAAAAGTCATCTATTTCAAGCAATCATGCTTTAAGCAGCGAAGCATTTGCAACAGTTACATGTTCAGCTCCTTCTGTTTATCCACAAGCTCTGTGCTACTTCACTGCTGGCATCTGCTGGGCAAATCTTACAGAGACTATTACCACTGCAGAGGCAGAATTAATTTCTTGCTATCAAATTGCACTTTTTCAGCTTTTACTTTCATCAGAGGGTTTCTCGCCCTCCTGCTCTCACCCTGAAGAGAGGCCACACAGGACACGATGATCATCTCGTGACAGGTCTGACATCTGGTCCAGGATTTCTGGATGGTTCAAGGCTCTAGATTTAGCCTCCTGAAGCAGAAATTCCTAGTAGTGACATCCCAGAAGAACGCAAAAGATCTGTCTGACCCCTTATCTATCCCCTGACTTGCCAGTTCCTTCCCTGCATCTTTCAAAGGGACTATCTGAAACACCAGCATTTTAGTAGTGAACTACTCTCCAGCTACACCAAAACTCATCAGTCACCAAGAGCATCTTCTCTTAAGACATTGCTGATTTCACTGATTTCAGACAAACTGTTACGCCAGTTTATTAGCTCACAGGATGCTCTGCTCCGCAGAAATGGCCCAAGGTATCTCAGCAGCATTCTTCTCTTTGCAATGCAAGCTTCCCTCAGCAGCCGCAATCTTGAAAAACTAAATAGGAAATAAGGCTTTCAGTGACACGGCTGTGAACTCTTTACTACACGACATGAGGACGAGCACACTTCTGCCTGCTTTCAGAAAAAAGCACAAACACAACTTTGAGCGCACTTTCCCACCGCGGCAAACAAAACCCACAGAAGAAAAGAGGAAACAAAGATATTTTTGGAACACAGGAATGTAAAACTCTTCAGAAAAATAGTGGTTTAGCTAATCTAGCCATTCCTATTCACAAAAATGACTAATGCTTCAGAATCTTGTACAGCGTTTGACCTTGAAGAAGTACTGCTGCAATTAACACTGCAAGGAGTTCACCTCACATGCACACGAATGCTGCAGTTCTCAAGAAAGACCCACAGATGGGCAGAGAACACTGAAATCTCTGCCACTTCTTCTGGAACAGCTGTTACAAAAGTGAATCATCTTCCTTGCACGAAAACCTTCTGGCAATTTCACTTCAAACAGATACAGTGTTCCTTCATGGAGCTTTTTTCTCCTCTGCTTTTGTAAGGCTGTTTAAATACTCCGCCCTCAGCAATGCTTACAGATTAGCTGACACTTATCAAAACCACTGCTGTTGTTTTGATTTAAGAGAGTTACTTTTCTTGGTATGTATTAATGCAAGGCTAGAGAAAATGCAGCTAGGTATTCACGCATGCTCAATGCTGCACCAGCACTTCGACTCCTACTCACATTTTCCTAGAGGAAGAAATGTACGTATTGACTTCATACAGGGACTACTACACTTTCATTTTTACACCCTCTGTACAGGACAATTTAATTTTATAGACATATATACACACACACACATACATATCTCCACCTATACATATCTATATATCTACACACTCACAGAATACACAATACAATAGAAATTGTCTTTTGTTCTAGAGCAACATAAACTCTTTATGCATGTATCTGAAGCTGGCAACTTTTAGAAAAGTAGTAAAGCATTTTTTTTTCAGTGATGTTCATCTGCCGAATCCTTTCTGTGAAGTTCATGTTTAAATCTGTATAAGCTACACTTCATCGAGCAGGTTTTACCTAGCCTAAGTCAAATTCGCAATTTCATTTTTCTTCTCAGTTCCTGAGTTATATCAAAATTAGATTTACTCTTCAAATAATCACACATTAACTGATGTAAAATCTTTAACTCATTACGTATCTCTAAAATTCCACCTGCTGAGGCAAATCTATTGCCTTTTCTGTTATAAGATCTTCTATATTATTCTATATATTATCATGGATCAATTTCACAGTCACTGAAATATTTGTGATCCTATGCACTGGACATATTTGAAATATTTCATGACAGAGTCTTTGTAGCAGGAGGAATTTACTTTTTTTCATATGGGTTTTTCTCCTCCTGGTCTCTGAGCTGCTAGTATTATCTTTTACTTGTAGAAGGGGAAAACAAAACAAAGCAAAAACCCCAACCACCCCAAAAAAACAACTTCCCTTTGAAAGCTAAGGAATAATGGCAAGCTTCAGTAGAAGAGAGCATACATTGCCACTGCATTTATTGAAGAGAACTGTCCACTGAGTGCAACAGTGAGTTCTGCATAAAAAAATCCCAATAATTATGTTACCAAGTGGCCAAAACCAAAAATGTGTTCAGGAGGCCCACCTCCGGGACTGTGTCCCTTGAAAAATCATCAAATATAGCATCTGAGTAGCCTCATTATTCCTTGTCATTCCTCATTATGTCTAATATGTCAGCCATTCAAAAAAAAACAAGCATAGAACAAAATGTTTCCATAAATTATAAAGTTTGTACTACTTTGCTGAATTGAAGATAAATAGCTATTTCTTCCAATATAGATCTTTGTCTAAGACACGTACGTGGTGGAAACTCTGTGGCTAAAAGAGCAAGATTCATTTGTACGAGCAACAGAAAGGCTGTATACATATTGGTATGAATAGTAAGGTTGCTTTTGGCCACTAATTTTCCCTCCAGTTGTCATCATACCATAAACTGTTGGAAAAAAATATTTATACAGCTTAAAGAAGAAAAATGGTTCAGTAATCACTCTGCACGCTGGAATGAAACTCAAACATCATTTCCAAGGAGAGCTTCTTAGAACATTTGACCGTGAAAATATGTTGGTAGCATAAATTCAAATACTATAGGGCGCCAACAAAGATCTGTGGGGTCTGTTTCACAGACGCAGGGACTAGAAATATATTAACTTTGTTAATGCCATTTTCAATTAATAATACCTTGAAAAGCAATCATAGTTTTTTAAATAAACTGTCTGTGTTTAATTTCTGTAAATTTCAAGCCTTAGTGCTGCATTTACAACAACACATTTTTGTTCTCAAATTAAATGGAACTTCGGCACTGAACCATTAGTCATTTTGCAGAAACATCTGTATGTAAAGCAATACTTGAAAAGGCACGCCCAGCTTCAGGGAGACGCTCAGATCCCACCACTGCAGTGAGACCGAAACCAGTGTGCTACTCAACTGAATCAGAGGCTAGCTCCGTGCTGCACACATACAGTCATGAGATACCGATACATGAGATACTGAGGCATTAACTGCATACAGGTCCTTCAGGTGTGGAGCTTTCCCTCTTTGCCAAATGTTGCTGTGAGCACTAAGCATTCTGGACAGCACTTGTAGTCAGGGAAGGCAAGAACTACGCAAGAAGCCCCCAAAGAAATGAGTCGGAGTTTTCTGCCTAACTCCAACGCCTCCTGCATGACATTGTTCTCCACCTCCTGGAGAAAAGCCGGCTTTGTGAGCTGTCATAGTCTTAGCTCTTTGCCTCCAGCTTCCCTTACTTTCTGGATATTCAGAGAAAAACTCAGTTAAAAGTCACTTTTGGCCTACAGAAAATTAAAGTTCATCTCCAACTGTATTGGGTCACATCTTCTGAGCTGCACAATTCTGGAGAAAATGCAGAAGAAACTGTTAACTTACATTGACCTGGGCACTAACTAACAGTAAAAGCTGCTCCAAAGCATGCGACAAACTGTTAAGATTTGCTAATGGTAGTTGAAAATATTCATAAACTGAGATCTCACATGCAATTTCGAAATGAAATGCCACTGTCAAACCAAACTGACCACATACACTCTTTCCCTCCCCTCCGGGCAGACGTGACAGAGTCCCCAGCTCTGGAAGTCAATAAACAACATTCTAGAAGAAATGAAAGGAGGAAGAGCTGTCATGAGACTTTACAGTCACAGGTGCAGATAGACAAAGATCAACCCACAAAGACTCTACCATTATAGTATAGTAACCATTCCAAAGTTTCAAAATTTATAGGGATTTGGTTAAGGGGGCTTGCTGTCAATTAAGCCGGTAATCTTACGCTAGCAAATGTATCCTCCACAATTATTAATACTTAACACTCATTGCTATCAAACTCTGGAGCATAAATGCATTTTATACTTTTATAAACTGGCAAATAACAGTTAATAAGCAGCATGTCTACCCTCTCTTGGAACTCGTCTACCTCTATAATATTATAACCCTGAGGAAAGATTTGACCTGTAGAATCATAGCTATCGGTTTCCAGTACTTTACTTTTTTCTCGCTTGCTGTTCCTCTTTGTATATTTAAAACACTCAGAATGTACGAACAGGCTTCTAATCATCCGCAAAGCAACCTACGCTGCTGGATCCTCAATATTTGCCTTCTATTTGAAATCAGTTTTTGCAGGTGATCAGCAGTTCTGACAGTGGTTTTTGGCACAGGAGTGGGAGTCTGAGTCCCAAAGCAGAAATGCAAATTACAGTAATACAGAAAGAGAGCGCATTTTGACTTGCAAATCTTTGCTTTAGATTTAGCATGTATTCACGTCTGATTAAAACTCAGAGACTGAAATACAGCTATTATAATTGGATTTCTAAAGCCTACTCTAATTTTTCAACTCATTAGTAATTCATGCATTTTGATCAAATTTTCACTCTCTAGCAATTCTTTAAAGCACATCTTTGAAAGTGAGCTGCATAAGGAGTTCTGTGATTAGACAGATTCAAACCAATTCAGTAGCTTTGTTTATAGGGCAGCTGCCAAGATCTGAGTCACTAAGTCAGCCTGTGACATGCTCGCTTGTATAACTTGTATTCTTTGGCAGCACTTGAGGGTTTTGCATATCTGTTGTTGGATACACAACTCTAATCGCATGTAAAAAAAATGAAATGGAGTGATAAATTTGTATGAAATTAGTTTTAAACTGTACTCGTTAAATCCAGTGGAGATCAGCGTATTTTTTTACATCTTGCACCACCCTTTTACCTTGTGGCCAAATAAAAGAGAAAGACTTGAAGCTGATGAAAAGCAAACCTCTTGCCATAGATCACACTTTTGATTTACAGAACAGGTTTAAATCCACCAGGATACTGTATCTTCTTTGACAGCAGAACTTGGTAGATAGATCACAGGAGCAAACTCAATCAATTCACCACAGGTACCATCAACTTCAGCCTGCTGCGTACCGACAGCCACCTCCATGCAGACAGAGAAAGCACATTCTGTCTGTCTCGCTCTCTCCCTCCATCCACTTAATTGAATTAGGGAAAGGACAGGGGAAAGCATAGTAAACTTCAAGCGCATTTGTTTTCTTTTTAAGCAAAAGTTGAATGTAATACTAAAATAATTGGTCACCATCACTCAGAGATCTGTTCCTCTCTTTTCCTCCAGATTTCATACCTCTGGGAGCTGTTTCCTAACTAAGTGGCTCGAGATCAACAAAAACCAATAAATGCTTGAGAGATTATTTGCTTTGCTTCCTCTAATGTCTAGCAAATGGTTAGCCTTTTTAAAGCACCAGTTTTTAGTCTCCTAGCATTTCATTTTTTGGATTAAAAGAGTTTCTAGTCACCAACTGTTATTTTTTTTCCTCCTAAAACAGAGGTTTATTTAGTGGAACAGCCAACTCTTATCAATTTGATGACTCTGGCATCCTCTTTAGGTGGTATAATACAATCCAATTTCATATCAGATTTTAAAGCTTGTCAGAGCTTGCTTAGCTGTTCCTATTTACCTCTCTCTGGAAAAGAAAGGAAATGTTTTGCTTGCTTTCTTGTCTCATTTTGCCTTTGAGGATTCCAGTGGGCCAGGCTGAAATCCAGAATATTAATTACCTTGTATACCATTACGTCAACATGATCTGGAGGAAACAGATTTTTCTCAGTTTCCTGTTCAAAATGATGTGGGTTAAAGTCAGATAAAACATTTGATAGTTGAGGACTGGGCCCTCTCTATATGCAATCGGTTCTTCCTTATCTAGTAAAGCATTGTTTTTAATTTCATGCTCTGTTACTGCCAGGCTGAAGTGAAATCACATTATTAATTTTTCTTCTTTGACCTTTCCACACCTACAACTTCATGTTTTTACACTTTGAGGTAGGGTGCCTGATGGTCAAGGATGAGAAGGTAAAGGTAGTCATGAAGGAAGTTAATCTGTAGAGCTTGAGGTCACCTCAGCAGGCACAGAATTGGAGTGCTTCCCCCCATTATTTAGATTCAGACTGGTATTGGGTTAGTTTCATTTGAATTCTGGTGAAATGCATTCACCAGATGACCAAATAAAAAACTTGAAGAGGAATTTGTCACCCACTGGCTGGAGATCAGTCCAGAGCCTGAGAGATGAAGTGACAAAATTCCTACGGGGGAAGAACATGAACCAGTTCCAGTGAAGAGAATAAAGTGTAAGGAGACAGACAAGAATCCACCCAGGCTGCAGGAAAGCCTTGTTAGGGGCACCTCCTCTGGGACAGAGAACTCTATGATGTTCTACATTATCTAGACAATCTCACCTAGGCTCCCTTTCCCATGAAAGGTTGGACCATATGCTCTTTAAAGGTCCCTTCGAACCTGGCCTGTTCTATGGTTCTGCACATTACGTTTTTAACACCCTGTACATGGGCCATGTTACGGTGCTTCTGGAACTACTCCCTTGCAGACCACCATAGCATCCCACAACCAGTCTGAACTCTAATCTGTTGACAAATTACTCGTTGGCAGATGGTGGCAAGCAATGGCATAAAGACCCATCGTACAGTGGATAGCTAGGAATTTCCTTCCTAAAAGCAAGTAAGTTCTAGGCTTTGGGTCAGAAGGAAGAGAAGGGCAAAATGCCTTTTTGGACACAAAGCTCTTGGTTTCTCTTCCAATCACTGAGTGTGGCTGCAAAGTTCCACCTCCCATGCCAGATCTAGAGGCTTAGAAATTATACACAGAAGAATGGTCTTGTACCAAGTAACGGAAAACAACAGTGCTGACTGTAGGGTAACAGGCGGGGGGGGGGGCGACAACAACAACAAAACCAAACAACACGAAAACCTGAAACCAGTTGTGAGGTCGGCCACTGCCTGAAACAGTAGAGGTCTTGCTTCCATGTGCACATCCTGATGAACGAAAGGAAACTTCTGTTTATGGCAGAAAAACAACAGTGCCACTAGCAGCATGAGGACACCACACACAATGCTTTCATTGTTTCTAGATTCTTTCATTGGACAGAAAGAACACATCTAATTCAGTCTCAGAAAAGGAGGAGTTTTCTTCCTAAACTGGGCTGTAATCAGCTGTGAACAGGAGGTGTCTGAGATTTCAAAGGGCTTCCTAGGCAGCAATATGCTGCTACATTAAGGAAACTCCAGGCCTGACAGGCTGGAATGGAGTCGAATAATCAGAATGCCTGTATTTCCCTCCAACATCAGCTCTGCCCAGCAGGAGGTCAGGGGACTTTACCACACCTGCCTTCCTCTCTCTTGGCCCACGCACCAGCAGGAATTGATCAGCTGATCTGAACTATGCAACAAGTACATCCTTGTCTGGTCCTAATCCTACAAGTGGCAAATGATGGCGAAAACTCAGCCGCAAGCTTAGAAAGCAAGCTGGCAAGATGGACTGCAAGGCCACAGAGGGAACTTACACTCATATGTCCCTGCTACAGCATTTACTGAGATTTAGTATTTTTTTGCTTTGCAAAAGCAGACAATTTTCAAGAGGGAAGAGCAATTAAACGGGATTACTTTAGTAAGGCAGGCTTCCTCACATGAAAATATCCAATTCTTAATTAGCAAAATATTTTCATACTTCTAATTTCCTGGTAATCTTATTTCTCAGAAGACACTGTTGGCTGTGCTAGCATCACGTTCAAAACGTTTTTAATAATTTCAAGCATTAAGGGGAAAAGTAGAAGTTTCATTTTATCCAAAAGATAAAAAAATGCTTCATATGAAAATTTAATTGTCAGTGATAAACACAATCCGGAATTTGCTCGGTTTATTTGAGACTAGGGAGTATTAGATGCGCTTTTTTCATTTTCCTGGGCAGGTAGGGAGCTCAGGGCAAAACACTTCTGCTTCAAAGGTAATGTATGCTGTTACATCATAGAAAATATTTCCAGCATTACCGGCTGGAGCTCATATCATTTATTCTCAAGAATCCATGACCTGTTTGGAACTGAAACTCAAGTGCAAGTGGAAGAAAAGAAGGTTATCAGGAGTAGTCAGCATGGATTCACCAAGGGGAAATCATGCCTGACCAATCTGATAGCTTTCTACGATGGCATGACTGGCTGGGTAGACGAAGGGA
>Ga0181612_152900_pt1 | contig 12514 bp, 7 predicted proteins | sample HoacroProtozoa21_FD_119630 | JGI IMG/M metagenome (GOLD analysis project Ga0181612, IMG submission 119630) | Hoatzin crop microbial communities from Cojedes, Venezuel. Combined Assembly of Gp0051906, Gp0051904, Gp0051908 | reverse complement strand
GCTTCAGTTTGTGCCTGTTGCCCCTTGTCCTGTCGCTGGGCACCACTGAAAAGAGTCTGGCCCCGTCCTCCTGACACCCACCCTTCAGATATTTATAGGCGTTTCTAAGGTCCCCTCACAGCCTTCTCTTCTCCAGGCTGAACAAGCCCAACTCCCTCACCCTTTCCTGGTAGGAGAGATGCTCCAGTCCCCTCATCATCATTTGCTTGGAATTGAAAGAGAAACCCTGGTGCTTTTCTCTAAAAAACCAGTCATAGGGAAGTCTCAGCACTGGACGAGTTTATCCCAGAATTAACAACATCGTTCTGGAGGGCCTTGGAAATCTTCTTGTATGCAGGTTCTCCAAGGCAACTGGATGTGCAGGACACCTTCTTCTGGCCAGTCACTGATACCAAAGGAGTTCAAGGTTGCTGTGAAAATCTGGTACCTAGCAACGTCTTGGAATGGTGCTTTGGGAGGGGGCTGTAACAAACAAAAAGAGCAGCAGACTTCAGTGGGCCCATCGGGGTTTTCCCTTTAGCTGCTTTGTTCCTGCATCACTGCAGAGCCATTGCCCTGAACTTTCCCCGACATCTCATCTGCACCCTCCTGCAACAGGTCTCAAGAGACTGGGTTCAGACTCTCAGAGGGGCTTCACATTTGGAGAAGGGTGGCCAGGCTGGCAGAGAGGGGATAGAAAGGCAAGTGTTATATTCCCATTCACCTCACACCCCAGGAATCTGAGAATTAATGCATCCATTGTAGACTTGAATTTCCCTAGTGGTTAACTCTAATTTTCTGCAGCTGCACAGACATTAGTCTAGCAATAATACTCCTAATAACAGTGATGGCTGAGACAGTCAGATAAAAAAGATCACTTGGGTTTTGGAAAAAAAAAAAAGATACCACAGATATATCACCCTACATGAACCTGTTATTAAAAATTATTTTCTGGGCAACCCTAAATATCCTAATAGTTTAAAAACAAAAACAGTGAGAGTTAAGGGCCTCATTTCCCTAGCGACAACACAACCAATACTTGCTCTGAAAATAATGAACTGTAGGTAGCTCCTTTATTCAGCCTTTTATGTACAGAGAGCTCATTGGCATGACTGGCTGACTGAGTTTCATACATCAGCTGGGATACATAATTTTGCTTAGAAGTCTGCCCTGGGATGAATTACCCATGTTCTTTAAGGGAGGCACAAGCAGTTTCTTAAAGAATGTTGCACCACTGGTGTCCTTCTGCTGTTGATACACCTGTAGGAGCATTGCTTGTTGCTCTTTGTGGCCCTTGCCAGACTTAGCTCCAGGTGGGCTTTGGCTTTCCTAACCTCACCCCTGCACACATGGGCAGTGCCTCTGTGTTTTTCCTGGTTCAATGTCCCTGCTGACACATCTAGTATTCTTCCTTTTTCCGTTTAAGTTTTGTCAGGACCCACTTGTTCACCCATGCAAGCTTCCTGCCAGTCTTGCATGACTTCCTGCTCTCCAGGATGGACCACACTTCAGCTTGGAGGAGGTGGTCCTTGAAATTCAACCAGCTACAGATGTAAGATCCATCTGTTGGCTCTATACACAGACAGAACTTCTGCAGTTTAAGGTGTTGGGAAGCAGAGAAACAGCCTGATACATACAGTTGACTTAGATCTGGTTTTGTGAGGGAAGGAGAGCTTGCCTAGCTGCACCTTTTGTCTTGGTTGTGAAGCTTTGGATAGTCACTTCTAAGTGTTGCAATAGCAGTGGAAGGCATTGGAAAGATGAAGAAATGGGTCTGCAGATGTCAGCAAACTAGCAGATAGAGGTCAATGGAGCAGAAGTAGAGTAGTAACAGTCTGGACTTGTTTTCATGTAGGTCAGTCCAGTCTACCTTGCTTACTTTTGGGACTGGCAGTGTCCTGCCTACCCCACTGCTCGGCAGCTGATGACCTGAGCTTCCTTGCCCACACCAGCTGCCATGTACACTGATGCCTTGCCTGTTGGGCAAAAATGGCAGACTCTGTTTCACTGTGAAAGTAGTTTGTGTGACGACGTATGTATCATCATTCTGAGTCTTCATCCCTGGTTAAAACACCCAGACTTGGTCTCTCCTCTGAAGAAATCCCCTTTAACCAGCAGGTGTTTTCTCACGGACTCTCCCAGGTGGGTCACGATGGTGCTACCCCTGAGAGCTGCTGGCTGCTGGAAGAGCTCACTGTCATCGTGCCCACAAAAGGCGTCATGTATAACTTTGTCTGTAAGTGCTGGCTGGCCAGAGACAAAGGTGATGGACTCACCTCACGAATCCTCAACATCCTGGATGCAGACTGTGTTAACATTGGCCTCAAGGTAGGCTCTAGCCTCATCTTGTGTCTTTAACTGTTGCATGGACCTGTGCTGATATAGGTTATGTGTCAGCAGTTCTCGTGCTTTGACTTCTGCATGTGGTTTGAGCCTTTTATTTGCAGTGGGTTTCTTTGTCATTTCTTCAGCAAAATCTTTAGGAATGTTTTACTTTCTTTACCACTTAGTCCACGGTCTAATAATGGCTGGATGCAGCCATGGCATAGGCAGAGGACAGGGTAGGACAGGGTAGGTAGGAGACAGCTCAGCAGCATGGCCTCATTTTGTCACCACACCTGGGGAACCTGCAAGGTGAACATCTTGGTGTAATCTAACTCCATCGTGCCTTCTTTGAGGGGATATCTCCAACTCATCAAATGAGAGCAGGGGAGACATTTCAATCTCTGCATAGTGTGGCTACACATCAGCTTTTCTAATATGGGATACGGAAACTGATTTCATTTAGGAACTAATAATAATTGGAAGGTGTTGAAACATGGACACATTTGTAAGCTTGATCTTTGAAATGAATAACTGATTAAAGTTGATTAAGCAATGAAAAAGCCTGTATAGTCTTTTCGTATGTGTATATGAAATCTGAAGTAATGTGTCCTATGTTGTATTTCAACTAAGTACAAATTGGAAAGATGAGCTGTGTTGATTTTGGATGTAAGATTTACAATAGGCATCACAGCCTGTATAAATGGGATAATAATACTGTGTTTAATACCTGTATGGCAATTTAAAATCTCTATAGATATGTTTCTGTTTACAGTGAGGTTACACTTTCGTACAACATTAATTTTTCTTTATGTTGCTCTTGATTCCCAAACTACAGATATTCTCCTGAAATCTTTTTTGTTCCCCAGACACACAAAAGCATGATAACATTTTTAGCATCTGTGAAGGATTCAATAATCCAACACAGGTTTTGGTGGTAGAATTGACCGAAGAGGGAAAGTAAATTGCCTCAGACTGAATACTAAGGTTAAAACGTAGTCTCTTAAAAACTTCCCATCAGTTGTTTAACCTCCTGGATAAGGCTTCCAAACTCCTATCAATGAGCTGATGGCTTGCCCTTAGATTGAACTGGATGTTAATGAAAACTTACTTTCAGTCTTCCTTTAAAATATTATTTTCATAAGCATGCCAAAATTAGACACATCTAACTATGTTTTTTTCTATGATGCTGGGCCAGAAACTTGCTGAAAGGTTTGAAAGAAATCAGGGAAGTTGCTTGAGACATGAAATCAGAAGTGCGCATTTGGCTTTCTGATCAGTCTCCTAGTTGAGGGAATTAGGGACTGTTCCCTTGTAAATAGGTGTAGTTAGAAATGGAGTTTAATTATTTTTTTAGAGTTCAAAGAAGACTAATACCTTTAATGGCTTTGGGAAAGTTAATGCTCTTTTGTTTTGCTTTTGCTTGATTCTTTCACATCGATACATACCCATTTCAATTTAATTTTCTTCTTGGCTTGATATTCCCTCTTTGTGTTTTAAACTGTGATTGCCTTCCCATACATAGAGAAACTAGTTAATGATGTCCACTACAGTCATTAAAAACCTTTAATGTGTTTGTAAAAGAATTCTTCTTCTCCCACCTACAGCAGATATGATGCTCTGCTGAAGTGCAGATGTAAAATGTGTACGGATGGATATGTGATCAACAGGTTACTTGGGACTGAACAAACATGAAAAATAGGTTTTTCCATGACAGTATTTCTTTGCACTGTTTATTTATGTGGCAATCACAATTCAGGCCCATAAAACTTGCCTAGCAGTGCACTATTTGAAATATGTTTTGTTGGGACTGTTTCTTGATATTCTTCTGCCTCTTAAATCCAGAGGTCTTGTTACCATAGGTACGATCTTGAAAGCATCTAAGTGGTGTAAATGTCTTAGTGCCACTGACAGCCACAGAGACTTGCACACTTTTGAAATATTTTATTCTGAATCTTATTATTCACATGTCAAGAGAAGAGAACAAAGTTAGGCTAATAAGGTGAAAATTATGCAAAACATCTTTTCACAAATTGGCATACCTTTAAAGTATGAGATCTGGGAACATTCTGTGTTTGATGCAGCAGTGTGCATTCCACTGAGAGACAGGATAGCTGCATTTTTTTCTGCTGTACAGAGCATTTGGATATATAGCCTTTACAACTGTTAGTGACTCTGGAATAAATGTTGCCCAGATGGACAGCGAATGCTTGGCAGAAACATTTTGCTGTCAAGGGAAAGAAAAAATTGCATCTTTGGGAGCTGTTTTTTAAAAATGGCAAAAGTTTGGTGCAGTACACAGGTCTGGAGTGCTGGGAGGTGGCTGGAGGCAGACGGCAGTAGCAGAGGGTTGGAGATCTACACACTGACGTGAGGGTTGTGACTCCTGTGGAGAAGCATTTTAGCAGGTCTTCATCACTCCCCAAGCATGTGCTTTTCACTATGAGTGTGCCTCTGTGTGAGTCTGTTATCTAGGCTGAGAAAAATCTGAAGAAAAAGTCATAAATGATGCAAAGAGGAAGGTCCTGTAGCAAGTTGCCATCTCTAACTTTGCCTCTGAGCAGCATGGTGTGGAGACAACCCAAGAATCTGTGTTGTAACCATTTCTGTCAGAGAAGTAGATCTCCTGCAGAGCCTGTCTAGTATTGTGCCCAGGCTTTTGTGTGGGCTAAAAACAGCTGTTTGAATGAGATCTTCTGATTGTTTCAAATCCTCACCAGATCCTCTACGAAGTGACGGTTGTGACTGGAGACATCGAAAGCGGTGGTACAGATGCCAGTATTTTCATGACTGTCTTTGGATCCAATGGGAACACTGAGGAGATGCAGCTGGAAAAAAATGGAGACAGGTGCAGTAACTATGTCATTTTTGTTGGTTACAAGTGGAGTGATAACAGATTCTGGTGTCAAGTCAGGAAGCACTCAGGGCTCTGATCATGCTCCTACCGAAACACAAATATAAACTCCCATTGACTTTATAGATTCAGAAACGGGCCCCTTGTAAGTGTTATTATAATGTTTTTAGCAGAGTGGAGGAAAGGAGAGCACTGTGCAGCTAGGAGAATCATCTTTTGTCATTTGCAGAAGTTTTGTTTACCCATGGCTTTAGAGAAGAGCATTGAGAACAAAAAATATTAATTTTAAAGTCTTGCATCAGCTCCAAGAGGAACTGTGGACATTGCATGAAACCACAGGTGCAATTTCTGAAAAATGCATCTTTGGTGGAAAAATAAGTAATTTAATTTAAAGATTGTTTAATGGGAAAACATGAGAAACTAAGTAACGAAAGAAAGACAAGCCAGCACACACATACCTGCCTTGGGAAGTGCCTGTGCTGGGAAGGTGCTGAGTTTCCTCTGTCTGCTCCTCTCGTTTTCTGAGCTGTCCAAACGTGACCCAGCTTGGTCCGGAAGCCGCGTGAGGGATGCCAGGGCCTGAGCTGCTAAGCTGAGGGCCTTGCTGAAAGTGGGCTTCTTAGCTTGGATTCTTTGCCACAATAATGTAACCGCGCAGATTTGGAACTGTAGCCGGCTCATCAGCAGCTGGCCCAGAAGGGACATACCACGACATCTGTCTGCCCAGATGTGGCCTTGTGGTGCAGAGAGATGGAAATGGGCCATGAGCTGCGCAGAATGCTGCACTGAGTGCTTGGATTTTACTAAAAAGCTGAAATCTCATGTTTTCTTCAGCAGAGACATCTAACAAATGCTGCAGCCCTAGTCTGACGCCAGCACTTCTGTAAGCCAAAAAGCCCCACGTGCCACTGGTGCATTCCGTAATGCTGTCGTGTTTCTTTCTAGCACCTCCCTTGGTACTGAAAGTTTTGGCATACACAAGAATTAACACGGCACTAACCATCTTTCAGAGATGGGTTTCTTCAGGCTTAAATTTAATTAATTGACTACCTCTGATCTTACTCAGCAAAGCATCTCCAGAGCATCGGGAGGGCTGGAGCATTTGGACACATCGTTTGAGCTCAGCTTGCTGAGGTGATGCTGGACCCTTCCCCCAGCCTCCTGGCAATGCAGTTCCTCTGTCGGAGCTTTGCACATCGCATGTGGGCTGCATGATTGAAGATAAGGCTCCCTGCACAGAGGTTTTTGCTCAGGGAATGTTTTACTTGCAGTTGTCATAGCATAGTGGGTGTCTGGACAGGCGTGTTCGTCTAAGCTTGAAATCTTCATGTGTTTAGTTGGTAACAAGCATGTGCCTTGTTTGCTCTGAAAAAAAATGTAGCAGAGGTGCTGCTGACTAAAATCTCCACAAGACACGTGGCTAAATCACACAGAAAGCTGTACCTCTTGGCCTTGTTCCCCGTCACAGAGGCATCCAATAAGCGGGGCAATGCACCTGGGTTACCAGAGTGTCTGGTTGTTGGTGACATCCCGCTTCCAAGAACCCAGGCACTCCCAGACGGATCTCTTATGCTATTTTAAGCCCAATATTCAATCCCTGTAGGTGGGAAAATGGACCACATCTGTTTGTATTTAAAAGTAAAGCAGAATTCACATCGGGGTGTGTCAATCAAGAATTTCTAAAAGAGACCAAAACAGCTCCAACCCCTCAAGAAAGGGATTGCAGTTTTGTTCCACCTGGCCAGGCAAGCAATATCTGTCCCTAAACTATGTGGCCTGTGAAAAACCATCACATTTGTCCATGCGGGTGGGATGGACAATCTCTGCTATAAGGCTATGAAGATGCAATAAAGCAGGGCCGCACAGTTTGTATGTTATTAGTTGCTTGGCTTGTCTTCTGCCAGTACAAGATCTGCAAAAGGTGATGAAAACTCATTGGGGCTGTATAAAGAACAAGGACTTGTAAAACACAGCTATTAATAACTTAATATCACCCAGGATGCTGTGCTCTTCTTTGGGGATGTACTAACACATATCTGCTAGTTGGAGACACTCTGTATCACTCCTCCAACTCTACAGAGCTCTTTAGAGTCGTCTCGTTAGCACCCTCTGCAGAGGACATGCATGTCCCCAGGTACACACACTACCTGCTTCCACACCACTCCCGCCAGTCTTCATCCAGCTGTTAGCAGCGCAGGCTTCCCCATCTCGTGTTTCATGTGGAAATCTCACCACCCTTCATGCCAGCAGTGAGGCACGGGTGAGAGCTGCTGCAACCAAATGGCAAAAGGCACTTCATCTTTACTGGGGCCATCCAGTGCCAATTCACTCACAGCAGCTTAGTGCATTACGAAGAACCATCTGTCTAACCTGCCGCAGATTTAAGGCAATTTTAGCTACATTACTGTTATTGCCAAGACCTCTGGGCAAGAGAAATATTTATAAGTGCAGGCATGGGTAGGAAAGCTTAATGAAATCCCTGAGATAAATGCTTCAGTGTCCCGGAAAAGGAATAGCAGCAGTCAGCTTGTCTGGGTCCTTCTTTCCTTCTCAAATTTTTTCAGGTTTATGTTCACATTCATATAAATTAGGGATGGAAAGGAGCTCTAGGGTCACCTAGTTTGTCTCTTCAGCAATTGTTTTCCTCTAGTACAATGACTTCTTGGAAGTAGCCAGTGAGTATCAGCCTTACAAACTGTAAATGGGGCATTTACTGAAGATGAATAATGGTTTATTTTGCTAACAGACTGTTTAACTTAGAGTTTCTCAGGCTGGAAAAGAGCAGAGTGAGAGAATTCTATGCAGCTTTGTAGGTAACAGTTGTTGTAATGAAAACTGATCATAGGATCATGGGATAATTCAGGCTGGAAGGGTCACACCTTTTTCTTAAATAGAGGTGGAAATCAATCCAGTCCAGCCACAAAAGCACATTCTCATAGTGAGACAGGCTGTCGTGGTATCTCGTACCACTGAAAGACAAATAACAAGAGAAGCGATATTTTCAAAGAGCAAACATAACCCTTAATAACTAGAAATGGACTGGGACCAGAATACCCTATCCAAACGCCTCTGGGAGTGCAGGGAAAGCAGTGCCTGGATGAAAACTGAGAGGCTTGAGCCAGTCCCTGGTGCTAACATCTGCAGCTATGCAGGCTCAGATAATGGTGTGAGGATAATCACATTCATGCTGCAGGGTGTAATCTGAGCAGAGGTTGGTAAAGAAATGGGTTTTTTCTTCACATACTGGCACCGCACAACTGCAGGAGGCTGAGTACATTGCCAGGAACGAGATGTTATCGTTGTGGATTGTCTATACTGTGGTAGTGCCCACAGTTTGCAGAGCTCTCTCCAAACCTCTCAGCAGACTGGAATAACTCACTCACGAGAAGTCTGCATGAAGGATGAACCTCAACAGCACAGTGGTCATGGTGGTGCTTGGTAGACCCCTGGGTTTGGCTGCTCTTTACTTAGCAAAGGTTGGATTTACATATCCGAGCCCACAGCAGGTCTGCCAGAACGTTTTGAGGGCAAACCTAGAAGATACACTTGCTCTAAGCAGAGTAATATAGAGCCTGAGGTAGCACTTTCACTGGAGCGAGGCTTTCTTCCTAGCATCATTTGTTCTAAGAGGGAGGCAGGGCAGCTGTGATCCTCACCAGTGTAATATCTTCTTCAAGAAGCATATGTTAGCTGTTTTTCCCTGTTTTGTGCTTTCTGCTGATTGCTGTGGATGAGCAGTTCCTGCACACCCTTGTGCCTATATACAGCAGCCAAGCACAGGGTAAGATTTTTCGTGCAATGTTACACAAACCCACCCTTGTTCTTACGAAAGACAGAGCTAGTTTGCAAATCAAAATTCCCCAAATTCAGGAGGGGAGTGTGAGATTGTCCATTTTGACTCCTATCTAACAAATTTTGCCTGCGCTTACTAAATTTCAGCATTGGGCTCCAACTTGCAATCAGGTTGCCATATTTAGCTGAGCTGCAGCAACTGTCTATCACGGTGGCAAACACAAAGTTATGTTCTGCATCTCAGTGACAGAAGATTAAGCAAAATAGCTTTGCCTTCTAGTTGGGACGGGCTAAGGGCAGGCACGTGGGCAGATGCCAGGGGGAAGGCGATGTGCAGAAACCTGACTGTGAGTCTCTGTTGTTCTGGTTGCAAACAGAGTGATAATGTATGCTCCAGGCTGCCTGGAACGACTCCAGGTGCCTCATATGGTCTTGATTTTCCAGGGGAGGAGGAATCCCTGCCAAATCTGCACTGAGGTGTCTTGCCAAAAGCACAGTAGCTAGCTATTGCGGGACAGGAAAGCTCAAGTCCAGTAAAGTCCACTCATAAACTTTTAACTTGAGGCTGTTGGCAAGGTGCAAGCTGGAGCAGGGACAGGGGACGGAGGTGCAGCGATGCTGTAAAGCAGCGGGAAACCTCCTCGTTCTTTCAATCCCCCCAGGTTTGAGCGGGGCCAAGAGGACAGTTTCATTATGGAGATCGCCGACATCGCACCCCTGAGGAAGATGAGGATCCGGACGGACGGGAAGGGGACTCGCCCGCACTGGTTCCTGGAGAGGGTAAAGCAGTTCACACCGCGCGTCTCTTTGCAGCCTGCTTGTGCTCAAGCCTCTCAGCCCTTGAGAAAGAGGAGAAAGGTAGCAAGTGACTCGCTTTTATTAATTTTCTACATTTTTCCATGTGGTTTCTCACTTTTTTTACTTGCAGGAATTGAGTCAAAAAAGAAGTGAGCAAGGGCAAAAACTGTGCTGTAAAGCTTTGCCACAGTCTCTGCTGTTAGATTTCACTCTCCCTCCCTGCAAAAGACCCTTGGCTTGCCACCCAGGGCACCTGCAATATCTTCTGGTCCCTGGGATGTAGCCTCAGCTCTTGCAGACCCCTGCCGTGCTCTGACCCCATGGGAGAGTAGATCCCCCTCTGCCAGGCAGAGACAGTTAGCATGGGCATGGGCTGAGTGGGACATTGCTAAATAGTCCATCTTTTCAGGTGAAACATCACATCTCTCCCCTTCTCTTCTCCCTCTAGCACACGGGCAGTTTCCATTCTTTTCTTCATACACATAAGCTGTTTTTTCTTCTTGCATTTTGAATACAGCATACAAAACCGCTCCCACCGCTTCTGTTGATTGTATTTTTCCCTGGTGTCCTTTCTCACAAAAAAGCACATTGCTTGCCTTTATCCTTTCTACCAAACCACCAGCCCCAAGTAAACATCACTTATGTTTGGACAGTAAAACGTAGTTTGCTTGTTATGGGTCACTATAATTACATTTCTAGGATGGAGATGGAGTGATGTGGTGATTCCACACCATCAGATGTCATTAAGGGAGGAACATCTCTTTGCCATGTTAATTTAGCATGCTTTTCTGGAGTAGATATCTTGCTGGATTTCTGTATCTTGACTTTTTTACGAGGAAAGGTTAAGACCCAATAGCTTAACCCATAGTCAGAAAGAATAGTGCAGGATTTTTTAGTGGGTCCTTCATCCTTTTCGACTAGTCTGAAGCTGTCTTTCATCTTCCCACAACTAATGTGTTTCTAAATACTGGTCCTAGGTGGCCACTAGTTTCCAGTGAAGTGATGAACTGTTCTTCACCTCCATTACCATGGGCTAAAAAGTGTTTCAGTGGTGCAGGACCTTTTTGTACTCGAGCATTTTCACTTTTAAGTTTCTTCTCAGCAACTCTTGTGCAGCTTTCCAAAGCATTAGACCAGCAGCATGTATCTTCTGAATACACGCCACAGAAACACAATTTTTCTCTCTGTGCCTAAAAAATAACTCAATCTGTTCTCTGATTTGATTCAGTCTTCTTGGTTGAACTCCCTTTGCCAGTTCCCCAGTACCTTCCCCTGAGTTTTATAAATCATATTAATAAAAAATGAAATCAAATAAAGCTTATCGATCCAGAGATACTCCAGATCTTGCAGTCATGAATTAGGAAAAGCTCAAAGACAAGGGGCAGTGGCGTCTTTCCTGGAAGGTAGCACCCTCATATGTTGCTGTTGCCAGCTCTGTCCAGTTATCCAGCCTGCGGGACTGTCCCACCCAAAGCTAGGCTTTCCTAGGAACTGAGCAAAACGGTCTCTGGTCTGGACCCAGGTGATGGATTTATGGCCCTCTTATAGCTCTACAGAAGCAACAGGCAGACCATGCATGTAACTATTTGAGACCAGGATTTTAGAAACTTTTGAAAATTGTGCCCATAGTTTCTATTTTTCTTAGAGAAATAGAACATGGGGGATCTTCTAGCTCCAGTGATAGCAGAGAACTTTATTTATTAGTTTTCTTTCACAACTTCCCCGCAAAAGTAAACACAGTATTTGCATTCCCAGGCAGAGAGTGAGGACAGGAGTGCTCTGGAAGAGGGGAGGAAGGATTTGTGTTCTCTGATTTGTATTCCAGCCTTGAAAACTTATGTAGCCTGGTGTGACATGAAAACTGATCTGAGCCCATTTCCATTTCTGTCAAAAGTGCATATTAAAACTGCATAATGAAATACTTGTGGGGGTAGTGCTAAACTCTCAGACAGATGGTTCACAGTTAGTTCTAACTAGCACAGTGAAATGAGAAGCTAGATTAAGTCATCAACCCCGTAATTAACCATTTGTTGCTCCATTTGTCTACAGGATATTCTCAGTTTCCTTGTTCTATTAAAATAACAATAAATGATCTTTTTAATTCTCTTTGGGTTTTTTTGTAAACTGTTAGTGGTCATAATTTATACTGCGTTTAGTTTACCAGAAATAGTAGTGCGTAAATACTAATTAAAATGCATGAATTACCAATGACGTTGTGCACAGCCAAAGGATTCAATTTACAAGCAAAGAGTAGTCTTTTTTTTTTCTTTCTGTCTTGATAAAATACATCGAAATTTCATTCAGAATCTCAGCAAAGTAATGAACCTGCTGCCAAAGATTCAAACTGCACCAAAAGTGGCAAGGAGATTTAAACACTAATCCTTAATCCTCTAGAGGGAATAGAATTTGATTAGTGATGTGCTGGGCCAGAATGAATATTATTGATTATTGCTATGCACAGAAAGACGTACTGAAAACTCTCTAAAGCGGAGTGACACTTTCTGATCTTGCCACTGCTGGCAGAGACATAGAGTTTGGATATTTTCCTCTGACCTAATGCTGAATCTCATGGTCTTCCACATCGAGTTACCACGACACTGCCCTCTGTTTCTGAAAAATCAGGGAATAGAATCGTGGAATCATAGAATCACAGAATGGTTTGGGTGGGAAGGGACCTTGGAGGCCATTTAGTCCAATCGGACATCATCAACCAGACCAGGCTGCTCAGAGCCCCGTCCAATCTGGCCTTGGATGTTTCCAGGGATGGGG
>Ga0181612_115333_pt1 | contig 12515 bp, 5 predicted proteins | sample HoacroProtozoa21_FD_119630 | JGI IMG/M metagenome (GOLD analysis project Ga0181612, IMG submission 119630) | Hoatzin crop microbial communities from Cojedes, Venezuel. Combined Assembly of Gp0051906, Gp0051904, Gp0051908 | reverse complement strand
GGGGTCCGGGTTCGAGAGGGTCGGGGGAAAGGTGCGTTCCCCGGGTGCGAAGGGGGGTTCGGGGCCAAGGAGTTACATAAGGCACCCCTAGGGCGCCTTCCTGGCGGCTGTTTGCATAATGGAGGCAGCCGGGGTGGTAGGTTCGGGAGAGGGTTTTATAATCTCCGTTCGTTGTTTGTGGGAGACACGAGGATCCTCGTGTTACTCCGCCTGTTAGAAAGAGCGTTACTCGTGCCTACAAATGCAGCCATGTTACCTCTGCCTTTTTTTAATCTTAAGATTGTAAATTAAGTAGTGTCACGCTGGCCGCCACTTGCGTGGAGCTCCCAGCAAATGCCATGTGAATCCAGGAAGCGTAGTATGCGATTTGTCTTTACGGAGCGCTCAGTGAATTTCTCTTGCCTTCTCCAGTTCACCCTCTTGCACAAACTACAGCTCTCCCGGTGTTACACAGAGAGCGCAAAACAGATTTCCCGGAAATCTGGCTGTAAGGCAGATCCCAAGGATGGGTGGGGAGTGCCTCCACTGTGCTGCCAAGGACCCAGCCATCCAGCCAGCCACACAACCAGTGTGGTGGTAGGATGGAGGTTGCAGATCCGGAAGGCGAGGAGCTGTGGTTTGCATCGGGGTAAAGGAGGTGGCAGTTCCTGAGTTTGGCTCAGGGGTTTGACATCAGCACTTCCTGTGGCCTGAGGTAAATCGGTCGTTTCTTTGCAGATCGCACGCATCTTTCACTTTTAACTAGAAGTTTCCATGGAGAGAAGCAGGTGCAGTGCCTCAGTTTTTCTGGTTGTGAAATGAGGATAAATACTTATTTAACTCCTTTAAAGCAATGGGGAACCTTTGGAGAACGGTTCAAATTAGAAGCTGCCGGGGTCAGGCATGAGGAATAACTGTCAGATTTCATCAGAATTAGGTAAAACTGTAGCGATGAAGTGAAGGTCTCTCTTTTCATGTGGGTTGAAAAGACAAGACTCTAGGGTTTAGTTTGCATATGTTTGCTGTCTCCATTCACAAAGTAGGACTATTAATCTCATCATTGTGGTCAAAGTCGAATTGTAGCTAACTCTGTATTGGCTTCCAAAAATAAGAACTTCAGAGCATCAGCTAAAACCTGTTCAGAAAAGCTGGTGCAGAATGAGTGCAGCACTCCTTTTTAGATCAGACTACGCTTCAGTTGCAGGCAAGTTTGTCAACAGCTTGAGAATCTGCTACATAAGGAAGAGTAGTTCCAATTATTTTCAAGAAGACTGAAATAATTTTCCTGTAGAATCTCTCAGCACCTGTTCATAACTGCCCAGAGAGATTGCTTGTGAAAATACAGAGGAACCTTTTATTTTTTTCCCCCTCACTTCTTCATATATCAGGGCCTGATTCCAATGTCTTTAAAATCAAGCCAAACTCTAAGTAGCCTCTGCAGCAGATCTTGTTGTGAATGGCAAAGACTGAAATCGGTTTCACCTTGGCTAGCGACTAATATAATGACTTGCCATGTTTAAGATCTATGTTTAAGCTCATACAATCAACACACTAGCTTCCCTCGTTCACCTTATAGTATGCTTTTTGGTAACGCATTGCATAAAAGCTGAAAATCCTTAGAATTAAATGAAGGATGAATTTGTTCTTCCCATAGCCTTTAAAGTCTTTCCATAAATAATGCTCAACAAACAAGCGTTTGTGCAGAGAGTGCAGTAATGTCTTATGGTTAAACATATGGTCTAGTCTGTATTTATGAAGGTTGGTATGGTATTAGCTGGTTTGTATACTAGTGATATAAAATGGAACTTGTTTTGTATACATGGATCTGCATTATCTTTACTGTATACAAATATCTCTGCTGCCACTCTGGTTCCAAGCCTGTATTTTTCTGAAGACATTATCATGGCAGCTGTTACCTCCTAGAGGATAGTGATTTCTTCTCATTAATATCAGTTCCTTCAGAAGTTATTGTTTTTGTTGCTTGCATTTGTGGTTTTTGAAGTTGTGTCTCAGTACAGTTTAAGCAATAGTCAACTTCTGGATTTGAGAGGCAGATTGCCTTAAGTACTCCTGGCAGTACAGCACGTTGAATACTTCAGATGACATGTGCACCACCACTACTTTACTTCTGTTTTTATAAGCACAATTACGGGTTTTTAGTTTTCGCTTACTAATGTAATGCTTTAGTTTCACAATGAATAGCACCTTTCCCCAGGCAATTCTTGTTTTTAACCTTGAAAAACACAACTGGTATATTCGTGCAAACAAGCTATTGTAAGCAGGCTGCAGTTATTCCACAGAAGAAAATTAATAAAATAAAAACCAGGAACTTGATTACATGTTGACCACTCAGCAGTAATCCATTGGCCCCAAGAGATGGAGAAACACCATACAGGAGAGTTTGTATACAGAATACAAATACAGATCACAATTTTTTTTTATGGCATGGATCAGTTTGTTTGAAGTGTCAATGTAATGATCTGTAATAGTGAAAGCTCATAAAAATTTTCTACCATTTTGAGATTACCGGTTTTGTTAGCAGGAAATGGAAGACAGCCTCTGCTCTGATGAAGCTTAATATATGCTTAGGTGCTTAGCTGGGCAACAAACTGCCAAAGCATCTTGCAAGACTTATTACAATACCTAGCAGTAATAGCCCAATGACAGGATACATAAGGCATACAGGTGATAATGTAGATGGATTTATTTAAGTACTATCCATTTAGTTACACTGTTGTTAGAACAAAGATTTATATTGCCCCTCTCCTCCCGATATTCTCAGTTTTATCTCCCAGTTTTCCTGAAGAATGCAACTATGTATCAAGTGTTGGGGTCAGTCAGCCTGGTGGTTGTGAAACACCCAATCCAAACTGAACCGCAGATCAGGGTGCAACAGGACACTGCCTGTCTTCCGGACATTGGCTCACGAAATCAGAGGCAGGAGGGTGTGAAGCTTCAGGCATGGCTGTGTGCAGCATTGCTTTCACAAAGATAGGGATAAACCTGCCTGCTTTTTAATAAAAAAATGTAATCAGTAGGCTCAGACATGAGAGGAATGAAAGCTAATGAAAAAAGGTCTTTCGTCCTGAGAGCAGTTTTGCTAGTTTGCTTGTAAGAGGTGCAAGTCAGCCTAATAAACTGCTTGGAAAAGAGATATATCAATTGCACAGAAAGATAATTTTTAATTCTTTTGAAGTTTTTGCTAAAACAATGAGACTTTTAACAACACTGGCATATTAGTATAAAATATGTTGCATTAGCTTTTCCTAAAAACGAGACTGATTTTGGCAAAAGCCTTGTCTTTAAAACACTAACACTGAGGAAACTGCTTTTAGACTGCATCTCTTTTGCTTCAGTAATGTTCCTTGAAGTGTGCTTCTGAAGCAGCCAGGGAGGTTACGTTAGTTCTGGCTGACCTTCCTTAATGAATAACTGTTCCTGTGTTCAGGTCAATATTTGTGATCTTTTGTTATTATGTGAGACTGAAACCAACCAATTTTGTCTTTAGGTTAAAGGCTTCATTCACGAGCATGTTTCCTGAGAACAGACTATTCAGAGGTAGTTTCAGAAGTCTGTGAGGGACTTCTAGCTTTCTGTAGCATCAAAATAAAAGTGGAAAGAGAAGGGGCAAAGGAACAGCTGAAACCTGAAGGAAACAAAGCAGTAATAATGGAAATGAGAAAGCTACCAAGACAAGAGACAAGAATAGAAGGGAACAAAAATCCCTTAAGGGAAATGCGTGGAGGGAGAGGAATACTAGAAACAGAAGGAAGACAGGGATAAAAAATGGATGAATGGAACAACAGAGGACAGAAATAGGAGAACGAAATTAGGAGCTCTGCTCTGCCCCCCCCAAGTTAAGAAAACAGTTGGGGTATGAATGTAAATAAAATCAGATAACTTTTACCCTCTTTTTTTGCAGTACCATTTGGCTGCTGCTCACAGTCCTTGAGAAGACTCATTATAATTTTCCATCTTCCTCAAATAAAGCTGATTTATTTCTGGAGATTCTGAGGATTTAATTATTTATTTGTTAGGAAAAAAGATATTAATGTAAACTAGTATTTGCTTAACAAAGAGGAAAATGGTGTCATCACTGTTTATCAGGAGAGAAAGCTCTTTGAGATTCATCTACGGCATCTGTCAAGAAAGGTGGTTGTTATCCCTTTGTAACTCTGTCACAGGATGTAGTTCACGTCTTCGGATGAGAAAGGGACATTAAACAGTGACCCAGTTACTTACATAAGAGAAAACCCACTTTCCACTGTTGACTAGTTCACCTGGGTCTGTTCGCATGCTGTGTGCTCAAGAAAATGAGCACCCCTGCTGTCTTGATACTGTTGGAGGCATTATGTTTCAGATTCTGACTTGTTCCTAATCTATTTTAATCCGGAAACTACATCTAAACTTCTGGAAGTTTGGAGTCTTAAAATGTTGATGTGTGTTCTCCAGCTAATGGAGAATTTTTTTAAATGACAGTTTGAATTTCAATTAGACAAGGAGCTTTTCCTAGTAAGGGATTTTATAAGTAGCAGCTTTCACTGCAAGGACAATCTCCCAGGGCCTCTTTTTGTTAAATGTGGTCTAGAAAATTGTTTTGATTTACAAATTTCAATATAATGGCAACCAAACAAAATTTGTTTTGGTAGAGTAAAATGATAGTTAAAAGCCACAGACTTCTGAATGTTGAAGTTCCTTTTAGTGCAAAAAAAAATAGCTGATGTGCATTAAGATTTACGTGTGCTCCAGATATGCCTAATAGAATTTGCAAACTCTCTGAAACAAATGGCTGTGGTCCAAGGAGCCTCAAAACTGTGCACACAGCCTGGTGACATTTGTTCAGCCTGAGAGTTGCATGGTTCTACTTTAGGGAGCTTTGAAGTTGTACAGGAACACTAGTGATCTCATACCATCCTTAAGCTATAGTTCCAGTAAGTTACAAAGTTGGCAGATACCCAGAAGAATCTGTCAAATCTATAAACCAGATAACTGCTGTTCATTTAGCTCTAGATAGAAGACAGAATTTAGTGTAGGATTGTTTTGGACCTGGAAATAAATACAGCATACCTTAACTGTACAAGTATAAGGGTGCGCTGACAAGGTATGTGTCTTAGAAATATATCTGCTTTGAAGCATTTTCAGGTACATCTTCACAAATTCTGAGAAGAAATGTCAGGGAGTAAATGTGCGTATGTCTGAAGTAGTTGGAATTCAAAACATGCATGAATTGAGACAATGTAGATGCCTGTACAAAGTTGTGTTAAAATTTGCAGTTTAAAATAAATGAGGTGCTTTCATTTCATGCTTTCCATTTCTAGGTTAGACGCAAACTTCTTATAAAAATCACATTTACATATGTAAAAATCAGGGAAAAGAAAAAGAATCACACTTTTGCAAAGGAAGTATTTTAACTGATCAATTTCAATATTGGGTCCCATTTTCCTCATATTTCACAGCTCTTACAAGCTTACTGCTTCCTAGTCATGTATTATAAGAACACCTGAGGCATAAATAAAATCTGAGCTTTTATTAAAACACTGACCTGTTCTTTGTGTTAGCGATAGCTCAGGGAGATTCGTGAAAGTTGGCCAGTGTTGTTTATGTTCATTGGCTGGTTCCATCCATTGGTACTTGCCAGCCTGACAGACACAGTAATTTTGAAAAAAAGTGCAAAATCTGTGTATAATTTTAATTTTTTGTTGACCCTTCCTGTCAGTTGACTCAGATTTGACAAGTCATTTCAGTATCTGACTAAACTGAGATAAGCAGGTGCTTAAATTCGCGTGGTGAGTAGCAGCCTTGCTTTCAGGCTTACTGCCTGCGCTCTGCAAATGTACTTGGGAGTAAGACTGGACAGGGAGATGGAGACTGAGTGAGAAGGCTGAGATTCATGGAGGAGAGCAGCTAAGCAGTACAGGATGGGTGACATGACAAGGATTGAACAAAACCTTGGAGAAATTTGTCAGGGCTGCCAGTGAACCTGTGGGGAACAGGCCTATGTTTGGGAGACCTGGGGAGGCGACAGCTCAGCATCTCCTGGTAGCCTTGAGTTTGTATATCCACTGTCAACTGCCTGTGCATTTTTATGGCCTTCCTGATGTACTAATATGGGAGCATCAGGGCACAAAACCTGCGGTTGAAAACCCTTTCCTTATTGTATTCTTCACCTTTCAGTAAATGTCTTTACATCTAGAATACACCAATCAAAAAAAAAAAAAAAACCACAAACCAGATATAACAAAATACTCATCCTTCTCTCATCCTGTCTTCCATACACTAGAGGTCTCCAGTTGGAGGAGAACTCTGTCATACCCAGCACTTTACAAACTCCGTTCTACTCCTTTTGTCCTTAATTATACCCAACTGGAAACTAAAATTGCATTGTACTGTATGGATTAATTCTGTAATAACATTTTGTGGATGGAAGTGAAAATTCTGCTAGCCTAGCTATTTAACATAAATATAAAAACACATAAAATATGACCACCTGCAAGCCTTTATGGTCTCTAGGGTGAGTGGAGTGTTTGGCTGGGGAGGTCTGTGTGTTGCTGAGGGTGGCCTGCTCTCTGGCAGCTAGGAACTTCTCTTGGGAACGTATTTAGAAACACTTCCTGACTTTGATGTTGGAAATGACTGAAATTAATGGGACTATTTTAACATTTCTAGCCTAAAATGCAACCTTCTGAGTACATGCAACTGTTTACAGGGCCAGCAGCACACCTGTTCCTTTCTCTAGCCTTGTTAAGTTCATTCCTGTGTCCCTTCTCTATGGAGAAATCCCATCGTGCTTGCAATTGACAGCACCCAGTACCCTGCAGGCATAACTTGAGTTCAGTACTGCCAAGTAGCTACTTGTGCTACATGAAGGCTTTGGAATTATTTGCTTAAATCAAAATGCTGTTTTATCTTGACAGCAAGAACAAAGCATGGGAAGAGAGAAGGATTTTACAACCAAAGCAGGATTGTATGCGTCTTTCTTATCTAAATCTTCCCTGTCCACACGTTGTTTAACTTGCCCCTCCTGGGCCTCTGGAGGAACTGACTGAAGTCAGTCTTCCCAATCCGGTGTACTTGGTAATAGCATCTTCATCTCTCTGGCCACTTCCTTCAGCAATATTCCGATGTGCACACTGGAAGTCACTGGATTGCTGGTCATGTTAGGATCCTGTTGAACAAATGCCTCAGACACTGCTCTGGAACTTCACTGAGCAGTTTAAGGGGAAATACAGTGAGTGATGAAAGTGATCATCAAGAGGAGTGGTAGCAGCTATGAACAGTTACAATGTCTTTCCACACTTACCTTTCTCTCTTTCTTTTTTTTTTTCCTCCCCACTTAAGTAACTAGCAGCCATTATTTTTCCTCATTCCTCTCCTGTGCTTATGTGTTGAACTGATTTTAGGATCAGGATGTTCTATGGGCGGGAAGAAAAGGCCAACCAAAACAGAACACTGCTCTGTTTTACATTCATTGTATAAAGCCTATTAAATGGATTTATAAATTCATTTAGTCATACCAGACATTTTTACAAAGACATTCGTTCTCATCCTGCAAATCATGTTGGGCAGTCCTCTTTCTTACCTGGTTCTCCACGAAGCTCAGGGAGAATATACAGACATGCTGGCTCCTGCCATATGGAATTAGAGGAAAAGCGGGGAAATGGTGGCAATGGAGTGAAAGGTATGGAACATGTACATAAGGCATTGCTGAAAGGAACCAAGCAGGTTCACAGGTGGTTTTTTGTATTTTTTAAACCTTCACAATGCAAGTTCCATCACCCATTTACAGCAAGATAGTGCTACAGTCCAATCAAAGATACTAATCAATATATTTACATGCAGCAGTGCCCAGAATACAGCCTGTGCTTTCCAGGCAAAAACCACACTTCTCTATCTGATGTTACAATGTACTTACTTGCTTCTCGTCTTTTCTGTTTTACCTGAGTCCTTTCTTACTCTTCACACTCTTTTCCACAGCCATCCTATTTCTTCAGGCCCCTTTATTTTATTGCCCAGTTTTCTATGTCTTCTTCCTCTCTACCTCCTCCAGTTGTCTGTTCTTTTCTGTCTTTCCTCCCATCTCCCCCTCTCTCTCCTCCTCTGGTTCTGTCTTTATTAATTAAATATCCAACAGCTTCTTCCATTGTCTGCCATTTCCACTATCTTTGTTAGGGGAAGAATTGAAAAACTGGTGCTCCACTTTCTAGTTTCAAGAGCTGAAGTGATTTTTTTTTTTTTTTTCCTTCGGTTAAATACCAGTTGCTTACAACCAGTTTAATATCATCATGCTTCGGTTTTGCCTTATGTACTTGTACAATAAGTGAAAATATATGAAAGAAAGTATCTTTTAGGAAAGAAATCATACAGAACTGGGCGTTATTCATATAAATGCTATTTATACAACATTCTTGGACCCACACAAAGCCCACACTGAGTACCACTGAAGTCATTGGGATCCTGCTTTTCTGACTCAGCTGTAGTAGAGCTTGAACTGTCCTGTTTTGGTGAAACTACGTAAAATGGCATGTATCACCCCATCCTTTCAAGGTGTAGTAATATTGTCTCTCCAGTTTATACAGTTAGGGGAAAAGCATCAGACATTGGATCGATTTTGACCATAAGAAGAGCTGTTAAAATGTCTTTTAATAGGTATGATGCTATACTAACATGTAGCATCTGAAGGAACTTGCCAAATGAAGAAGGAGCCATATCTCATGATAAAGAAATTATTTGGTGAACTTGATTGTTCTTATAAATTGATGGAATTATATAATTTATTATATCAAAGAAGATACCGATTTAACATGGAGATCATCATATTAGAACATTTTCCTGTAAAAGGAAGAGTAAGCAGTGTCATAAGCTGTTAATATACATACAGTGACCTTTGTTGTATCTTGTAACAGCATAGGGAAAAAGAAAAATTATGTTTTCAGAAATCTACTTCAGAAACTCACTTTGTAGGCATTAGATGATAGCTTTCAATGCTTTCTGATATTCCCAGAAAATGTCAGGAATCCCTCTTTGCAAGACTGCTACACATTATGCTTCTAATGACACACGTATTAAGAGTGTGGACACTTAATGCTCCAAAGGCAAGAATGGTGTAGAGAAACAAAAAGCAGTTCAATACGCTTCTTCAGAATGCATCTTCGTCCTAGAAATGATCTGAAGTGCTTGTTTATCTTTATGAAGACCGTAAGTTCTCCCTTTACGAGAAGGTGAAGGCATCACAGTTCTTTTTTTGGCTGTTGAGAACAACGTAGAATTGAAGACTTCTTATACAGACTCTGAAGGAGACTGGAAGACTTCTCTTGTGAACATAAAATATGAGTTCAGCGCATGTACCCAGTTCAAAACAGATGGCTGGAGAGAGAAATGCCCTAGATAATACAGCACTTCATGTTAGCAAGGGGTGGCCTGTTTTACTTTTTCTCTTTTTTTTTTATTTAAATTCATATTAAATAAGCTTTCTGATAAAAACTGAATTGTTTTTAGTGTACTTAGCTCTTCTAGTTCTGAACGGTTTTCTGTACTTAAGTGATCACAACAGCAAAGTGTCACTTGGAAGCCAGCATACTTAGCAACTATTTAGACTAAACAGCTTTCTTTTCTAAAATCAGAAATGGTCATCAACAAAACAGCATTTTTGGCTGTACATAAAGAACTTGCTGGATATTTTGAAAGCTGTTTACCAGGCACAATTTACAAAATTACTTAATCTTTGGCAGGCTTTTTTGGAAAGGGTGTTTTTGACCCTTTTTATGTCTCAAAAAATAAATAGATGAGCCTATTAATTTTTTTCCCACTACCAGAAACTTATTTCCTACAATCAGAAATATGCTGAGAAGCCTGCTTGCAGATTAAGATTAGACTCTGGGCAGACAGAGATGTAACTCTGAGATCAAGGATTAGATATCAAACTTGTAAATTCAGGAATTCTTGCAAGCTCCTGATTTTTTCCTTCTTTCATCTCCCCAGACTCATGTACTCTTGTAAAAGCAGCTGTTGTAACAGAACAGGCCTCTTCTAATTTTGGTCACAATTTGAAAATAAAGTATTTTTGGTTATATGATTTTTGTTTTAACACTTAGTTCTTGGCCACTCAAAGAACAATCAGAGTAAGTTTTTGATAGCCACTATGGTTATTGTATTTATATAACAGTAAAAGATTCTATACTTCTTAGGCTTTGATCATGTGGATCAATGATGTGTTGGACTTGGGTGTTATCTTCTAACACGTTCTCTGGGTCAGTGCAAATTCAGAAGCCAAATTCTGCTTGTTTACATGAGCATACTATTCTGCTCTGTATTTGTGGAACTGATTTGTTCCCCAGAATTCAGCATATAATTTCGATCTTTTCATTCTCGAGGTTTCTGCTGCTTCATCTAATGCAGTCCAACGGTAACATAAAACCATCAGACAAGTCTGGTTGCTCTGACGTGAAAGATCTGCAACTCAACACAGGGCTTACAGAGAGGCACTGATTTGATGAAAGTAAAAATTATTCAGTGCCGACATGACTTCTTTAAATTGAATACAGCAAACTCTATCAAATGACAGGTTTAAGTGTGTATTGTAGTTTTTAAATGACAGTGTATTGCAGTGCTTTAAGTGACCTGGTTGCAGAGCATTTAGAAAAGGTAATCTGTTGAAACCAGCTTTGCTGCTGAAGCCTCTGTGTAGTCAGATTATGGCCTCCGTTCCTTATTGCCGTGTATTATGCACAAAGTGACTACAAATTTGATTTAAGATGGTAATTTGGCTCAAATTGTAGCTTTTATATTGTGCCTGGGCTTAAATGACCATAGGATAATGGGTAATAAAGTGATGGGTAATAAATGATGCCCATGGTGCCTTCATATTTGAGATGACTTGAAGTCTATTTTTTAAGTACTCATAATGGTTTAGTAGAATTAAAAGTTTTGAGATCTGTATACAGTTTTGAGGCTGCAGTGACTCACAGTTGGGGAAGCCAGAAAAAGCTGCAGGTGTTTGGTACACTGGAGAATTTGTGGTACAAGGGAGTTGGGAGTTGTATTCTCAAAAGACTAGTCAGTTCAGTGTATCAGGTCAGACACAGATGAGGAAATCTGACTTCTCATGCATTAGAGAGAAGAGGTAGATGTGTTGGCCATGGGTGACAGACAGTTGCTAAAAAGGTAAGAGCACTGCGCTCTATCATTAAAAAAAATCCTTTTCAGAGGGATCTGTAAACATTAATTCATCTAAATAGTCTTTTAAGCAAGAGAGTGAAGATAATATTGTGTTTAACTATATGAAAAGTGAAGCAGGGAAATAAAACCAAAATCAAATTTAGCCCCTCCCATCTGTTTCTTTAAAAAAGTGGAAACAAGACCAAGATAGTAGATTGTAAGAAGGTGTCTTCCTCTCTACTCCCATTCTTATGCAAGATTTAAAGTTAATGTATTGCAGAAGGCTGCTATTGACCCAGATAGAGAAATAGCCAAGAAGTGAAAATTGGATTTTTACCTTGAACTCTGAAACATGAAAGTCAACAAGTAGCCTAACAAATGAAAGGCATGCTATGCAAAAGAGGTATTGGTTCGATATATGTGAAAATATTTGCTCCTAAAATGTGGTTTTCTAGTGTGATACTGCATCATTAAAAGAGATACCAAGGTGCGAAAGGTGTCATAATGACAGCTAGAATTAAACCCAGCATTTTCAAAGGTCTCTGTTCAGACCACAACTCTTTATTCACCTCAAAATGTAAAGTTTCTGGGTATTTTGATAATTATTTTATTATATACATATCATTTCCCAACAATGAATAGGCTGGGAAGTTCCTAACCACTTGTTTTCATAGAAATGTGGAGAGTGAATACACTTTTATAGTTCTACTGGTAAACAGTTCACTAAATTGCCTGGTACTTCTGTTGCATTTGTCATATACACTGTCACCTCATAAATTTTGAGATTTTTTTTAACCAGAAGTCACATTTTTAATCCTTTTTTTCTTTTCAGAGAGAGAAATAATTAATAACCTTTCCTCGGTATTAAAATATTGCTACAGAAAGCAAGCCTCATTCAAGCTCCTTTTATTTGCCTTTACAACTGCAGACCACAGTGAAAGGGAGTCCATCTCTGTTCTCAAAGTTATGCTCAGATTCTGCTGGAATAATACAAAGTACTTACCAAATCAAGATGATTTTGCATCATATTGAAGTTGCTTTTTCCCAATAGTAAGACTTAGCCTCCATGATATTTTACAATCACAGTCTGTCTGCTCATATGTGGGAATTCAAGCGGTACCAAAAATACATAAGCTGTTGAGTAAATGCCAGACAAGCATCTCACAATAAAAATTAACGGTATGTTAGTAAGAGAAAGGAAACAATTTTTTACATATAAAGGAGTCCTCTCTTACCCGTGTTTGAGGATTTTTCTTCTTGAGCCCCAAACTGCGACATGTTTTGTAGAACAAAAAGGTACTTACCTGTTTGGAAGGAAAAGGAAGAGATGTATTATGCAAGAGTTAGATAGCAGGAATAGTCAGATCAGGATTTTTCCAATC
>Ga0181612_155636_pt1 | contig 12516 bp, 4 predicted proteins | sample HoacroProtozoa21_FD_119630 | JGI IMG/M metagenome (GOLD analysis project Ga0181612, IMG submission 119630) | Hoatzin crop microbial communities from Cojedes, Venezuel. Combined Assembly of Gp0051906, Gp0051904, Gp0051908 | reverse complement strand
TGGAGTTATAGGATAAGGGGTGTAATGGCTTTAAACTGAAAGAGGGTAGATTTAGATTAGATACAAGGAAGAAATTCTTTCCCACAAGGATGGTGAGGCACTGGAACAGGTTACCCGGAGAGGTGGTAGATGCCCCATCCCTGGAAACATTCAAGGTCAGGTTGGGTGGGACTTAGAACAACCTGATCTATAGTGGAAGGTGGCCCTGCTCATGGGACGATCTTTAAAATCCCTTCCAACCTGAACCATTGTATGATTCTAACAGTAAGCTTGTCTTCTCAAAATGGTATATAAAGGTGTTGATGATCATGTACACTTAATATCCAGTTCTTCAGAAAGTAACCTATCTTCACAAATGGTGAGTTAAGGAGAAACAGTGTATTAATTTCAATTTAAATTACAGTAGTGACTAGATCCTTTTAGAAACTGATCCTTTAATGCTATGGATTTTAATCAAACATTTCAATATATATCTATTCTAATGGATCAGTTTCCTGTTTTGAAACTGCTTTCTGATTTTTTGTGTAGCAGAAATGATAAAACTGGGGTTAATTATTCTGTGGAATCCTACAATGATTTTTTTTTTTCCTTCCTGAGCATTGTTTTAAGATCAACTTCTTTTAGTGTGTGCCTTTTTCTCCCATGCCAGAGGTAATTTTTTTTTGGAGTGCATAGTTTCCTGTTACAGTAAGTCAGTCATTTAAAATATAGAAAAATAAGTTGTGAGAAGATGCAGAAGCAGGTGATGTGGCTAATAGTATTTAACTTCTGGCAAGTCATATGGCAGACCTGTGATTAAGGATAGGATGGCAGTTGAGGGCCCCCAACATAAAAGTTGATAATAGTCCTCAAAAATGAAGTCACTGTTAAGCTACAGACTCAAGTCACATTTTTTTTACTTCTGCACGGCTTTGCATTTGCAGGTCTTAGCTGGAGTCTGCAGAGACGGAAATGCCAACACACACAGATTAAAAACAATTTGCCTGGTATTTCTGAACTGTCTGGAATTTGGAAGAACTGTAGATCTTACGAGACTGACTGGTCTCAGGAAGTATGGGCAATTCAGATAAGCTTAGAATATGCATCAAGCATTTTACTGCTCACTGCTTATCTTCAATTTTGAACTCTGAAATTTTTTAGGCTTATCTGTCACAACAAAAAAAGCAAAGGAGGCAAGGTGCTATCATTGTCAAAAATTTGTACAGCCATCAATAATAAGAGGTTTTTCAGTGCTCTTAGACGTTTCATGGTACCTGCACCCTGAGAATAACAACTGAAAGTAGAGAGAAGTTTTGTCTGTGTTAATGTAACAGAAGGGTGTAAAAAATATCAGTTTTTATCTCCGTAAGTCTTAGTGAGAGGAAAAGGTACGATTTCAATTAACTGGAGGTGGAATATTGGTCCACTCTATTTTCTTCCTTGCTTTCGATTGCTTGCTGTTTTCAGGATAGTTAAACATATTTAATAATAACTATCTGAGTATTAAGCAATTATTTTGAAGTGGCCCTAAATGGAACTTTCTTCCTCACAGCTCTGCTTTGACATTTTGTAGTAAGGGAATCTGGCCGAGTTGACACTTTGTCAGAAGCAAGTGCTGTAATACTTAGTTCTCTGGTAAGCTGCAGTGATGCTTCTTTTCATGATGCTTCTTTCTTATATAGGCTAAATTCCTGTTAAACCAAATTATGAACCATTTTTTTTATTTTTTGGTGTACCTCTGAATTGTATAGAATGGGTTTTAAAAAAATAACAAACAGTATTACAATCTCTTCAGAGTTACTTACCAGCTTTAAAAAAAGCAATTTAAACACTTCAGTTATATTTATGGTAAAATTCTCTTGCGGTTGGGTTTTGTTTGTTTGAGTTTTGTTTTGTTTTTACAAAAAGGTGTCCTAAATAACACAACAGGTATTTGAACCTCAGGTTGTTTATCGGTACTGATGCTTTTCTATGAGTCTGCTCACTGATGAGGCTACTTTCTTCACATCAGTTTTACTGATGATAATTATGATGGACTCAAACTGATAAATAATTTGTAGACATGTTTTTGGTGTTCACTATTCTAAGTAATTTTAGACCATACTTCCGTGATGGTGGTTTTTGCACGTGTGCTGTAGAATTGCACTGATCAATGGATAAATCAGGATATTATGCTAGAGGTAAGGGTTTTTTTCAGAGGTCCATACTTAAAGATATCTGCAATTATATTAAATCAAATGCTTTTGTTTTATGAAGTCTTCCTACATAAGTCTGTTGTCAAATTTCACTACATAAAAAACATATAGCATTTATTGCTTTCTTTCATGTTATATGGCTGCAATAATTCTAATTTTCATTTAATTGAAATTTTATTTCTTCTGGTTTGTTTTTAATTTTCACAGAACTGTTGTTATGGCTCTAAGCCTTATTCTTTCTTCCACGGTTTGCCTCATCTTTTACATACTAGCTTAAACTCTTTATGAAATCTAGGTCAACATCAGACAGACTATGGAGTCATAAAGAGAGTTAAATCCTTGTCAACAAAAACTTTTAAATCATTATTCTGGAGAATATTTTGAAGAATAGGGTCCTATATCTAATCTTCAAGATTTTGTAATTTCTACAGTTCTTTTCTCTAGTTTTCTGCATGCCTATGTCTAGTTTTTAAATGCTTGGGTTTTTTTTCTGTACACGGTTCTTGCAGATGAAATTTGTAGCCACTAGCTGACGCAAGCTATGCATTCCTCTCTAGAAAGTAATCAAAAGCTGTCCAGACTTAGTGGAACACTAATAACTTTGGGAAAAAGGCTAACAAATCACATGCAGACTTAATACACAGCAGTATTAACTAACATAACACAAGTCAAAATATATGATACAAATTCAAAGTTGGTGACTCCTACATTAAATGATAATAAATATTAAACAGAATTGATTTATTTTTTGAATTGCATTTTCTCATTATTTAATTTCTCTTGAACTGATTTCATCCTATTTCCAACATTTCATGAAAATGTGATTATAAACACTGCATATTTATACCTTTTTAGTTAAAAAGTAATTAAGCTTAAGGAGAAAAACTTCTTTTGCATAGCAAAGAGAGGAACATTAGGAGTGGTAGGAAGAATGTAAAGTATTAGGCAGGTGGCTGTATTCCAAGATGTAGATGATCATTATGACTGACCTATATTATTTAGATCAAGAAGATTTCACCTTAACTTCATTACTTCTTGTTTGGTTAGAGAATTACTTTCAGTTAAATGCAAAGTTTCACTGAAACAGTACAAGTGGTGAACAATATACCACAGCTCTGGTGCCAGTAGTTACTTTACCCCAGTTTTGTCAGGTTATTGTTAGATTATTTTTTTTTAAGTGCCTTCTTTTGTGAATTCAGATAGCTTCACATACCAGCAGTTAAAATCAGTGTAAAGGTCCTTTTTGGTAGATTAAATAAATTTTACTGAAAAAAATTTCTCTCATTTTCTCTTCGTAGTTGATGTCAGCTCTGTCTTGTCCTCTGACAGTAGTCATCTATCTATCCTGGCTATAAGTCCTGTAGAACCTGCTTTGCTTAGGGCTTAATTGCTCTAAGGAGCACTTGAGAAAACTTGAAGGGCTCCTCTATATGCTCATTCCTTTTCTTATTTAAGTTCAGCAGAAGATAGCTGTGAGTGTGCTGACATGTCTAGAGACAAGTACAGAACTTTTACTAGCACAGTTTTCAAGCCAGGATAAAGTCCTGTAGTAAGGAGAGGTAGTGTAGATATCTTCTCTTTCCACTCTGCTGTGTCTTATGAATATTATGGGCTTGTGCACAGAACAAAGCTTTGTATATAATAAAAATGAGAGGTAGGCTGTTACAGGAAAAACTGCTCAACTCGTGGTTTAGAACAAATAAGGATTGGAGCAGCTTAATGATTTATTAATGACCCGTTATTAACTATCAGTGAGCCAGTCATTCAGGATAACTACAACAGCACACAAAATGTTAATGAAGACCTACAATTTTCTAAACGCTTTTGTCGAAACGCTAAACTACTCCTCAGATGTTCTAGTCACACACTCACCACTATATGTGTGCTCCCCCTCTTGCTGGCCATGTGAGTTGCAAGCATGCCCCTCCGCTTCTGCGGGTGCAGTTCCTCCTATTTATGTACATCTCCTGTCAGAGCTGTAGGTGCCCCAGCTTTATGTGTACCCTGCTGCTCTGTAAAACCTGCTAATCCAGATGCTGGTGAGAAAGGCACCACGGTCACATACACACACCCAGGTCTGGGTCCCTGGTGCTGTACCCTGCATTGTCCCTCCTCTAGCTGGATGTAGGCTGCTTATGGCATTTGAGGGGGAGGATGCTCTGCCTGGCCTAATCAGAGGTGGGGTGACTTCTGACAGTGCCAAGCCAGGTTTAGATGGCTGCTCTGTTACCCTTTTCTCATTCTGAGATCCCTCATGATTTTTGCAAATTTTCACAATTCTAACTGCATTTTATTAAGTAAAGCTGAGGCAAGACATCACAGAGTTCAAGTCTGCAACTAAACATGGTTTAATTGCTGAGGTAACAATCTGTACTCTCCTGGCTGAGAGTAACTTCATTTATAAACTATCCGTCGATGTCAAGCTCTCAAAATCATGTGTCACTACTAAACCTTTTACAGCAGACACAGCTGCAGTAGCCCTGTGGGTGTTCACCTCAGAAAGTTCAGCTTTGTTCACTGTGTGAAAAGTTTAAGGAAATAATACTAACTGGATGTATCGAAGCATGACTCCATTCCAGAAAATGACAATAAACCAGGCCACTAGGCTGTAACTAAACATGCCTCCTGGGGTGTTTCTTTGTTAGAGGGGTGGGGGGAGGATGGGAACAGACTGACCGAAGAATCAGAAAGTGTTAGAAACGTTATATGGAATTAAACGAGAAAGGAAGTATTTGCTAAATCATAGCATCTTTCATCAATGGTACTTAATATCACTCTGGGAAGCCATCTTCCTGCTTCTTCCCTGGTGTACTAATAAACAAGACTGACAATTCCTGGATTTGTTCTTTATAATAATGACATGCTTATTTATATAGCTTTTTGGGCTCTGCAGTCCTGTAGCATTGATAATGTGGGACTGAACCCACAGTGTTATAATAACTGGCTGCCTTCTGCTAAATATGTCCTGTCATGTATGTGTTCTGAAAATTGAAGATATTCACTAAAATAAGAAGTTATAAAATAAATAATTTCATTCACTTAAAAAACAAAAATCCAGAAACTTGTACCAGATCATTTATTTTCCAAAGAATGTAGTCTCATGCCTCAGTTGTAGAATGAGAGGTAGAAAGGCTCCAAGGGACACACTTTGGGTTCAGCAGTCTTTCTGCATATAATCAGTTACAAGGTTGGAGGCTTAATTAAATGAGAGATGTAACAGGTTAAGTGAAAAACCAGGAGAAAAGAAAAAGACAACTGTAATGTAAATACATTTAATTTCCAGTAAAAAGTTTGAGAACATTCTAAATGTTGCAATTGTATATTCCTTAGGATAAAGACATGACTACTCATGAGTAGCAAATATTTATCTGAGGGTTTGTTGTTGCAGCAGATAATTGCTGTTAAGTTTTAGCTTGTTCTATGCTCATGATGTTTTTGATTAGCAAGCCTCTAAAATGTTCCCAGGAGAGAGGAGGGTCAATACGGCTGCCAGGTGTCTTGTACTTTTCTTACTCTTTGCAATTCTCTTAGAAGTAACAGGAAGAGAGTAGAAAATGTGTGCATGTATACTGGAACATGCTCTATTTGTCACTTTTTTCTTTATTATATAACAAGCATTTGAAAAAGGCTATTAATTTTGGGGGGTCTGGCATGCTTCTTTTATCTCTGAAAAAATTAATTTTAACCTGAGAGGACAGAATGGTTTTAGCAGCTTCCTAAAACTGTCATAACTGTTACACTCTCCAAAATTTGATAAATCTAACCAATTCTTTCCTTTTGTGAGAAAACTATGTCTGCCTATGTCTATTCTTTCTTCTGCAAATCCTGAGCTGCCATTTCTCATTTCCCTGTCATTGCTGATCTTACAAAATTGCTTAAAAACGTTTCAGAAATAAATTTGTGTAATAAAAATTCTAGAGTGTAAGCACAGATAATATTACCAGGCATGTGGAAAATGCAATTTTTTTTCTGCCCTTTCATATCTTCCTTTCTAAAGTGCAGTAAATTGTTGACCTTTACTACTTCAGAAGACAAATTTGGTTTTATTATGTACTTTGTATCTTGATATCTTGTTGACTATCATACATTATGAATCTAACTGGGTAACATAGTCTGGCTTCCTACCAAGAACAAGCTATACCTTACTACAGTTCGTTGCGATTTCTGACTGCTTTGGAATAGAGGAAAAGTCTCTTGACAGATGTCCTGACAAAGCAATAATGAAAAGGTCATACCACATTTCCTGCAGCATTTATCTTGTTTCTTTAGTGTCTGTGTACTGAAAACTAGATCCAATTATATCTAATTCACCACACAAAGTTCTGCAATAAAATTAGGACTCTATGAAACACTTCTATCAAAATTATTACACATTACGTTTGAAAATTTTAAAATTCTTAAATGACATCTCATCAACATTACTATTCACATCCAGTCTTAAAACTTTTTACCTTTTCTAAAGATCAAGGTCACAGAGCTCAGCAGTTCTTGTTTTATGGGACCTTGGGGCCATTTTGAACTATTACTGCTTCAAGAATTGTTGATTATGATTGAATACTGGAACAAAAGCACATCATAGACATTCTCAGCAAGTCTTCCCTGGCAACATTGTCAGCATACGGAATAACAAATGCCTAATATTCAGTGACAATTATGAAAATGCTTGCTTATCAATTATTTTCTTGTGATAACCCATAAATGATTAAAGGCTAATTCTGAAAATACTGCATATTTAAGACACCGATTATGTTTCTTTTGTCGTAATGTTTTGACTTTAGAAAGCAAATTAAAAATAATTGATGACACTAAAGAAAATATTTTCTGTGTTGATATACAAGAGTAATTTGGATAAGTTTGGAACAGGCTATTTTGAAAGGCTACAGAAGTCTTTCAGCTGACTTAATAAGTATTGTTAGACTCATAGAGTGTTAATTACGTTGGTAAGAGTACCATCATTGTTATGGCACCAGTAAATAAGGTGCTTAACTTTGTGGTTTTTACACTGCTTAAAAATTTACTTATTTATTTTACTTTGTCAGACCTTTTCTGCGTAAGCAATATCAACAATAAAGTTTGTTACATTTCAGCTAGCTCCATATTTTAAAATGCTTAGCTAGAAAATCTGGATCGAAGTCAAGCATGAGTTAGAAGTCACAAAGACTGTTCCTATCACATTTCCTTCTAAATGGGCAACATGGATTGTGATTGGTGCTTTTGGAGAGAACTTATATACAATAGCTCTTTTTTTCCCTCTGTGTTTTGTGACAAGAAGAGGTGAGTCAAAGTACGGTATTCCATATTGTGTAAACCTTGCTTACACAGTTGGAAAAGCTGGCTCAAAAATAATTTTAGAAATTGTTCAACTAAATACTCACAATTTTCTTTCCTTCTGTTTTGTCTTCTAATGATTAATGTGTGAGATATACAAGTGGATGACTAATAGAAGTTCTTCCTGGACTCAGCTAGCTTTTTTAAAAAAATCCAATCAAAATACACAGACTGAAGAAACAAAAAGACCTTTCAGTCCAACTCTGTCCTCAAAGGCCAAGTTATTAGAATCAATATCCCTCAAACTTCTATCTTGCATATTCTTATATGTTCTATGTTTAATATACTATACACTTAAATCCTACCCACTTACATCTAGTAAGAAAACACAGATGACATACCACTAGGACTGATGAACTTGACTTTCATTAAGAAGCCTGCTGGAGTGGAATAGTTCTACACTCGACAAAAAACAAATCTGGTGAAAAGAAGAAAGTGAAATGAATGCAACTTTGATACAGTCTCTTAATTTTTCATATTATTGATGATAAAAAATCATATTTGGTTTATTTACAAAGTACTTTTAGTGTTATGTTTTTATAATCTGAATCACTAAGGATTTAATTATGAATAGTTTATATTTGATATGTTGATATTGAGAAGATATGATAAATTTTAGGACTGAATGATTCAATGAAAGTGAGTCATATCTATGTTTGTGGTTTTGATCTACTCCCTTGCCTTCCCCATTTCACTTTCTTTCTGGAATAGTTCTTCATCTTACGCTGTGCTCATTCTATCTTTGATTGAAACACTTATAAGCACTGTTGATGGCAGGGGAGGAGGGCTACGCAATGGCCTGGATAACAACAGCTGACAAGAAGTCATGTTAGAGTAACTCTGTGTGACTGGAACACCCAAAACTGTCTGAGAGGATTTGTCCAAACAATGGTGCTGTTGAAGATGATGATGACTGTCATCCAGATTGAAGAGCAACCAGGGAATTACAAAAAGACTTTTGAAACAATGAAGTACCTTGAAAAGCAATATTAAAGACGCATGGAAGGCATGCAACAATTGTGAGGGACCTTGGAGTGAGAAGAGGATAACAGAGCAGCAGTTTAAATCCATTTTGATATTGGCAGAAGTCGCCCCAGCACATGACAACGGGGGCACCCACAGGCAGTATGTGTAAATATGGGAACCTGCACCCTCAAAAGTGGAGGGGTCTTACCGCTGTGAGTGTGTGTGTGTAATTAGAACTTTTTATTATGACTTAGGATGTTTAGAAATTTTTAGATCTCTGTTAACACTCTTCCAGTGTGTTATTGTTTTATCTGTTTTATTGCTGAAATTGTGATCCTCAGTGATCAGTTCACTGTTTACTAGTTAGTGACATACGATTAATAAATGAATAAACCATTTCAATCTCAGTGTAATCTATGCCATGTGAATTGAGTGGATTTTTTTGCTCATACGTACTGTATCTAGAAGCTTTCTTTGAAATTGAAGATTGCAGTAATTAAATTGTAGATGATTTGAGCTTTGCAGTGTAGTGACGTTTTTCCTGTTTGTTAGAAAATGTGAAGTACACCTTGTGGGAGAGAAAAAAAAAGAAACGATTCTAAAAAAACTTTCTCCATCCTCAGACATCTTAATCATTTGACTTGCCTTTCCTGAAAGTCATAATTTTCAGCACTGTAACTGTTAAAAAGTCTACTCCTAGAGTATGAAGTACAAGGGTTATAAAAATGGTAATTTAAGATAGTAAGTATAAATAAATAATAGATAAAGTATACGTAATTATATTTAAATTTTTTTTCTCTGACACTGCAAAATAGGTACTAGATCCCTAGCAGAGAAATTGCTTAATCCATGCTAATTTTATGTGCTTTATATGGGTCTAGCCTCATCTACCTCAGTGCTGTTCTGAGGCAGCTCCTTGAAAATCTTGTTTTTCAAATACGAGTGTTCATCATGCTCTGCTGAGGTATAAACAATTGAAGAAACAAATCATATAATGGTATGTAGGTCTATTACACATCAAGATGAATTACAAAACAGTATGATGGCACAAAAGTGACAAAGGCTTATGACTTTATACGCTGCTAGTGCTGAACCACAATTATCTTAGCCAAGAACAAGCTATTACTCAAAATAAAATACAATTTGCTCTAAATGCAGACTACTCAGAATATATGGGGTGTAAGTCTTCCACTGATGTGAAATATCTTCCCTCAAAGGGTAAGTTTTCTGAATCAGTGTGACCTTTTCGCTCTCCTGAGTTATCAGCCTGTTCCCATTGCATGGATAATTTTTTCAGGCACATTTAAAAGGAGTCTGTAGACACAGAAACTGTCTTGAAATTTTACTCTAAGCCCCTCTACTTTCAGCGGTCGTGATTTTTTTTTGTGTCATGCTGTTTTTTGTGTTGTGCTCTCCTGCAAATTATGAGGCAATGATTTAGACTCAGTGGGAAGGGGCTGGTTAGACTGTTCCCCTCAAGGATTTGGTCTTAGGTGTATTTGGCAGGGCTGCCACAGGTGGCTGGTGACCGGGTGGCCATGAACTGCTACATAGCAGTTACTATGGCTTCCAGCTGGCCCTGTGGCAGAGAGTACCAGAAGAAAAAATCCCCAGTATATGCCAAAATTACTCACCAGAGAAGTATATGGCGCCCCGTATTGAAGGAGACTGCAGCCGTTAAGTTGGGCACTCTCTGCACAGAAGGAGTGGTTCCCTTCTGAGGGAAGTGCCACCAGAGCAGGAACTCTCCTGAGGGAAGTGCCGCCCAAACCGCTGCCATGCCAGAGCAGGGACACTCCTGACGGAAGTCCTGCCACAGCTGCTGCCATGCCAGAGCAGGGACACTTCTGAGGGAGGTGCCTCCATAACCCCTGCCATGCCAGAGCACGGGTACTGCTGAGGGAAGTGCTGCCACAGCTGCTGTCTCGCCAGAGCAGGGACATTCCTGAGGGAGTGCTGCCATGGTAGAGGGGGGACACTTGTGAGGGGGCCATGCCCCACTGCTGATTGCACACCAGAGCAGGGCCAGTGAGTAACACAGCAGCAGAAACCTTTAGGCACCTGCCTCAATTGCTACACTGTCTGTTGCTTAGTCAGAGATATTTTCAGTTGACTGACAGCAAAAACGAGGTAATTTGAGAACAGGCAGGTGGTTTACGTTTTTCCTCAACACCTGAATCAGTGATCAGAGGTTTATATTGGTGGGCAGTGAATTAACTGAAGAAAAACTCCCCAAGTTTGGACCATTTGTCCCATGATACATGGATGAGACTTCATACAGACTTGATCTAAGCATTACCTCTTACACGAACTACCAGTTTGGATGGTCCTGGCGGACCCTCAGTGGAGTGATCCAACTGCAGTTACTGAACAATAAGAATTTTCCTTGAGACCTTGCATGGTGCTGTGAATCCACATCCCAGCCTGCTCCAGAGAAATAAAATCATATACATGGCAAAAATAATTTATTTACCTTTAGGTGTGGCATTCTCAACATAAGAAGTAGTGATCACCTGGATTGGTGATGGGACCAGAACACCTCAGTAGGACATGGAGGGCTCCTGTAAACATGGGGTCTGCAGAAGCATGAGGTGCAAAGTGTCCTGTCTCACACAGACTGCTAGGGAGACATTTTGCAACTTCCTCTCCAGTCAATAACACAATGGATATAACTAAAATGCTGTCACTTGTGGTGCCTGCTAGCTCCAGGTGGAAAGTCGATGCACCCTTTACCTCCTTATGTCTTTAGGTATGAGCATTAGAGGTTATCACTAGCAGAGTAAAGGGTAATTCAAGCAGTGGTTCTCAGAATCCTTAGAAACACCAGGCATCCACTGAGTCAGGTGAAAATAGATGGAAATAAAAAGTTAGAAATCACGCTTTAGGAGTATCAAATCAGCTTGATAGGTTCATGATAGAGGCACCAAAAGTTATTTTTCCTTCCTCAGTGATTTTTGTGTTGGGAGTGCATGGAATTTATGTCAGCTGCTTAACTTCAGCATATCCTATAGACAACAGCTGTCGGGGGATATTATTGCAGTGCTACTCCATGACTGCAGGTAGAAGGTAAGAGACAATAACATTTCTGAACTGACATTCTTATGATGTCTAATTTGATAAAATGTTAATTATAGATTTTTGCTAATACTTTGTGTTAGATAATGTATTGCAAAAGTTAGTACGTTCCTCGTATTCCAATGCTGTAATCAATTAGTTGTATACAGTTTTTAAAATACAACCAAAACCTACATTTCACTTCTAAAATACAACTACTGGCCTGGCATTCTCCTCAGTACTAATGTGATTTTAGTTTACTGTTAGTCTGTAATTAGCAATTTTCTTTCTAACTTCTGAGGATCGCTTGGGGAATTGCTGGATTGGAAGACATATAGAGTTGTTCTGTGTTGGTGATAGAGAACACATTTAATTTTGCTCCTGCACTTGCAGTATTTTTCAGAATGTATTTGTATGTTATAAAAAATAGATGTTTTTAAGTACTCTTTGTTCGTATTTGTAGTTATATAAATGAACTAACTCCTATTAATGTTACAGTTCAGTATACAAATCCATGTGGAGTCAGCATCTTTCTATGTAATAGGACATTATAAACTTAACGTTCTCACATTAGTGTAAGAAAAATATACTTGAATATAAATTAGCTGGCTTTAAACAGTAGAGCACACAAGTAGCTAAATAAGCTCTATTTAAACTCACTGTAAAAATATAACAGAAAATCCAGGGAACTACAGGCCGGTCGACACTGTCTCCCATAACATCCTCCTAGGGAAGCTCAGGAAGTGTGGGCTGGATGAGTGGTCAGTGAAGTGGATAGAGAAATGGCTGAACGGCAGACCTCAGAGGGTTGTCGTCAGCGGTGTAGAGTCTAGTTGGAGGCCTGTAACTAGTGGTGTCCCCCAGGGGTCAGTACTCAGCCCAATATTATTCACCTTATTCATCAATGACCTGAATGAAGAGTTAGAGTGTACCCTCAGCAAGTTTGCTGATGGCACAAAACTGGGAGGAATGGCTGATACACCAGAAGGCTGTG
>Ga0181612_130782_pt1 | contig 12516 bp, 5 predicted proteins | sample HoacroProtozoa21_FD_119630 | JGI IMG/M metagenome (GOLD analysis project Ga0181612, IMG submission 119630) | Hoatzin crop microbial communities from Cojedes, Venezuel. Combined Assembly of Gp0051906, Gp0051904, Gp0051908 | reverse complement strand
GTTGGACTAGATGACCCACAGAGGTCCCTTCCAACCCCAAACATTCTGTGATTCTGTAACTAACTTTTCTGCTTAGGGAAGCATTTGTCATATTCTTCCAGAATATTTTTGAGATAAAATGATGATCAGAGTTCCAAGCAAGTGTGGCTATTGCACAGATCTATTGGAAGGCATTACAATATTGCAATGCAACACTGTGCATTATGATACAATTTTTATGCAGCTTTTGCACATTTCTAGCAACTGCAGTTAGGAAAAAGGTAAAAAAACCACTTTCTTAGAGCTGTCCACACTGATTCAACTCCCTTTCTTGAAATACTATTGTTAAATTAGATTCTTTTCTAATGTATCAGTAATGTTCCCCCACTGCATCACTTTGCAGTCATCAACACAGAACATTGCCTTTCTTATGCAGTCCTCTCTGCTTCCAACGAGGGTAAACTGATTCAGTATCACGTGTAGATTTTGTTGTCTTCCACAGAAAGTTCTGAATCATAGAATCACAGCAACATTACGTTTGGAAGAGACCTCTGGAGCCCTCTACTCTAAACTTCTGCTTTCAGCAAAGACAACTTTCCACTGCCTCTCTGGGCATCTGTTCCAGTGTTGAACCACCTCCCCAAAAAGAAGAATTTGTGTTTTATATTTAGACAAAATTATCTTGTTGGATGTTTTGCCCATTGCCTCTTTTCTTTCACTTTGCACCTCATTCCTAATACGCCTCAGATCTTAATGCCGTTTAAGTCTGAAGCTTGTTTAACACCTCTTAAATTCTCATTTTTTTACCTCCAAGCTGCCTCATTGCTACTAGGAAGTAGCCGGTAGGGAAGCAATCACTTCAGGGCAGACAGATGCAAATAAGTTGTGTAGCATCTCGCCAAAATTCTTTTCTTTATTAGACCCATAAAACCTTTGCTGGCTTCTGGATACTGATGGCTTTGTTGGCTGGGTTTACACCGTTATCTGTACTTTCCAAATAACATCTGACCCACTCTGGTTGGCTGCTGCAACTTAGCCTCCTGTTTGTTCATCATGGAAGACTGGAGTTCTGCAATTTGCAGGATTTCTGCTTTGCCATGTCCTGAGCCTTCATATTATTTGCCATAGTGTTTTACACCTTGCCTTCCTCCTGCTCCTTCTGGTGACTTCTATACATGGCTCAATGCTATTTTAAAGTTCAAAGCTTTTTTAAGTAGACTTTCCTGTTAACTAGGCTTTCTCATTTCTTTTTACTTTTCTTTTTACTTTCATCTCTGTCATCTTTACTTTCTTTTTAACTTTCACCTTGTAAGAGTTGGCAGCTACTCTAAACTAGTAGAGTTTGTAGCCAATGGAGAGGAAAGGGCTTAGCCATTCAGTTTCAGGGTGGCTTAATCACTCAGGAAAGATGAAGACAGGTGGGATGAATCTTTCTGTACAAATCTCTTTCTGTCTCATGGGAGTAGAGAGGGAACCTAGAAAGATTCAGACTAAGTGCTGTGACTGTTACCCTTTGCTCTGGTCATCTTTGCCGCCCTGTGGCAAAACTGTTTGAAAATGAGCCCTAGTATCCTTTCTAATGCACTGTCATTTAGTGGCTTGGACTCTCTGTTTCCTAAACCTAGATTGATATGATCCCTTTCTTGGCCTGACCTAACAAAAAAGAGGACATCCTGATTTTCACCATCTTCTATCCCTGACTGTTCTTCTGGCTCTCCCTGGTACCATCTCTGTGTTTGTTGGACCCCTCCATTCAGTTCATTTCCCTGGCAGAGGACTAATCCAGAAAAAGAGCAGGTAGGTTTTCTGATAGGTTTTAATTAGGTTAAAGAACTCAGTGAAGGGTTTGACGTGTTGGAGTGAGCCCAATGGGAAGGAAGAACAGTGAAGCCAGGAGGGAAGGAACAGGGTGAAGAGGCAGGGAGTAAGATCTTCCCATTTTGGATAGTAGTATGCGGTTAGACAGGCTCAGGTATCTTAGGTAACGTAACCCAGAGAGATCGGATTAAATCACTGCTCTAAACCTAGTCCTGTCTGACCAATTAACAAGTAATTAAGGCCTCCTGTAATTATCATATAATGCTAGATTTTCACTGCTTCTTTTCTTTCCTCATTGTGCAAATAATTCTTTCACCCAGGGCAAGTTGAGATTTATATCTGTCCTCATTCAGCTGCATTTCCACTCTGCACTAGATTGCTAATTTGTACTTCGCCTGTTGGCATATAGATATTTACCATTTCCACACAATTAGGTACCTCCAGGTAAAAGCTGGACAGGTTTCAACGTCTCAGTTATTTTAGCAGTGCAATAGTACCAGGAGAGGTGAGCTGGAGAAGATGCGGCTTAGCTGATCTTTTGCATTTCTGATTTCTAAGATTTTCATTCTTTTGGCACCAGTCAAAGATTTTGCAGATATAACTTCAGAGAGGATTTGAATTTCGTTTCTAGAAGACAATCACAACTGTGCATGACACAGCTTCTCCAGATATGTAAGCACTGCCTGTCTTGGCAAAGAGAGTTTTCAGAGTCAGCAAGTGGAGTGGGAAGAGGTTTTATTTTCTAGAGAATGGATGGTAGAAGAAAAGAAAGAAAAGAAAACCCGTTAAAAATCTGGCTAAAAATATATATACATTCTCTGAAAACAAACCTATATGATCTAGAGTGCTAGGATTGCAAGTGCTCAAAAAAAGGCACTACTAAAATCAGAGAAATCTGCTGATCTCTAATATTGTATATAATATCATGGAACCACACAGGAGCATGTATCAACTAGTTCCTCTGTCCCTACCCCTAGCTTTCATGACTTTTAACTTCTCACCTCATTATTCCCTCTCCTCCTCTACCTCTTTCTTCTCTCACAGTTACCATCACAGCCCTGTTCAGAACGAACTTTCGCATGGATTTCCCCTTTGATCTGCAAGAGCTGCCAGCATTTGCAGTAATAGGGTAAGTTCCCAGGAGGCTGGCTCATGCCCTACAAAGGTTATCGTGAGAGGTCTGTTAGGAATTGTTTTGGAAAACAGTTACATACATCTCTTTTAGACATTTTGATTGTCACGAATAAGGCCTCTGCTTCTTGGAATTCCTCCTTCAGAAATGGTGCCCAGGTAACACAATGGATGATGAAGGAAACGTGGGTATTATTAAGCTGTTTGTTATTTCCTTTACACATAACTTTTTCAGAAATTAAGTTCTGGAAAAAAAAAATGTAACTTGGTCTAGGTTCTGGGTATAGATTTACTGAATTGGCCCTTAAATCGTTTTGATGGCATCCCCAAACGAACTGACCCAACAGGCATGGCCTCTTCACTCGACAAAAATGGGACAAAACCAGGAAGTTTCCCTTTTACAAGGTCAGAATGGTTATCCTTTTCAAGAGAGGTTGGTACACTTGACATGGTGGCAAGGGTAACTGAACCATAATTGGATTTAGTGAGAACAATGGTTAATTTACTAAGATGAGTGTCAGTTTTATTTAATTTATTGAGAAATTTGAGTTGGTTTCATTTGTGGAGGAAATTCTGGGAAATGAAAGAATGAACTTAAGAAAGTCAGAAGATAATTGGGAAATACTAGGGAAAAACTGAGTTTGGACTTGCTGTGAGGAAGTCTTAGGTTAGAGCTTGAGAGAGGGTCCAGAGGAATCACTGCAGAGGACTAGTGAAGGGACTACACTGTAGGAACAAATACCTATGCTGGCACTGTGAACATACAAGGTCCTGTGCAACCTGCTGTAGGTGACCCTGCTTTGGCAGGAGGGTTGGACTAGATGACCCACAGAGGTCCCTTCCAACCCCTACCATTCTGTGGTTCTGTGATACTCTGTTGCAAGACCTAGATCCAAGATCAGAAGCATATGAGAGATTTTCCAACTCCTTTTAGTAGGCTGCCATCATATTCATTTACTTCAGTGGGATTTTTTGAAGGCATCTGTATATTGAAAATCTATTAATATATAGGAGCTTTTGCTAGTAGTATGTATCCACTTTGTTCTTCTCCTTAAACAGACTTACATGCTGAACTTGGGGGAATCTATTTGCTTAGATTGGCAAATAAAAAGGTAATCCCTATGATTTACAGCTGATAGAATGCAAAACTTATTGTCATTGTGTTTTGAACAGAGTTAGTAGAGCTGTTTTTTTTCAGTACTGCACATAGGCTAGGAAAGGAATATATGACAACTGTGCAAAACTTTCAAATGCCTGGGTGTCCAATGTGGTATTTGGAAAAAAAAAAAAAAAAAAAAAGCTAAGGACTTGGATAGTCTTGGGTAAAGTCCCAATGCCAATTTGGAATGCTCTGAATTCTCTTAATATTAAGTCTCAAAGTTGAACTGTCTTTCCATCCAACAAATTTCTTCACTTTCAGGTAGGACAAAAAAACTGAGCCAGCCCAAGCACTATCAACAGGTAGATCTGCTTCTTCTGAGTCAGCAAATGTTGTTAATTTGCAAAACATATACAGGAGAAGCACTTCTATTTTATTGACAAATTGATAGACAGGAATGGAGGGATCTATTTTTTGATATAAAGTATTACAAAGAAATTCAATTCACTGTGCAGCTCTTAGGCTTATATTGCCTAAGGGACTGGCCTATTTTAACAGTAGTGCTAAACAATCGTGGCTTAAAATATTTAAGAGAAGCTCATTGGACATGTTTGTCTGTGAACAGCTTTATATTTAGTTTCAACTTGTTTCTATGCAATTTTTAAACGATCAAGCAGGATTTTTTCAACATACTATTTCGTAAGTAAGCTAAATTAATCTTTGAATGAGATTTGGCAAAAGCCTGCATAACATAACAAAGGAAAAATCCATTCATTTTAAAAATTAATAGAATGAAAATGTTGTCTGTTTATCCTCAGTATTTTGTGAGTTAATTATTTGTCACGTAAAATAATACTTCCCCTTACCAATTCTAAATGCACTTTTTCTTCACTCTTCTTTTTTTACTTCACCTTTGAGTATTGGGCCCTGTTTATCCAGGTCTCATTAAGCTACAGAGCATAAGGATCAAGGCCAGTCCTTAGACAGCTATACTTTTTTTTGGCTTTATTAGGATCGGGAACATAGGCCTAAGCAATTAGGATCAGAGAGATGATGTACTTTGCTTTAGGCACAGAGTTGCTATTACTTTTAGTATTTGATGTAGGTATATCATTTTGCTGAACCCAGAGATAAAGTCCCTGCATTTTTACTATTTCCTGTTCCAACCTGATGTCTAGGTTCTGACAACACTGGTCTTTGCCCAGATGCTCATCACCAGCCCCTACTGAGATCTGTCAGTCTCTTTTTATAGATTATTTTTATAGAATATTTTTATAGATTATTTTATAGATTTTTATAGATGAGATTTCCCCCTCTAAGCAAGAAAAAATTTAGGTGGCAAAAATGGCAGTGTGTATGACAAAATCCAAAATATGCCTCCCCTTTCATTAGAGAGTCAATGTCTTCAAGTGAGTTGCTATAGGAGTAACCCTCTAGGTGACATTTAAAAGACTTCATAAACAGCTGAAGATGAAAAACACTTAAACTCATTTTCTTGGTGGATGATTTGGTATTATCTGTTGTTTGGTATGATTTTATTTCTTTTTCTCCACTTTAGGATATGTTCTGGATTCCTTGGAGCGTTTTTCGTTTATCTCAATCGCCAAGTGGTCCTATGCGTCCGGCGTCATACGGCTCTGAGCCAGTTTCTCACAAAGTAGTGAGTGCCTTTGAATATAGTCTCTTTAGGGACCAGATTCTTATACCCTACTGGTATTAGATAGTAACAAATGCTTTCTGGGAGCTAGTAGAACTATTTCAAGTGTAAGGTAGTAAAAACATAAGAAACTGAAATTATATGAGAGCAAGATATCTGCAAACTTCAAGAAGATTTGTGCTGCAGTGGATTTTCTCTTGATCAGCCCCAATAGTTTCAAATAGCTTCTTGATTTAGAAGGGAGATTCTGTAATATTCATTAAGAGGACAAGGGAAAATACTGATTGGACAAAAAATTATTTTAATTAGAAAATCAGTGATCATGCTTCTTAAGATCGTGCTGCTTCTGGGTTTTTTTTAGAAACTGTAAAAAATAAATTTAATATTGTATATATTTTAAGAAAATTAAATACAATTTAAATCTAACTATGTGTTTTCAATCTATTTTTTTTTAATCAAAATGTAGGCAAGAATGTAAAGAATGCGCTGCAGTATTGCAATTACTGCATGCTTATGAACCAAAACCTGAAACTGATAGTAACCAAATTGTGTGAACTGCAGCATGGAAGAGAAATGCAAAACAAAATAAAAATCTTAGCAATAACGGTTGTACAGTGCACTTGCAGATACTCTTTTTCCTTCTTTAATAAAGTTATAACCTGAAGAAGAAAAGGTGGCTAACTGTAAATGCCTTCAGTCTCTTTCCAGAAGAAATCTGATGCTATGAGAATTTGTTAAGAGGTGTGGAGGTCCTACATTTCTTAGCAAGTTGCAGATCTGAGCAGAAGAAAACCACAAGTTAAAAAGAAGTTCAAACTAACTTAATTTATTATGTGGAAGAAAAAATGTAGCATTACCCACAAGCACCAGCAGAGCCATCAAACAAAGCAAAGCCTGAAAAGCGGGAATTTAAATATTTGACTAATTTCTCAGAGTTTTGTAGGTCCTTAGACTGGAAGAAATTAAAGGTTATATTCTGTCTTCCTGAAATCCACAGCATCTCAGCCAGAACTTCCTGTAGGGAACGCAGTAATTTGTCAGAGGATAGCTGACAGGATTAGTCCAGCACATGGAGGCAGCTTTGACTGGTGTTGTCTTAGTGCCCAAGAAGTGTCACAGTGTGCCCAGAAACCCACCCTGGGACTGAATACAGCAGCAGGAAGACACTGATGGCTTCAGCCCGCTGCCCAGCTATGCCCCACTGGTCCAGCACAGCTAGACCCACTGGCTACCAAGGACACCTTCACCAGAATTGTGACAGTCAGCAATTCAATGGAAAGAAAAGCAGGTTTTCTCATAAGAATTAATGCCATGGGGGATGCATGCAGAAATGTATGAAAAAAACCCTACATTTAAATACACTAGGACAGGATACCTTGCATGGAGGATAAAGAAGCAAGACTGTCATAATCAGGACAAACGGAGGAGGTGCTGGCTTTTGGTAATAGGTCAACACATCGTTGTAAACACACACACCACCACCACCACCCTGGTGTATTCAAGTTTGTGCATATTGCACATCTCTCTTTCCCTCCATCCCTCCCATTACATTGGTTCTGGTGGGAAAAATGACTTTTCTGACAGTTGAACTTTCTATGAATGATGATGATCAGTGGAGCAGGGCATTAAATTGCCAGTAACAGAACTCCAAAGCAACGGATGCAGATGTGGCAGAGAGCTTTCACAGAAATAGTATTCATAGTCCTGAAGTGATAGTGTTACAAGAAAAGAATGTGAGGTTATATTCCAAGAAACTTTTCTTTCCTTTCAGCCGCCTCATATACCCTGGGGTTATAACCTTCCTTATAGCAACTGCGACCTTTCCTCCTGGATTTGGGCAGTTCATGGCAGGAGAGGTGAGAGCGGGATGTGTATTTGCAATTCTGTGTGCAATTCTGTGGAACAGTCTCCCCTTATCCTGTGCCCCAATAACCTTATGTCATGGAAGGGGGAAGAAAGATATAGGATGAGTTCGGTCTGATGAGGGACTATACACTGAGACTCGTGATCTCATTCATATAAAACTTGAAAAAGGTCCACTCCCCTAAGCAAGTAATAAGGAAGATATTACCCTGTGTGTAAAGGTAGTTGTCTTTTCACTAGCTCAGGTGAAGTCCCGTCTCTCTTCCTGAAGATTAAAAATGTGAATTAAGTCTCATAATCATGAATTAACGAAGTAAAAATCTCCTCCACTTCCTTGGCACAGAGGTAGAATATTTATTCTGTCTAATCTCATGGCTCATGCCTGTTTTTTTGCTGTTTAGTTGATGCCTCGGGAAGCTATCAGCTCTCTCTTTGATAACTATACCTGGGCAAAATACACAGGAGACCCTCAGGTCCTAGGGAAATCTGCTGCCTGGATCCATCCTAAAGTCAGCGTCTTCATCATCATCCTGCTCTTCTTCCTCATGAAGGTAGGAAACTCAGCTCACCATAACCCTTCTCCACTCAGAGCGAATGTTCTTGATCGTTTTTAAAATAGTTTGTGAACTGCCAATAAGGAGTTGCTGGGTATTGAAGGAAGCATGTCAACTGTAATGGGTTCTTACATCTTCTGATATGATGTTTGCCCACCTTGAATGCAAGATTATTAGGCAATAGTTTCCTGCCCTTAATATAGTGACCTCCTTCACTGCTCTCTATGTCATCTTCCTCATGCATCCTGCTGAGTGAACTTTGGTACACACTGTGTAATAGTTGATAGGGAAGACTACATCAGGAAAGATTTCACAAGTTCCACAAAAATAAATAATTGAGTAAAAAGCTCTCAGATAATTTATATTTGGTCTAAATAAAGTCTGATACAGTCTACTTGATATTCCTGACCACAGACAGGAGACAAGAATATGCAAGCACAGTCTATAGGTGCGTGAGGATTTGTTAGCAGTACCGTAACTTGATGGAGAAATGCAGCTGAAAACAGTTTTGCTCACTTCTCAGAAAGCAACAGCAGATTAAATGTTCTGATGTGACATGGTCTACGGAAGTTGCAACAGTCACATCTGTCTACAGCTACAGCAATGTCTGCAGAGGCATCACGTCCTCAAAGGTGGACCTTGAACAGGAAGGATTTGCCCAGTCTGAGGATAACATAGTCCCAAAATATCTGAAAGTATTGCTTTTGATGTGCTGAACCATGGTTGTCTCTCTCCTGTGGATGATACTGCTGCAGGAAGGGACATCTTGCCAGTACATTTCTTTGTATAAGTTTTTGAAACAACAGTATTCTCTGTGTTTCCCTCAACTGTGGAAATCTCTGTCATGTTGCCTGAGAACATCTGAGTGTATTGGCCTTTGAGGTGTTTGTAAGATTAGGCTGTTGCCTCCAGAAGAAATCTATATGTTCTGGGCTAAATGAGCATTTGTTTTGGTCTTAGCAGTACCAGGACAGATTTCATCATTTTGCCCAACATGGTGATAGGACAAGAGACAACAGACACAAGCTAGAATAAAGGAAATTTATGACAGTTGGACTTTGAAAAAAAATTCTTCCATGAGTGTGGGTCTGCACAAATGCCCAGAAAAGCTGGGGAATTTCCACTCCTCAAGGTGTTCAGAACTCATCTGGATAAGGCCCTGAGCAACCTGATCTAACATAGGAATTAGCCCTTCTTGGGAGCAAGGGGAGAGACCTCCAGAGTTCCCTACACACTGAAATCTCTCTGAGTCTGTGAAATTTTGACAGCCTTGTTCTATGAAAAGTTAAGGTATTTGGAGCAGTAGGAAATCTCAGTTTCTGAGGTCCAAGGCAAAGGAGTTTTCATGTTCATCCATCCCCTTGGTGATGCAGCTTCCCTGACACCACAGCAGTTGCCCAGAGGTCCTCTCCATCAGTGTTCGTGTGTTGCTGGAGTTCCTCCAGATCCCTTTCACACCCCACTGCCCCTTTACCCTTTGCTTTCTGGCTGAGCTGCCAGATCCCTCAGACCGTGTCCCCTCATGGAGGGGGGCTGCAGGAGATGCTACTGCTGCTCAGTAACAACCGCATCCTCTGTCTCTTTTCTAGTTCTGGATGTCTGTCATTGCTACCACGATGCCAATCCCCTGTGGAGGCTTCATGCCAGTTTTTGTCCTAGGTGAGTTTCAACTTTGTGTTGCAGCATATAGGTCTGACAGGTGGAGAGGGTAAGAGAGACATTGCGTACGGTAGTACCCAGTAGGTTTCTTCTAGTGGATGAGGAGTCATCACTTGATGCTTATGATAAGCTTGGTTAACAGTCCATATACCAGGTCTGAATCTCTGCTTTTGTCATTCACTCACTCCTCAAATCCAAATGCTGTGGAAGAAATCCCTGCCCTTTTATGTAAGGAAAGCCACCCTGTGGGAAGGCATGCTGAGCCATAGCCTTCTAATTTCTCTGCCTCTTCATCTACAGAGAAACTTTCATCCTACAATTAGTAGTAGTTGCTCTTTCTGCCCCTGAAGGCCAGCTAGAAGAGATAACCTCAAAACTAGTACCTGCAATGTAATCCACCACTTACTCATTTCCTCTGATTGAAATACGGTAACATACAGGAGTTCATTGTTTTTCAACTGGTTTTAATTCCAAGACCGAAAAATAAAAAGAATATGATGCTAATGTTAAGAAAGAGAGGCTATGTTAGACTAAAGTATACAAGCTCACGAAGTTCAGCATTAAGTACCCACAGCTCTTAAATGAAATGTTGTCCACTGAGGGCCTCTGGGTTCTGACAGGCAGCAACTGAACATGAGTCAGTAACGTGCCCTTGCAGTGATGAAGGCAAACCACAAATAAGGCTGTATAAGGAACAGCCTAGCGACCAAGGGAAAGAGATTGGTTATTTCCCTGCATTGAGCATTTTGGACACAATTCTGGAATATTGTGCCATTTTGTGTCCACCAGTGCAAGAGATTTTGACAAAGTGCAATGAGTCCAGTGGGGGCCACTGAGATTGTTGGGGAACTGGAGCACAAAACAAACAAGGAGAGCCTGAAGAAGTTGGGTTTGTTCGTCCTGCAGAAGAGAAGGCCAAGAGGGGATCTAACTGCAGCTTTCACCACCTAATGCAGCAGGGGACAGAGAGGATAGAAAGACTCCTCTTAGAGACACATAGTACATAGGAGGTAAAGGCACAAGTTGCAACAGGGGAAATTCTGATGGGACGTAAGAAAAAATTTGTTTCCTTGGTTACGTTGCTCAGCAAGGCTGGAGAATCTGCATCCTTGCAGACTTTTAAAGCTTGTCTGGACAAGGCCCTGTGTGACTTGATCTCATTTCAAAATTAGCCCCGTTGTGAGCAGGGGTCAGAACAAGAACTCCAAAAGTCTCTTCCCACCTAAACTCTTCTGTAAGCTGTGATTCTAGTGCTTGGACATTCAGAGAATGAGTGTGTGAAGGGCCTCAACTGTGATCTGGACTAACATTGTACATATTCTGAAAATATTTCCTCCTACCTGGGAAGCATAAATACCACTGTGCCTGGTGTGCCTAAGTGGAACAACGAGAGGTCAACTGTATTTACATATCTTAGTACCTTTCTCTCCTCTTGGAGTCTAACGTCTATATTTTGTAACTAAGAACTACTCTTTAGTCTCTAGTGTCATTTTAATGTAAGTTTTCATTTTGTTTCTGTTAGAAAATGCTCAAATGATTGCCCAGCACAGCTGCACGGCACAGACTGGGTGTTCCTTCAATGTTAATTCCATAATTCTCAGTGATATTTTCCAGGTGCTGCGTTTGGGCGTCTTATTGGGGAAATCATGGCATCACTTTTTCCCAATGGGATCCTTTTTGATGGTATTGTTTATCAAATCTTACCTGGAGGGTATGCTGTCATTGGTGAGTCTCTACGTCTTTATTTCTTTTTGCCTGGTCCCATCCCCATGACTTTCCTGGTTGACATGACATGCTGTTTCTACATGACAGTCATCTTCTCTCCCCTATTCCTTTTCCACCCTACCTGGGAAAGGTGCAGCAGCTCTGACAGGAGCGGTGAGCCACACTGTCTCCACTGCTGTGATCTGCTTCGAGCTGACAGGTCAGATCTCTCACATCCTCCCCATGATGGTGGCTGTCATTCTTGCCAACATGGTGGCCCAGAGTCTGCAGCCCAGCCTCTATGATAGCATCATCCAGGTGAAGAAGTTGCCCTACCTGCCAGATCTGGGCTGGAATCAAATAAGGTATAGTGGTAAAACAGAGGTGAGGGTGGGAAGTGGCAAAGAAATAAAGCAGAAAAGTATGAGAACATGAGAGAATAAAAGGTCATGAAAAGCAGATAGTACTACAAAGAAAATAAAAAGGCGGAATAGGCCTGGAGCAAGAAAAAACAAGTGGTGGAGTAGAATTTGGGTGCATATAAAGAAATGGAGAAAAGTCATCTTCTTTTTTTCACTGCAAGCACAGGTTTGAATAATCTGCAATGTTACTGAATTTGTATTAATATTACCAAATTGCTTCAGTTTAAAAATTTAAAAATCGAATGTCTCATTTCCATTTCTTTTGTGAATTCAGTGGGGTTTGGTTTTTTTCCTTCAGCAAAAGTTTGAAATATCATTTTATTTGGATATTTTGCTTAAAACAACATTCAGTTATTCATATACATTTCTTCCTCTCTCTGGTATTTATAATATACATAGGTATGTATATATAAAACATCTATACATATATGTATATATATGTGTATATTTTTATGGTGAGGGGTAATGAAGTGGAATACAACTCTAATGAAAATCCAGTTAATCTGTGTTAATTCTAGTGATAGGACAAGGGGGAATGGCTCTAAACTAAAAGAGGGCAGATTTAGATTAGATATTAGGAAGAAATTCTTCACCATGAGTTAAACACTGGAATAGGTTGCCCAGAGAAGC
>Ga0181612_130453_pt1 | contig 12516 bp, 10 predicted proteins | sample HoacroProtozoa21_FD_119630 | JGI IMG/M metagenome (GOLD analysis project Ga0181612, IMG submission 119630) | Hoatzin crop microbial communities from Cojedes, Venezuel. Combined Assembly of Gp0051906, Gp0051904, Gp0051908 | reverse complement strand
TTTACGACTCCTCACTTGTGGGACCTAAAAGGTCTGTCAGTGACCCACTATAGTAATAATTATAACCATGGGCCTTTTTCTGCATTCCATTCCTACAATTAGCTCATTAAAACTATAAACATTAGGTGTTACCCGCTTTGGAGTGGACACTGTCTGTAAAATATGCAGTCAGCTTCAGACAAATGCAGTGACTTGGGAGAACTTAGATGTAAGGAAGATTCACTAAAAGAGAATCAATTCTGTTTTAACCAAAACCAGGACAATGGCTTTAAGTCATTCCTATTTATTTTGGCCAGATAGTTAACTTATGCTCCTCCACAATAGAATAAGTCTTTAAATTCCCTTGATGTGAGTGTTTAAGGAAAATGTGATGTGAAAATGAACCTGATTAAAGGGTGTAAACAGATGTTGGTTGTGCTGTAAACAGCATTTCAACTGTTGGTCATACTACTGTACCTATGGCAAGACAAACGTTTTGAGGTTTGTGATCTGCATACGTGCTTCTCATGCAGTTAAATGGTTAGTTAGCAACTGGGGATACGGCCTGAAAGATGGAGTAAGTTTAACTCTAGACTTCTCTTCATGTAATGTGCCTGACTTGACTTTCCTCTTCTACTTTCTTACTGATGGGTTTGTTGATGCTGTGAGATTGCATCTCTGACAATCTCTTTAATGTTACATTCCAAGAAAGAATGAAACTATTGGACATTAGTATTCTTTCATTACTTGATTCTTCCCTGTAGCTTAGTACAAGGTTATTCTTTAGCTGTTAACCCTGTCAGATGTTCAAATAATAAATAAGCTGTTGTCTCCCATCTTTTGTTTCTTCCCTTGGAAAGGGAGCTGAATACCTCTGAATCCTGTTGCTTGAATGTGCCATCTGCCTTGTTTGAGGAGGATGGTCTTTGGCAGAAAAACCAGTGGTATCTGATCTGAAATTCTAAATTCTAAATTCTGGAAGTATACTGCCAGTAGAGGTGCAGTCTTCTACTAGACAGAGTTAGACTTCAGTCTCTCTACTAGTATAAGAACATTTCCCATTTGTTCTTACCATATGTTAAGACAGGAGAACATAATTCACCTGGGATTTTAAAGAAATAACTTGGATGGGGAAGTTGTGTCTGCAAGGATGAATGCTTGTTTGGACAGAGAATTAAGGGGGTTTTTATCATAACAAAACCTTCTGCTACTTTAAGGAAATCCGAAGATAAGCAGAATGTGTCACATTATTTTGAGGTATGGTTTTCGTTGTTAACAAAAAATGTATACACAAATATCTCACAGAACATAAAGTGGACAGTAGTTATGAGTTGGAGTGTAAGTTTGTGTCAGTCCACTTCAAGAGTGGCTCCCTCACTGACATCAGTAAGGTATTTGTTCTGAACCTTGTCGAAAGTTAACATGAAGTGGCACTATCTGGGAGGACTGTCTTAATTAACACTGTTAAATGACAGTAATTTCTGCAAATGATATAGCCCAAAGTGTTAAATGTTTGTGTGTTGTATTCCATGTAACATGGTTTTCGTCTTGTGTGTTTGTTTTCAAATCTAACTCAATGAATATTCTGAACTTTCATGAAAAAAATGACTTCACAGCAGTATCTTTTCTTTTACTGTAAATGAAACACAACATAGTGATCAATGTTTATGACTATCAAAGCGTTATTCAATGTATTAGGGTGTGTTTTTCACAGTGCTTTGTGTTTGAGATTATTTTCCTCTCTGACTATTAGCTGTTTGTAATAGTTCCCTGAAAATGACTGCCAATAAATTATGTGTTGGAAGAGGTGACTTTGAGTGACTTTATGGTTTTATTGTTTTTTTAAAATAGATGATATTGTTGTCAAGGCAATTAACTCCTTTTTGCCCCAAGGAAAGAATTGCTCACGTTTCTACACTTCAGAAAGGAGTTTTAGATGAAAAGTCAGTAACTTGAGGAGAAATGAAAGAAGGGCAAAATGGAGAGGAGAAAATACTTGTTGTGTAAACAAAAGTCACTAAAAGTATTTTTTCATTCCAATGCAAACTTTTTTTGTATTTTCACTAAAAAAAAAGAGGTTTGTGGAAAACATCTAGATAAAGTCAGTTAATTGGAACTAAAATTCACTTTCTTTGTATTTTCTTTTTCACTAGTGTAAGCACTAACATTAAGGGAAATGACACTGGCATTTATGATTGACTAGTAACAAAATAACAGCCTCCCCTTCTTGATAGCTGGGTGAGGATGCCAAAAAGCCGTCTTGTAACAAATAGCATTCAGAGAGACATTTAGGAATGAGTTTCAAACTCTTCTCCTGCTTCTACACGGTATCATGTGTACTGAGAGTCACTGAGAGCTGCTACAAAGAGACCAAGTGTCAGTGAGTGGAAGTGCCAGACACATTCACGTGTGGGGATAGTGTTGGTCAAGAGTGAAGAATTTTGACCAGGCAACATGTCTCATGGTAGTTGCTAAGGGATTGAAAATGAATGTTGAGAATACAGTATCTGTATATGTGATTGATAGTATCACTAAATACAAATATATAACATGGTAATAACTTTAAAGTGATAGTTTTTCAATCTTTTTTGTTATGGTTAACTTATATTTGTTATAGTGCTGTGTTTTTTTTTTTAAAGTACAAGTTCTTTAAGCTTTTCAGATCAAATACATTGAACTAAAAAGTGGAGGATTTCTAAAAGGCAGTTTCTGTACTTATTTATTGTAAATACATATGCTGGTTTTGGACACACTCATGGCAAATGATTAATCCTTTCAGTTGCAAAAATGTTTTATTTTTGACATAACTTCAGAGTTACAGATTCCCTCTGGCTGTTAGTCAGAGGAATGTGCCCTGATTAAAAATACCTTCTTAGACTTTTTTGTCAAGACCATAAAAATTTATCATAGTTCAGTTTTCTGTTAATAGATATGATTTAAAGAAAATAGTGGGAAACCGTTCTGACAGTGGATTACTGTCAGATATATTTATCTATACTTTCTTAATTATAACATCAGTTTGTATTTAAAAGTCTAAGACCTAGGCAATTTCTGAATTGCCTTGATCCCCTGCAGCTTTGCGTGATATTGTAACCAGGTTTGTTTATATAAAGACATACAAAAAATATGGCTGGCTGTGAAGGCTTGATTCTTATATTTATTTAGAAGCTCTTCTGCTTTCTCCTGTTTTTGTTATCTGAGATGAAAATGCCTTTTCAAAGAATAAGCAGTATTTTTTAACACATTTCACATAAATTTTTTCATGCATGACAAAATGATACGGCTTGCTTATAAAAGGATGTGCACTTTGTTTTCAATAATTCCTTCATTTTTAAAATAATTTCTGCTTTGTCTATGTTCTCTTTCCCTGCTTTCCTGGCCAAGAACATTTTCTCATTTTTAGTGAAGTTCTTCTCTTTTTTCCTTATGTAGTGATTTTGGTTTTCCTTTGTTCTCCCTATTTGGTATGCACATGAAAGCGGATGGTCTGTCATTCTCTGGGAGCAAATCCAGATGACCTAAAGGACCCAATTAAAATTAGTATTCCACGCTATGTCCTGTGTGGGCAGGGAAAGGATGAACACTATGAGTTTGAAATAAAGGTAAGTGCTTTTGAGTTGCTTCTCCTTAATGTTTGGGGTCTCTGTACATACATTGCTTGCATCTGTGCAGCAGTAGCATCATGGTAGCAATAATAATAGAAAAATGCCTTTTGCTTAAAACCAAATAGTTCCTAGTTTGCTGTAACCAGCTGTTGGTGTTCACTGTGACTGCAACACAGTTAGCAAAGATGGAAAGAGCATCTGGAAGTGCACCTGAGAATTTGCAGATTTCAGAAATCGCCTTACTAACCCCAGTGAAATGTAGATTTTGTTCCACTAAGTGCAATTTTTGATTCTGTTTATTTCTGTTGTTGAAGTGGCCTTGAAGGCATGCACAATACAGGACACTACAAAGACAGGTATTTTCCAAGTGGAACAGTTTTATGAAGGTGATCAAACTCTTGTGGTGAGCAGTTCCAGATACAATATAAAGTAATTCAGTTTGAAAGCATTGCAGTGATAAGGATTAAACACATATTGGTTATAGGAAAGCTCTGTATTGAGTTGAGTGTCAAATGTAGAAAATGATTAGATTAAAAATATTTACCTGTATTAATGAAAACATAATTAAAGTATTTTGCACTTATCAACAACAAAGGCTTGATTTCTAGTGGGCTCTCTTTGTTCTGATTCTTCCCACCCTGCTTTTCCAAGATCTCTCTTCTCCAGACTGTTATCTGCTTCCTTTCCATTCTAGTGGCTTCCTCAGTTGATCTGTGCAGAAATGCTGGGGAAAAAATGCATATTCATTATGTTTTGTGGTACTAAGCCAGTGTTTTTTCAAAGGAAGATGTGAAGTCTGATTGGAAAAGTGCTCTCAGTGCATGTGGATGTGTAGCATAGCTGATGTACGTGGCATCAGAGACAGAATTGGCAGTCTTCTTCACTGAATGTACAGCCAGATGCTTTGTTAGCTGGTGTTAAGTTGGAGGAGTGACCTGACCTCACAGTATGTAGGACCATTTTTGAACTATGCTCACATTCTCTTTTACAAAGGCTTTTATTAAGATGGGCAATCTTAGCTCTGTTTCAGCTAATTAAATTTTTATCTTAAAACATATTGCAAGATTTGTGGATGGAATACTTCCTTTTTCCTTTTAAACTTCGAATGTCCCAGGGCCAGCAAAAGCCCAGAGCCATAGAGATGCTGAGAGAAGAGGAAGCACATACAAAACTTCCCCAAGGACTTTTCTAGCTGCCAACTATTATCAGCACACGGGATTTGCTCAGCTGGGTAATGATTAGTGAAGGTAAATATAGTAAAAAGGTATTTTCTCTTTTTAGCAAGTTGGTGGATTTCTTTTCGAAGTATTCTCCCTCTCTCGCTAAAAGCCATATAAGCAGCTGCGAGATGAAGGGACAGTTAGAGTATGTGTGGGAAGGCTTGGACTTACCTGGGAAGAAATGTAATGGAAGAAAAATCTTGGAAGGGGGTGGGATTTGTAACCAGGAAAGAACAGGGTGCTCTGGTGAAAAGCAGCGTATGTGGAATGGCTATTCTCTTCTGGCGTAGTTTCCAGCACTATCTTTTCTCTGTCTCTCCTGTGCCATTTCTAGGCTGCCTCTGAAAGAAAATGCTGCTTAAATAGCTGTTTTGATGAAGTTCGAAGAAAAGAAATGGATGATATGTGGAGTAGGAAATGGGCTATCACTTTAATAATTGTATTTCCTTGCTGTCGTCTTCCTTAGAGCACTAAATATTTCTATTGAAGCTCCTATGGAACTTAGTTTGGTAGTCCTTGGGATATTTCTTACAGTCATTCACTTACACAAATCAATCAACTGTTTATGCTTTTTCCTTTGCTTCCATGTCTCTGTATGTCACAGTGGGCTGCTTTTGCTGTGGTCAGGATTTGGCTCCAAGCTACAATCCACAACCTTCCACAAACTTTTCTATTTTAAACCTTTCCCCTGCAGAGCTCCCAGCTCTACTTTGGTCTGTATTAATCTTCAGCTGCTGTTACTTTTATTCTATGGGAAATCAGAGTACATGCTGTAGTGATTTTTTTTGCCTTAAAAATCAGGAAAGTAGGAAGACAGGGCAGGAAGGAGAGAATGTATATCTGTTTATATCATCCCTTCTTGATGGGTCATGATGTTGAAATAATTCCGTATTTCAGTCTTACCTTACTTTGCTCAAGATTATTTTCAGATGATCTCGTATTAGAATATGTGTCAGCCTTGGGGAAGGGCTGAGGCGTTAATCTCATTTCTTTTGCTAGTTCCCAGATAAGCTTTCTTCACCAAGGTTCCTCTTACTCTTGGAAAAATGAGTAGCTGACCTATCTGCATGTAGCACTTTGAAATCTGACAAAGGGACAAGGGATGATTGAGTTGAATTGCAAGACAGTCCCCAAACCTTTGAATCCTATGTATCTCAGAAGTATTTTCTTCAGCAGATGTTTCTAGTCATTGTGTTTGTAGTTAAATCCTGGCATATTCCTGTATAGAGGAAGAAATATGATTAATTTCTGTGTGTGACAAATACCTGAATTCTTATTGTGACATACAGTAGTAAAGGTTATTTCCTTTTTATGCTAAAAGAGAGAGAGGGAATTCCACTTTTCTTGGCAGCATCACAGCCAGTTCATAAGTTTTTCAACTCTAACATACCATCCAAAAATATTTTCTTTTAGTGCAGTTTCAGCATCTTGTCCATCTAGAAATATATAACCTTTGGGAATGGGCCAGCTTAAGATCTGTCTACTTAAGTTCTTCCACTGAGTAGAGATCCTACTTTAAGATGTTGAGTGATGCCCATGAGAACCAATTGGAGAGAGTTCAAAATAGAAACAGAATCATACTTTAATTAGAGTTAAATATCGACTTCTCCTTTTGCAGCAAGAGATGTCACAGAGCTGTTTGTGCTGGTGTGCTACGAAGTATTCAGTATGAATACATACATTTCCAAAAAACCTTCCATATGAGTGACAGTTTTATGTGTTGTCTTTAAAGACAGGATGAAACAGGAGTAATTTAATCAGGTCTAAACATATTTGTGTTAGTGCTGAATTCCAGGAAACTATTCTTGTATTCTCCTCTTCCTTTCATGTGTGATACACAGAATATTCAGACAAGGCTGCACTAGAAAAAGCGTCTAGGAAGAGCTTTTGCATCCATAAGAGACTTGGTGTCTTTTACAGACAGCGCCTGTGGTTGCAGACAGTACCTATGGATGGCAGAAGGAGCAGCAAAACAGTAGGGAAGGGGGAACTCCAGCTCTCATAAAGGCACGCAGGGTCTCCCAAGAGCACGTAATCGAAGCAAAGCCTGGAATCAGGCACAGCCCTGCAGGAGGGGATCCTCTGACAAGAGGGAAAGTTTGCGATAAGCCTTCTCATTTTTAATGAACTTTCCCTTGTTGTTCTGAATTCTCTCATTTTATTTATCCTGTTTGATATTCTTTCAAAACTGGCTTTTGCTTGTGTTTCAAAGCCTCACAGTCATCTTTGGTGACTTCTCTGTAGGAGAAGATCCAGGCAGATGCACTCCAAAGCAGTGCTTTTCTGCAGGTCTGGTCACAGTTCTGTTCAGCCAAATGCTGTGATGGGTCTGCTCAAAATATCCATGTTTCTAGTCAACATTTCTTTCTGAGTTCAGCGAACTATTGCAGCATTGAAGTAAAGCAGAAGCAGTGCTCATTCATTGATACATAGTTCTTAAACAAAATGATGTATGCCCCATATCTAACTAAATCAGGAAAAAGAAAAGCCCAATCTTCCCCCAACTCTATTGGTTTAATACCCTCAATAATTAATAAAAAAAGGTTTCAATAAGTACGTCTGCATAAATCCCTTAATATCTTGCAAGTTTTAGCTTTTCAGATGCTGTATTCATTGACAGTGTGAGCAATAGTTTCAACAAGGTATGTTTGGAGAAATACGATTTTTCACAATTACTGTAGGCAGTTTAACCAGCCCAGGTAAGTAAGGTGGGCATGTGCTGTTCTTTTTGATTACTTCAGAATCAGGTGGAATATTTCTTACCTTGCCCCTGTGCCCCGCCCCTGGTTTTACTTCTGTTTCTATGGGGCAGAAGGGGAACAAATTCTGTGACAAAATTCTGTGACATGATTTACAGTGAAATAGGATGACAATGTCTGTTAGGCTATTTTCTGTCAATCATCACACAGAAGAGTTAAGGAGACAGGGCTGTAATATCTGCTTTCAATTTTATAAGTTTTACGTAGGAAATGGTATGCTTGAATTAAAAAAAAGTCACAATTTGAGGCAAATCTAGGATCACATAAGTGCCCGGATAGGAATATTATAAAAATCTGTCTTACATACTTACTCAACCTTTTTTTTTTTGGTTAAGAAAATAGTTTAACTACTATATTAGCAAATTACAAGTAATAAGTAAAGGGCTGTTCCAATTTACTTGCTGCTGTTCAAAAGATCTGCATATGTGTCCATCCTTTGCATACAGAGCCTCTGTGGTGTGTCATACAGCCTTTTCAAATGCGGGAAAAGAATCCCAGCCCAAACTGGTTGGATCAGCTGTAGAAGTAAAAGGCCCTATTGTGGAAATGCTATTGCTATGCCAGGTGTGCTGTAATTCTCCTGTTGATTCTAATAACATTATTAGTGAGTTTTAGGGACCAGTTAAGATTTTGTTTAGCTTTGAAATTAATTTTCCAATTATATCAGCAGTAACAACAATAAAATTTTACAGTGTATTTACCTGCTAGTCTCGTTACAAGAATTAGGAAAGAAAATGGAGATGATGATAGGGACTGAGTCAGGTCAAGCCAAACCACCAGGGCACGCTCTAGAGAAAACCCTTCAGTTCTTAGGCAGCAGAGATACATGGTTTTTCTGTTTTCCCTCCTGACTGTCTCTAACAAGTTGTTTATGAAACTTTGTAGAAGAAAGCTAATAAATAACTGGCTATGGGCAATTTGATTTGGGTAAGTTTGGTACCACCTTGTATCACCTAGACAGCTGTCAGATGTACAGCTAACAACACGATTGGCAAGCTGACATAGATGCTCTTCCCCAGCCTGTGTAGCTGGAAGTGTCCTGGATGCTGTGTGGTAGATTGCTCCCCTAAAGGCATGCTGCTGTGAAAACCCTAGGGGAAAAAGAGGGCATTTCTGAGTAAAGATCATGTACAAATGAAATTATCACGGCAAAATTTCACAACTTGGAAATATCAAAATACAGAATTTAAGAAAAGCAGTAATGAGTAACATCTTTGTTTTATGATTATCCATTGCACTCTAATGTTTACTTGAACATTGAAATCACAAAGGCCTTTAAAGCAATTATTCAGAACAAAATTTATAATTGGTTAACCAAGATCAGTTTAACATGCATATTCCTGAATTGTTACTTTTTTTAGTTAAAAGTGCCTATGCATGTTAAATCCACTCATCTGATTTGTAAAGTTTGAGACATTGTTAACAATACATTCAGGAAATATAGTCCATCATGCAGGCATCCTAGTAGCAGTCAAGCTTATTGATGACATGAAAGATTAATTTTATCAGAAATAATGCATTTGCATTGTGGAGATGTGCTATAAGAACCTATATTTTAATATCTGTGAAATGTTTTGAGAATGCTGTTTTTGTTTAGTTTTATCTTTTACTTAAAATAGAGGTAAAAATAGTAAAAAAATAAACCTGAAACCCAAAACCTGGTTCCTGATGTCATAAGACACACAACAATTTTTGGTTTCTACGACACTTCCCCAATTTCCTTGTTCCTTATATAGCAGCAAAGGCAGCAGGGAACGGGAACTGTGGACCAGAGGTGATTTTGTTGCGAGCATGAGGTAGCAGTTGTCAGCAACGGTGCTTGGATGCTGATTTCTTCTGGCTTTGTTGCTCTGGTTTCTTTTTTTCCTACTCAGTTATCCTGTTCCATGCAACTTTCTTCAGCTCCGTAACTTTCAGATCTGCTCAGTAGCAAAGGAACTACTTGTTGATTTTAGGAGTCGCTTAAGATTAAAAAAACCTGTGTCTTTGTGAAATGTGTTTTATGAAAATGCTTTTTTTTGATCTTCGTGTATAAAATCATAGCCAGGTGGAGGTAATATCAGATATTAGGCCTGTTACATGAAAAAGAAACAGTCTTTTCAGGTTTAGGCAGTGCCAGTTGGCTTTCTCCAGCTCTGGCAGTCAATGTAGAAAAATGCTCACCTCTCCCTGCAGCATTGCTTCTTGGTAGCCTTGGATCACCAGAGCTACAGAAAGACTTTGTTGTGGAGTCAAAGGCACCAGTCACAGCGTTTTTATGACCCACTTACAAATTTCTTTCACCTAATTTCAGACAGTGAAAAATTTTCTTTCCCAGAAGTTTTTGTTGTTTTCTCAGTTCCAGTGAGGATTTTGTGAATAACTGATGGTAAGTTTGACTTGCCCTCCCCCTTCACTCCTGTTGCTATGCACTTTATTCACAGGAGTAATTCTGTTGATTTTAATGAAACTTTCTGTGTAAATTGAATGTTCATCAACATATTGATGACACAGACCAAGAGTGTTTTAAAATAATATCTTCTACTGAAAGCTGGCATGTATAATTTTTTACCCTACAAAATGGAATCTCATTCTATGTGGTAATGAACTCTGTGCATCTGAGAAATGTGTATTTATTAATTGTGTGTATCTACGTATATGTGTGTGTATATGAGAATATACGTTTCTATGAGTGTACAGAGAGGCTACAATACACTTGTGCTGGGTGGTATTCATTCATTAATAGAGCATCCACTGATTGTAATGCTGAGAGCTGCATAGCTGCACCAAGGAATTATTTTGGGTATTTTAATGTGTTTACAGCCTTGTTAAACCACTCTGGAAGACGAAATAAATGTGTTCAGGTTGTTTTGCTTTGCAATCTGTGCTCCTTATTAAATACAGTTCTGTCACTGAAAGAAAAGTTATGCAAACCTGTAAAAGCTTATGCATTTAAGGGAACTAAGAATTGCCCATTTTAATCTGCTAACCTTGCACACTTCATGGTTTTTAGTGTTGTGAATTGTGTGGTTTTACTTCTGTTTCTTCTTTTTGTGTTGTCTGATGTAGATAACAGTCCTGGATGAGACATGGACAGTATTCAGGCGGTACAGTCGTTTTCGAGAAATGCATAAAACTTTAAAACTGAAGTATCCAGAGGTAAGTTTTGGTAAAATTTCTTTTGCAGAAAAGAGTGGAGGTAGAGACTTGAAAATATTTTTTTTTTGACAGATTTTTACTCAAAACTAATATTCCTCTCAGCCGTATGCTTCTAGTAAGATTGGCAAGCCCTGCAGCAGTTTAAAGCTCCAAGACTGCTAGATGCAGGATGGATGTTGTAGTGAAACTGTGACTCCGTGTGTTACCATTAATTCCCTTTACTGCTGACTGATGTTGTTCCCGGGAGGCTGCTGTTTTGTTCATTGCAAGATACTTAAAGTCGGATCATGTCATCCTGACAACTCCTCATTTAAAAGAGCAGCATTGTTCCACAGATACTCTTTTGTAATAGTGACTTCCAGGTTTCTGCAAAATGGAAAATTGATCTTTCTGACCGCCTTGGAGACTCTGGACATTCAGGATATGAGGAGCTGTGCTTGACAGAGCTTTAGTTCATTGGAGTGAGTGTTTGTAGAATTAGAGTTCTTGGTTTCTACATCTAACTTTTAATTGTTAACATTTTATTTCCTTTCTATGTGTCCCTTTGGATATTAGAAGAGATAAATCATTCAAGCAATAGAACGGCTCCCGCTTTGAGAGTTAGCACAAGTAAAGAAGCCTGGGCAATATATTAAAAAACCTTAATATGTTCAAGAAAGGGATGCAAAAATATGGTCTTCATTGACATATTCTTTAAGCTAAAAATGAATTGAGCACAGAATGACCTTGAGTTTTAAAGAGTAAAGTACGTAGATCTGTGTTTTGTGGAGATTCTGGGACTTAAGATCATTCCCGTTCCAAAACAGTATGAAACCCAGAAATTGAAACTACCATGTACCAAATATCTCAGGAAAGTTTAAAAAAAAAAACAGAAAAAAACTAACAAAAAAAAATTAAGTCATCTTTTCTGATTGTCAGGAAAATTTTTAAAGGTAAAAATGAGTTTTGACTCAAAAGTTGATATCTTCTCTTTCCACAAATGCTTTTTAAAAAATTACTTTCAAATGAATGTAAGTATCGTATTTTTGATTTGAATGAATTGCTATTTCCTCTTGGATGTTAGACTTGTAGTCTGTCAACAATATCCTGATTGCATCTAATTCTTGAAAAAAACATCTAGGCAGTTATCCGGTTGAAAAAGGCCACCTGAATACCTCTGCAGACTGCTCTTCCCCACTTAGGAAAATGTGTTTGAGTAGTCATTTTCAGAGTCTGTTATTGGTCCTGGCAATACATGGAGGAACAATTTGGCTTTTACAGTTATGTCAGAGGGAGATCAACTTCTTTCTTGTATGTACTAATCAGATTCAGGAGGAATCTGATGTTGTTCAAGCCACTAGTAAAATGTCTCGTGTGCTGCAGCATGTTAATGTCACCTTTCTGAATCAAGCATTTGTGATTCACAGCACAAATTCAGGCTTTTTGGTGTTATAGGAGGGAGTGGGGTTTTTTTTTGTCGTTTGTTTGTTTTGAAGAACTGTTATAATATAGGAGTGGTGTTACAAGGTCGAAATAAAGTCCACCATCCAAGAGCATACAACTGAGGAAAAAATCCCAGCCCAGAGAGAAGGTACATGGTTTTCTTCATCTTGGAGTCTGTGTTTGGCTGGGATAGGGTTAATTTTCACAGCACTGTAGCTGTCAGTAACTGTAACAAAGTAGTTGTTCTCTACAACTACCTGAAAGGAGGTTGTAGTGAGGCAGGTGTTCGTCTCTTCTCCCAGCTAACTAGCGATAGGACAAGAGACAATGGCCTCAAGTTGTGTCAGGGGAAGTTTATATTGGATATTAGCAAAAATTTCTTTCCTGAAAGAG
>Ga0181612_120156_pt1 | contig 12516 bp, 5 predicted proteins | sample HoacroProtozoa21_FD_119630 | JGI IMG/M metagenome (GOLD analysis project Ga0181612, IMG submission 119630) | Hoatzin crop microbial communities from Cojedes, Venezuel. Combined Assembly of Gp0051906, Gp0051904, Gp0051908 | reverse complement strand
CTTCTCTGGAGATATTCAAGACCCACCTGGACAAGGTCCTGTGCAGCCTGCTGTAGGTGACCCTGCTTCGGCAAGGGGGTTGGACTAGATGACCCACCGAGGTCCCTTCCAACCCCTACTATTCTGTGATTCTGTGATAATACAGGACAGTCAGCTATAGATTGTGGATCAAATTTCTGAAGCCCAAGGATCTTGCAGCCTACCGACTTTCTTATGGCTTAAGTTACCTTATGCACCCAGCCATCATTTAAAACTAGCTCAGTATTACAAGCTTCAGACTACTTTACATGAATAAGACACACATGGCTGTCATTAAAGCACAAAAAATGCCAGCTGTGTCAGTCGGACTCATCAAGAAATGGCAGGTTTACACAAAGCTTGCAGCAAAATTTCGTCCGCTGCAATGTTATGCTGAATTCCACAGCTCAATGTCATCTACTGAGGGACATTTCAGTTTGTACCTGTAATAAAACTAACTTAAAAGCCACCTGCAGAGGGAGGACAAGGTTCCTTGCAAGCAGCCAGTGACAAAAGGAACCAGGGACTGTATGCTCCAATCTCAATTAATGTGCTCAACCACTGCTTGAGTTCAGTCTGGCAGAGACATCAAGAACTGAAGTGGAGCTTCTTTCTGTGCTTCCAGACTAACTTGTTACTGAAGCTAATATTTTTTCTGCCCTGTTCCTTTAAACCTACCATCACCTCACTTGCAGGAGGATGGAGGAGATCATACATCCAGTGTGCTACAAAATACACATCACTTGGCTCTAGACCAAAAACATGAGGAACTGGCAGCATCCTCCAGATTCCACTGGAAAGTGCGTATTGCTGCTGACTGACCTAGAGACCAGAAGTAGTGTGATCCAGGTCCTCAAGGACAGTCTATAACCACTGGATACATATATATATATATATATATGCAATATACTGCTCTACCAAAAGTATACCACACATATTAACAAGTTCTCTTAAAACCCAACAGACTTCCTCCATTTAAAATCAAGTGGCAGATAGGGCTGAGCAGAACTCCATCAATAAAAACTCAGATCAGCATTTGAACTAAAAAATAAGAGAGCAAATCACTTTAATTGCAGCATGATTATCATACACAAGCAAGTTATCTGAATGATAAACTGAAGAAAAGCTGGGAGAAGGCACCATCAGTGGACGTCCCAGAAAGACAGACAGCTCTGCTGACTCTGGTGCCCTCTGAATCCGTGGAAGTCGTCCAGCTGTGCCCTACTTCGCAGCAGCGCAGGCTGGTCTGCAGGCAGGGGAGAGGCAGCTGCTGCAGCACACCTTCCCTGCACAGCCTTGCTCTCACATGAGCACCAGCAATCCTGGTCAGGGAAGCAGTCGGACTAAATCTAACTAGATCTGTGCTTACATGGTCCTACTCCTTCCCTATGAAGCAGCACAGCAGCAAGTCAGCTCAGATTCAGAAACCACTGTGAAGCCACACCTTAACAAAGCTGCATTTGAGCTGTGTCCCTCCACCAGTTGCTCTTAGTGCCCAGCAAGGCAAGATGGCCTACATGGGCAGCAAGAGGAAAAAGCTGCCACAGGAAGCGAGACACAGCAACAGCAGGCAAAACTAAGAAAGTTCATAGCTTTGAAGAGTCTGCTCACAGAAATCGAACTGAGAAATGGTGGAGGAGGGAGCGCCTGAGCTGCAGGAAGCCAGACATGCCCTGTGACACAAGCATGCATCTGACACTTACCTTGCTTCAGCAGAGACACCGAGGGGGTGCTGCCAGAGCAGAAAGCACTCTACCTGTAACTTCCAGAAAAACTCACTGTTATAGCACTGATTAACTAACACGGGGTGGAGGGGAGCTGGTTACAGCACATCGGCTATTAAAAAGCTATGCTGCAGGTTACCCACTCTTCTAGCACTTGGTGACTAACATGGAAGTTTTTAGAAGTACCTCCGCCCTACATGGAGCTTGCAAGAGCAGAGAATTTCTGCTTTATCTAACAAAGAGGTTCAAAATAAGCTGATTCTGTATCCACTCTAACAGCATTTTCTATACAAATTTTCTCACAGGGTTTATAGCAGGCATTGTATCCACTGGTTGAAAGAGCCAATCCCTATCCTTGAAAAGGGTAAGAGGAAGAGATTGACTGAGGCAGCTCTAAAAACCTGGCATGAAATATGATGCTAAAGCAGTCAGTTTCAAAAATGAAACCAAGTGATTTATCCTAATATAAACCCTGCCATACTGTAATATTGGAGCCTCAAATATGTATTTGTTTGGCTGTTAACACAAGAAACTCAAATTTTGAGATTAATTTTGACTGCTCATCTCCCAGTGACAAGGAAAATAAAATTCTTCCATACAGCCAGTAGTAAACATGAATGATCCCATGGGGGGGGGGAATCTGTTTCCTTGAAGACACTTGCTGCCATTGCCTACAGAACAGAGCAACACAGAAGCATTCCGTTGCTTTTCTCAAAACCGAGTGTAAGAAACTACAATTACCTTCATGTTGAAGTCCTCCTTTGCAACCAATCAATACCTAGTGTTCAGAGGGGCCTGGGTACAGGGTAACCAAGTGGAGCCCGAGGGGATCCTCCTTGCAGGACACGTCCATCAGTCCAGAGATCGGTTACTCATGCCGAGTCAGGAAGTCTCCTTCAGGCATCCTTATACAAGCTAGGGCTTTTTTTATTTTCTCCCCTCAAGTGACAGAGAATGAGATTTATTACCCCCATGGACAGTCTCTCTAGAAAATGAGGTCTCCTTCAAACCGTATTCACAGAGCTCACAAAAGGGCTCCAAAAAATCCTATTACTTATGCTAAGGGGCTGACATATGCAGTTGCACTACTTTAGAGGCCTTCACTCACCAATCCTGCCCAACTTTTCAGTCTTCTCATAATCACAGAATGGTTTGGGTTGGAAAGGACCTTACAGATCATCTAGTTCCAACTGCCCTACGATCGGCAGGGACACCTTCCACTATACCTCCATGCAGACCTCCTGGGCTTTATCCCATGGTACTCCACCAAACAGATCAGTGTTTCAAAGGTCCAGAGCTGTCTTTTTTGATTAGTACCAGAGAGCACACATTAATAATGCAAGAATACAAAGCCACACAAAGCCGAGGCTATGCCAATGCTTCTTAATAGGTTGGCAAATTCAGCATTTTAGAACTCTGGAAGCATCATTTACCCAATTTAATTAGTGATCTGATTTGGGCAGGCAACCTTTTCAGGAATAAAAGTTCTACTTTATAAGAAGATTACTACAAGGTTATTCATGCAAAACAATAACAACAGAAAAAGACAGGGAATTCCCCTACCCCCTACACAGCATGCTTTCCAAAATCATTAGTGACATGTTTCAAAGTTAAAGCTACTTGAATATAATTCCTTCCTTTTCAATCAAGCAGATAGCAAGTAGTCACATCCTACCAGTGATGTTTCAACACCATAGCTGCTAGCAGCTTGCCACCCTGTCCAGAGGGCAAACAAGTTTCAGTTTGACAAAAGGACTTGCAAGATGAGAGTACTAAGCCAGTAAAAAGAAGCCACGGGTGGGTCCCCTCAGTTACAGTCAAGTCCAGATACTTACATGCCACTTATTACACAACTTACAAATTTGTGCAATGGATCAATTCCTCTATTTCTGCCATTTCCTTTCTCATGAATAGATTCCTCATGCACCTCTCTTTGCTTTCCTGTAGCTGTTCCAAGTCCTTAACATTGCTGTTTGCTATTTCTTTACAGCTAGTTTGAAGAGGCCCTTAGAATAACTATTTTTGTACCTGTTGTTTGAACTACTTGGAACATCCTTTACTAGTCATAACCCAGAAGATTAAAAAAACACAGGGAAAAACCCTGACCCCTTTTCCACAGCATCTGGATCAGGAGGTAAAACAAAGCAAAATCTAGCTCCATGCAGTTGCCATCATTCAACTTCTACGCTCAGGGTAGCTTTAGGTTTTTTTGTGTGTGTGTTTTGTGGTTTGTTTTTTTTTTTATTTATTTACTTATTTTGTTTCGTGCCTGTTAAAAGGTGCTATTCTCTGGAGAAATAGTATATACCTATTACAGCCTCTGCACCCTAATAGTAGGATTGGCTGTTGTACTTCACATGTCTGAGCTTAACCACATCCCCAGCTAAAGCTCTTCAACATAAAGGCGGTCAGCAGGGCAGTGGGCGTGTTTGAAATGCCAGCAGCGGTATGATGTTCCTCACAGCTACTGTGTGCCCCTCCGAGGCAATCCGATTTACAGGCTACAAACAAGTATTTTGTCCCTGTCTGGTCCCCCCCCTTAAATTGTACATCACACCTGGCTGCTCCTTCAGTGACTTAACCAGCAGAACAGTTCCACCACTCACCACCACCACTGGAAGCATTTTAGATTTTCCAAGAAGATTCTTAGAGAGCAGCTTTTCCCTCACCCCAAACTTGCCTTAGTCTAGTTCTTCCCCCCCCCAGCTTCATTCCGAAGGCAGGGGATTTCCCAGTATCATTTAACAGCTGCAAAGACCCAGTTCAAGGGGTTAAGCAGACAAGCCTGGTAGCCAAGACGCATTTTCAAACAGCCAATAAGCTTTCCAAACCTAGCACCCAGTGGATGTCTGCCAAAATTACAAGCAGCTATTTTGCTGGAAGGGGCATCAAGACAGGATGCTAACATGACAAGTGTGAGACGTATAGGGGCATTACATGTACAGTAAATACTTGAGGTTCGTGAGCTAATAGGCTAAATATTCACTCTCTTTGTAAAGGTCTCTGAATTCACCTGCAATTAAGAATTGCTTTAGAGGTAACTTGGAATTGAGGGCAAATAAAAAACCCATGCTCAGACACTCCTCTTATCATTCAAGAAACTTTCCAGAGGGAAGACAGCATGAAAATCACTGCTGTGACTAAGCTCTTCCTTCCAAAGGATCCTCATGTTTTGACGAACAAGTCAGAAGCATGCTTATCTGTTTCACCTGCTCCTCTGTTCTTCAACGAAGAGACACCTAGGATTTCAGCTCACTGGTAATGAGAGGGGCAGCTGAACACTGGGCTGCCTGTTCCAGCCACCCAAAGCACTGCCTGGGTGTGGCACATCAAGTTCTTGGCCAGTCACAGCACTCACTGAATGTCTGAACAATAGCCAGACTTCTAGGAGCTAGAACACAGCCTTACTGTGGGATCTGACTGCTCAGACTATGAGCCATCCCTCCAAATTTAACTGCAGGCGCAGTCAAGTGTGAGGTAAAGCTGTTTCATCATCCTGTGATTTTCAGTTTTATCATTTCCAGTGCGCTAGACAAATCCCGCAACTTCCTTTCGGTACAGGGTCTCATTTCGGCTGGCTGCCTTTTCATATCTATTTAGGTCATGGTTCCCTAAAATGCAGGATTTCCCCGAAACGGCTCAGTTCTATCCTTTTTAATATTCAGTTTCCCCACCCACATTTGCTTCCCTTACCACCAACCTGCTTTAGGTTTTAAATAGCTCTGTTGCAATAGTACATAGTCTATAAAAGACCAGCTTGTGATTGCTGAAGTACCTTTTGTTATTTTAAGCTCCATCTAGTTCAAACACTTGAGCTTTCCTAACATAGAGAATAGCTACAACACCAGGACACACAGAACCCCATGTCCCAAAAGGCTCCGAACAGATGCACAGCTGCTCAGGGAGCGGCAGAGAGCAGTGCCAGCGTGCACAGGGTGTGGTCCCACCACCATGGCAAACCATCCCAAACGGCTGCACGCTCCCAGTGCCTTCTTTGGGTCCATACTAGCACTCCATGACTACGCCACAAGCAGGACTAAAGAGTGAATCAGGCTGAGAATAACTCATATGTTATTTCTTCCAGCAGAACTATTTCATTGGTCTCATTCACTACATTTATACAGGGGCGCTGGTACTGGCCTAGCTTACAGGAACACAGAGGATAAATTGTCCAATTGTACCCAAAAAGCCAAGATGGGCCCAGCTACTGAACCACTTCTTACTCCTCACTCCCAGGTACTCCAGCTTTATCCTTTGCAGTAGCTCTGATACACAACCCCTCAGTGAGATTCACGCTTTATCAAGCCACATGTGCACATGCCATTAACCCAGTTTTCTGCCGAGCTAGCAGAACAGAACCAATGTACTGTGGAGTCGGACTATCTACGGCAGTGCAAGGCAGGAACACACAGATGGGAGCAAAACTTTACAGTGGCAGCAAACCACCAAAGCTCTCAAACACGCAACCACATTGATCTAGTTCATTAAAGGCTGCAATTAAATGCACACTCTTGAGTTCATGCTCATACACCTCTTGAAATATATTGTTTGAAATTGGGCTATTTTAAAAGAACGCCTGATAAACTTCAGTTATCACTTGAGACCTAGACACGTGCACAAAGTCATTGCTAAATGCCCAAGAATCCCAGTGGTCAAGTAAGACCTATTAACAAGTCTTCCTTTTAAACACCAGTCCATCACACACCACCCTTACAATGCACAGAATTAAGGGCAGATGATAGTTGGACATTGTATAGTTCAGGCAGACACTATGAGACCAAGCAGTCAAAAACCACCAATAAATAGTAGAGGGTATCACTTAAACCATTTCAGATGCAAAAATAGATAACATTCTGCATCACGTAGCCTTTCGCAGAAGGCCTGACTAAACTGAAGAAAAAACAGATTTTTAATTAACTTTATTAATTAATTTTTTTAACTTAATTACCCCTTCCACTCCAGACTATTTCTTCTTTAATCTTTCAGGGTATTCTCACAAAGTCTATTAAAAAAAAAAGAGTTGCAGCTACCCAAACGTAATTCATACCTGGTAGACTTGATTTAAAGGCTATAGCTGTCTCTACAGTTTTACAGAGAGAGAATCTCACAGTTTGAGGAACAAAATAAGGCCTTAGACTTCCAGTGACTGCTACAGAGTTAAGCTACTCCCAGTTTGCTACAGGGTTGCATGTTCTGAAACAGTGCTACAAGCATTGTCAAGAAGCAACTATCAAATGCATCAGTAACACACTGCCACAGCTTAAGATCATCTTCTGGGCTATACTAGCTTCATGTGGAAAAGTGTTTTTAGAACACTCCTGGACAACACCCGAGACAGCCCGCACATATCAACTGTACCAACAAACATAACAGATAAGACAGCTGTACTCACAAGTAACTGTGCTTATATTAAGTACTCCTTAAAAAAGGGTTTGCTTTCGATAGTTTTTAATCACTATACTTGACTAGTTCTTTTACTTTCTCCGTGGATGAGGTCAAGAACTTCCAGGCACTTACACAATACTTTGCAAATTCCAGTATTTTCCAAGTTAACTTTGTCAAGAATTATTGTCCCACTGTAAGAAAAACTAGACCCTGAACAATCGAATCTAACTTAGAAAATGATCCAGCTTTGAAAGTGGCCTTGCTCTGAGCATGGGGTTGCACCAGATGAGGGTTCTCGCTCATCTTAACTTTTTCAATATTTCTACAAGACCATAGAGGCTGTTGGGGAGCTACCCTGCATTAGCTTAAACGTTTATAATGTTCATGGAAGAAACCGACTTCTTGTATCTGGTGGACAGGAGCAATTTCCTTACATCATTCGCAGCTTCAGTATTTAGATCCTCTAAACCTCCTCTACAAAGAGATGTTACAGACTATCTCTATGCAGCCAAACACACAGATAAGCTGAACTGTTAGTGGTCATCCTGAAGCTGGAGGTCAAAACTGAGAAACACAACTGAGCAGTCGGAAGAGAAGTAGCCAGATGTTGAGTACACCTCCTGCGTAAATCAACATACATGCAAATTTAACTTCTAAAAGCAAACAGTAAAACTTACTAGACTAACCAGAGGCAGAGAGTCTGCAAAGCAACCTTCTTCAAGGAGTGTTCATACATCAACTTGACAGATTAGCTCTTATTCAGACCTGCTGTGCAGGGTTGCTTTTTGTTATATTTTCCATTTTTTCTGTATGCTAAGGAACAGCAGCTTAGGATTTGCAGGTATTAATTCAACTTTGATCAAAGCCTGGGGTTCCTTCAACGTTCCTGCATGCAGATACCTCACCCCCAAATGCACATCGCCACACCAGCAGGAGCAGCAAGAGCAGCTAACTACTCTTGCCCAGATCCAATGAAATCACTTAGTTTACAAGACTGAATTCCCTCAGATTCAAATTATTTTCAAATCCTTCCAAACACTGCCAAATCAAAGCTGTCATTAGAATATTGTAAAAGCATTTTGCTGGAAAGTCCTTTACACCAAACTTTTCTGAAACCAAAGCATTTGCACACAGTCATTTGCAAAAACATAAGGAAAAACTTGACCAAGTAATGCAGCACACAAACCCAAGATACAAAGGAAAGCGTCACATAACATGCACCCCTCCTCCAAACTGAGGGAATCAGCTTACCAAGAAGCAAGCTATGATGCAGTGAATCTTAAATTTGAAATACCTTATAAGCATTTGAGGGTTCTATATGAAAAGAAGAGACACTCACCAACCAGCCTGTTTTGCAGTATGAATGAAAGACCCTTACCGAGCTTAGCCATGGGAGAAGTGGCTGGTCACCTCCTCTGATTAAGCCAGATTCGGTGCTCAGTGGCAGAAGAGACTTTGCAGATGTGAACCAATTACAGAGCAAGCAACAACGCCTACATATTAAATTTGTCATAACTAAAGAAGCAAAGGAGAAGGACAGCCTTGTGTAGGATTTCTACTTGATTAACATTTGTCAGAACAAACTAAGATAATGTCATATTTCCTGTGTATGATGCTGAAGCAAGTATTTTTCAGGACATCTCATCTGTTTGATTGTTCTGATCTTTCAGTGATTTGGAAGCTACTTAGTCCTTCTATTTGGTCTATCTTTTATAGAGAGATTCCAGACAGACACTACAGTGGCACATTCTTACAGCTGAAGATGCTGACATTGTCCTCATTCAAAAGAGATCTCTACCCTCTGCTGGGTATGCAAAGGGGGTACTCAAGCTGAGCATAATATGTTGCATTTCAGCTTGCAGTCAACCTCCAGATGTTAGTAACAAATCACAGAGCAAGAAAAAAAAACACAACTTGGGGGTTTTTGAGCTTTAGCACACTTCTGCATGTTTGGCTGTCACCACAGCACCCTAGGTATACATTGTGTCCATCAGTGCAGAAGACCTTGGCATATGTAGATTTCACATAGCCTAAAATACTTGCAGAAGCAAGTGGTTAAAAGAAGGGTAAAAAAATTCCAAGTATTCAGGAGCTTACTGCTAGAACTTACTGCTTCCCACTTTGTCGTGGCTGGGTCAGAACATCATCAGTCTGAGATACAGTTTAGTGACTTAAGCCAAAAGAAAAAAAGATTATGTCAGCAGGCAGTAAACACTTCTGGATTTTTTTGAACACCAAGGTCAGGCAACAGAGGCTCTTTGCGTGCTTTTTGGAGCAAAGGACTAATGTTATAGCAGCAAGGAAACCATCTCATCTCAGTATTCTAGGAAAGAATAAGTTAGTCCAGCCCCCATAACAAAGACAAAGTCCTCTTAGCTGGAGGACTAAGACACATCACTTATTCAACTACTAGCTCAGTTTAGTGATAAAGCTGCGTAAGAACGCTCTCAAAGCCCACCACCTTCCCAACCACGGACTCAGAGCTTTCAGGTATTAGCAGTAATATTAGCATCCTCTGACCCGATTATCCAAGCTACTAGTAACCTTACAGTTTGAGGGAGTCATGTGTAACAGTTCATTCATACAGCAGCTTCGCGTTCTCGAGGAGACCGTGGATATTGCCTAGAACATAATCATTTTACTGCTCTCTGCTTCCTGTATTTCACCAATTCAAACAAGTTCACATGTTGAGTGCTCCTTTGTGAAAAATACAGATACTGCAACAAAAAATCCAGTTGCTCACACAGCACATTTTCAGAAATACAAGAAAGGTTTCTCAGCTTGAGGTAAGCTCAGATCCTGATTTTTCACTGAGGATAACTGTAGCACTACAGACACCAGATTCAATACCTCTCAGCTAAAGTTATCGTTATCTACTCAGTAAAATAGATGATGTGAACCAGTCCACTTTTCAAAAAGTGATTAAGTTTCCTTAACATACAGATATATGTAGGGTCAAATGAAATAACCAGATGTTGGCAAAATAGATATTGATGCTTAAGCTTTTGATCTCATCTCTCAGAGCACATAGTTATCTTAACATTTGATATGTAACATATCAGTTACAAACAGTAAACTAGAAAAGCAACACCTTTCTTATGCATGCTGTGCAGTGTCTCCTTTAATGAATGCTGTTAAACAAAACTTAGTGAATATACAAATATAATGAGGAATACAAGCTAGTATCACCCCTAAAGGATGACTTTGCTGTTTAAAAAAAAACCAAACAAAAACAAAAAAACCCAAACACACAAACAAACCACACACACCAAACCAAACTGTCACAATTATACACGTTGTTACTGCTTACACACTGAGTACTCTATTGTCTCAGCTGCACTATAAGCTACAATACAAACAACTTTCTTGCAACCCATCCACCTTTTCAGGCCAATTTTGCTTTCCTGACATACAGTTACAAGACAATCCTGTTTTAGTGGTCAGATATTAACCAGATTAATCAAGTAACTGGGTGCTATTGAAAGGCATTTAAAGGACAACGCAGTCATCAGGCACAGTCAACATGGGTTCACAAAGGGAAAGTCTTAACTGATACCCTTCTATGATAAGGTCACCCATCTCATGGATGAAGGGAAGGCAGTGGATTCAGTTTTCTGAATCTTCATAAGATTTGATACCATCCCTCACAGTGTCCTTCTGGACCAGCTGTCCAAGTGTAAGATGAGCAGGCTCACAGCGCCCTGGGTGAAGAACTGGCTGGATGGCAGCGCTCAAAGGGCTGCAGTGAATTGGGCTGCATATGGCTCGCAAGCTGTCACCAGTGGTGTTCCTCAGGGCTCAATCTAGGCCAGTTCTGTTCAATATTTTTACCAACGATCTGGATGCACAAGCTGAATGCACTATTAGCAAGTTTGCTGATGATACCAAACTCGGAGGTGCTGCTGACTCTCTTCAGTGACACGAGGCCTTGCAAAGGGACCTAGATAGATCGGAGTATTGGGCAATCACCATCAGCATGAAACTAACAAGCATAAATACCAGATTCTGTACCTGGGACAGAGCAACACCGGGTACAAGTCTGAACTGGAAGAGGAGTGGCTGGAGAGAATCCCTACAGAAAGGGGCCTGAGGGTGCTGGTTGGCAGCAGGCTCAGCAGGAGCCAGCAGTGTGTCCTGGCAGCCAAGGGGGCAAACTGCATCCTGGGTGCGCCAAACAGCATGGCCAGACAGTCAAGAGAGGATTATTCTGCTCTGTTTAGAACTGGTGCAGCCTGACCTTGAGAGCTATGTGCAGCTCTGGGCTCCACAATTTGAGAAGGATGTTAAGGTGCTCAAATGTGTCCGGAGAAGGGCAACCCAGCTGGTGAAAGGCTGGAAGGAATGTCCTGCAACAAGTGTCTGAGGACTCTGCGTTTGTCTCGTTTGGAGAGAAGGAGGCTGAGGGGCAACCCCATTACTCTCTGCAGCTTCCTGAAGAGGGGACATGGTGAGGTAGGTGCTGAGCTCTTCTCCCTGGGATCCAGGGACAGGACTTCTGGGAACAGGTCAAGGCTGTGTCAGGGGAGGATCAGCCTTGACATGAGGAAACGTGTCTTTACCCAGAGGGTGGTCAAACCCTGGAACAGGCTTGCTGGAGAGGTGGTCGATGCCTCAAGCCTGTCAGTGTTTAAGACGCATTTGGACAATGCCCTTAATATCATGCTTTAACTTTTGGTCATCCCTGAAAGTGGTCAGGCAGTTGGACAAGATGATCATCGTAGGTTCCTTCCACCCGAAATAGTGTATTCTAAAAAAACAGTGTGCAACACATTTTATGAAACAAATTGCATTTAAAGAAATATTAGAGAATAAATACTAATGGAGAAGAACCCCCAGTAAAAGACACAACAGGACTGAACTTCAACCAATGTATTGCTGGATTAGGTACAAGTCACTGTGAGTAGAATGGGCAACAAAGTTGTCAAACCTAAACATCAGAAAATGGATGAGTCAAAATGGTGCATCGTAAACAGTAAAATTTGTTTTAAATTACTGAGTTTTTAAAATGAAAATGGATTATTTCTGTACCCTGCTGGGTTTTTGAGCCTTCAAAACGTACTCAGGTCACATTTGCAAGAATTTTCCCTACAACTGGGCCACGCTTATTGTACTGGCCCACTTCATCTTTTAAGCAAAAGCTGGTCTTGGTTTCAGAAAGCTTTGGGAAGCCGAAGGCAGTCATCAGCAACACTGGAACTGATCGGAGGCAACTAGATGCTAGCCACAAAATCTTAAGCGCATTTGGTCTTTACATGTCAAATTTATGCAAAGCCTGAAGTATTGGCAGATTTTTTTTGTTGATTCTTTAATATACACTGTAAGAGCGCGCATTATCATCCTAGCGAGCTAAAGGTTGACGTCCCTGCGTGTGTTCATCTTGGCCCATTCT
>Ga0181612_105842_pt1 | contig 12516 bp, 4 predicted proteins | sample HoacroProtozoa21_FD_119630 | JGI IMG/M metagenome (GOLD analysis project Ga0181612, IMG submission 119630) | Hoatzin crop microbial communities from Cojedes, Venezuel. Combined Assembly of Gp0051906, Gp0051904, Gp0051908 | reverse complement strand
TTTATGACATTTAATCTCACAGCATTAATGGAAAGGCTCGTATAATACAAATATATTTGCAAGCAAGGACAATTAGCCTCGCAGTAGCAGCTAGGTGAGGAAGGCTGTGGAGTGAGAGCAGAGAGCTGTTATGTTTATTACAGTGCCCAGTAAATCGTTTATAGCAAGAACCAATCACCTGATTACTTCCAGTGTCTGCTCTTCAGTTAACAGGGTGAATATGCACCTTAAAACAAAAGGACGTAATTTCTCTTGATGCATTGGATTGTTGTTTCAGCCCAGAGGTGAGACAACCTGTATGGATTTTATTCTCAGTCATGACACTGGAGTCCATTGCTGAGAGCCCAGCTAGCCCTGGGGTCTCTCACCCTGCGTTCCTGGGGGCTGGGATTACCCGCACTCTGCAGCCAGTGGCATTTTGTAACAATTTAATAGAGCATTAGAACTTGAAAGCTTTAAAGCATGAGATGGAAGGGACCACGGGAGCAGGCGGGGATAAAACTCCCTCTGTGGAGCTGCCCTGCAAGCACAGCAAGAAAATTGCTGGCAGCGTGGCGGTGACCTGTGTCTCTGTCAAGGGAGCTCGGTCCCGCAGCCCAGCCCGCTGGGTCAGTACAACAGCAATAACCTGGTGCAGCTCCTTTTACTGGTGCTTCTGGTCTCTGCTTGTCCTTGCTCTGAGCTTCTTGTATGTACAAACGCTCACCAAAAGCGAGCCCGACACTAATGCTGTTCGAGTTACGCCCTGCCAGAGCGTGGGCTCACAGATGAGCTCCTTTCAGTTCATGTGCAGCACGTTTATGTGTAAGTTACCCAGGGGAGGCAAGAAAAGGTTCACGTTCAGAAGACTTGGGGCAGGCAGGCAACACAAACAGTACTGGGGGACTCGTGGGCCGGCGGTGAGGCCGCGTTGCCCATCCGGGGCTCACCCCTGGTGCTGCGCAGGAGCTGCTCCGCGCTGGGAGGCACGCTCCAAGGGAAGCCTCCGGACAGGGTGTCTCGGGCTGTGGTCGCAGGGGAGGCTGAGGAAGCTTCTTCGGGAAGCAGCGAAGCGCGAGGAGTTTTGGATGGAGAGAACTGATACAGATCAGCTGTTGGTCTCCGCGGTGACCTGCAGCTGGAGACTGCTGTGCAACCGCCAAGGGCAGCTGTGGGAACCAGGACGGCTTCTTGCCTTGCAGTCAAAGCAAGACTGCTGCGGGAGAACTTCTAGGTGGCCTGTGGCTCATGCACTGAGTCCATTCGTTTCCGAAAGTGATGCAAATAAAGAAACAGATGAACTACCGTGGAACCGCCGCGTCAGGGGTCCTCATCCTGAGCTCTGAGGTCAGCTATATAAAACTGAGAAACCCCCGGGAGCCTATGTTCCTGACAGGTATCTGCAAAACAAGTGAGAACTGGTTGCATTTCTTTGGACAAGTATATTATGTAGGCATCTTTTTTATGTTTTTCCTTTTATACCTATAGGATGCGTATGCTTCAACAGGTTCCATTTTATACTAAACAAAGATAATGTGCAACAACTTTTAACTAGTTTTAAAGTATTTACTGTTCTTTATCTTAATTTTTATTTGATGTGATATTAATGATAATAATATAAAATGACAAAAAAGCAGGAGTGATATAAGAGTTAAATATTCAGTTTTATAGAACTTTTTATGCCCGGAGCAGTAAGGAAATGAATATACACAATTTAAAATGTTGGTTTCAGAAGAAGCTCTCTAATGTCAGTACTGAGTGTAGGATTTAAACAACTTGGCTGTGCAACAGTTCATTAGATACTTGATTCCAATCAATGTTAGCTGTGCTTTAATAGTCAAGATTATAACTGATAAAATTTTAAATTTGGATTCTTTTATTAATGGAAAGAAAAGGTGTTATCTACTTTCAAAAATCAGCAAATAAATGAGTTCTTGCTAACTAGAGGGATGGTTTGAATTTCCTAGCTTTGAAATAATCCTGGGTTTATGAGAACTAATAATGACTAATCTCGCTTAGTACAAAAGAGGAGAAGCACTGATTAGAATTTTTACCCTATTTTTACATGTGTAAATGTTCCAAGATTTAACACTTGGGATGACCCTGCATATGAAACCTGAGTACAGACCATAAGTATAGTTAATTTCATATTGGGGAAAACCTGCAAATATATTAATACTCAGAAAAATAAGATTAACATAAGAATTTATGTTAACAAATTGGATTTCAGAGCATTGCCTGGAGCTATTGCAGTGAAATATCATTGTTATTCAGTAGCAGAGTATGAGTGGAGAGCTACGAGCTGGAAGGACCTGTTGATTACTGATTACGCATTTCACTTAAACACAGAAATTTGCATTCTTCCAGAGCGGTATGGTTACACATTCTATGTCATGATGAGCCTTTTCCTTTAGAGCTGCCTTTCCACGGGCCCCTATTCTGTGCTCCGGTGCTGTCACGGTGTTTCCAGGACAGCAGGAAGGAGACCTTTGTCTCAGAGGTTGTTCCCTGCTCCAGTGAGAGGAGCCCAACGTGTGCAGACGATATCCATCCGATCGACCCCTTCCAGTGCCTGGCTGTCCGCCGGGCCCTGCCCGCCGTCTGATAGCTCGGCTCCGCTGCTTCAACAGAAGGAGACAAAACTTGAGGTTTGAGCAGCTTAGCAAAGAGTAAAGCAGGCTAAATGCGTCAGGTTTGGGTGCCCGTGACACGGAGCCGGCTCTGTTCGCGGGGGGTAAGGACTAATGGTGTTGTGACCCAAGAGAAACGTAGGGGATGGCTGCGTGGTTCGGGTGGAATGCGGTCTGAAGTTACTGCAGGTCTCCTGGCAGAGACTCGCTCTTGTGTTCTTCAGGCCACGGGTCTGCTGAGGATCTGGCTGGAAGAGCTCAGAGCAGTGGCAATTTGGGCCACGCTGTGTGTTCACTGTGAAGGAAAGCCCTGAAGGTCATTCATGTTTGAAATGGCTTTAGTAAGATTTTCGCATTTTGAGTAAGCGCGACCGTGATCATAGTGCAGGGATAACAGGACAGCGAAAGAAAGAATCCTTGTGTCTTTGTCAGCACGGTTCCAATGGAGAACACAATACAATGGCACACTTGAATTTTTCTACAAAGAAAAAATTGTCTTTCTGTGGAATCATCTTCATCCACCTTTTTTCTGAAGAATTTATTTTTCCAGTTTTTATTAGTAGAAAGCCAAGATTTTAAATGGAACAGTAAGAAATAAACTTCATTTTCACAAGCCAGCCTTCTGCCATTTTCTCACTTTCATTTTCTGCTGAATATTTCTCCTTAGTTGTTTTTTTTCCCCTCTATTTTAGGTTGGATCAGTAGGGAGTTGTTATATACTGAGATTTTTACTAGAGTGTTCAGCTGGTAGGGTCATAAACAGAAATCAAATGGTCTTTTAAAATCCCAGGCTTGTTTGTTTTCAGCATGCAAGAAGGAAATCTAATATTTTTACTGCTGATGTGGATGGGGAGAAGCTAGCAGCAAGTGGGAAGGACGATTATCAGACTGAGAATTTATCAACAAGGGAAGACTAAACGCATGCAGTGAAAGCCAGGGGAGCTACAGAAATAGCTGCACAGGCGAATATGAAAGAACTAAGTGCAAGATCAGCTAATAGGTGTCGAGGGCCATTCCAGCCTTGAAAGAGTTTTGATATGGGAATTTCTCACTCAAATGACTTGCTGGTATTCATATCTGGATCTGCTTTCGCATCTACTAAAGACGGTTGTTTTTGTTTTGTGCTCCTGCTATGGTTACGGGGGTGGTGTGCGTAAGAGGGGATAAACTCATTTTTTTGTCTTTCTTGGGTTTCTCAACCAGAATTGCTTATGAGACTCTAACAAGCACACCCATGTGTGCACAACCGAAGTGAAGAGTTGAACAAGAGAAATAACTAAAGGGAATCAGATAAATTAAACGGTAAAGGGGATGAAACAGCAGCACGTTCCAGTGGATTGAATTCAGAGTGAGAAGGCTGAAATCCTGGGCAGGTGATATCCCATTCCCATGGGAGCTGGTGGCCAAATGCCACCGATGCCTTTTGGTCTAAAATTTTCTCTTGGTGTTCTGCTCCAAGCTATGCTGCTACCTTGCTCTGCAGTTGCGGGTAGCCCTCGCTGAGGTGGCTCAGAGGCCGAGTTACCGGGCACGCGAGCAGGTCTGTGTGGCTGCGTGCTCTGAGCATGGCAGTCAGTTTTCAGACTTGTTGTCCGTCCCCCTCCAGGGCCCTGTAGCTGCCCCCCGGCCCTGTACCCCGGGCAGTGTGGTGGGCTAAGCGCTGTGGCCCGGCCCCCCCTTTCGTGCTGACACGCTGAGGCACGCACACCGTTCCATCCCAGGTGCCAGTGCCTGTCCGTCCCGTCACCCGGCTCCGTCCTACACACCAGCGTGCCAATGCGTACGTGTGACGTGAAGATGGCAGCGCGCAAAGCACAGAGGGTGCTGGCAGCCGGACGGGCCAGCTGTCCCGGGGCTCTGTCAGCCCCTTGCTGGGGGAGGCAGCTTCCGTCCGTGTCCTAGCGCCGTTGACCACGAGCGCCGCGACCCGCAACAACCCTCCAGGGAGCGTGGAGGAGTCAGCGTCTGCAAAACACTTTGATCTCGATGCATTGGCAGTATCAAAAGAAACGGTAAAAGGAGGAGAAAAGCTTGCTTGGTATGTTTCTATTTCTAGTATTTGCCATTCTGATTAATGATTAATAACACAGACATTTCGGCTGAGTATCTGTGAAAAGCTTCCCGACAATAGGAGACTTCAGAAATTATCTGCCAGCCTAAGTGCTAGAACTTTGTAATTTATGATGTCTTTATCTCATTTTTGGATAAAATAGTAGTAAATATAATGTAGAAGAAATGTTGCAAGGAGTGTAGATGAATTGACGTAAAGAGTAGCAGCTCATCAGCTTGAAAGTCCTTTCCAACTCTAATTTCTGTGCACTGGGGAAGGTGACAGATAACACCATGAAAATTGCATTTTTATCGTGTTTAGTGAGTAAACGTTTCTGTTGTTCGAAGTAATTCTTATATTCAGTGGATACGCTTAGCTGGATGTTAGCAAACCATCTATAAGCAATAGAAAATGTAGAACTACTCTGACTCCTGTGCTGAATGAAAAACAGAGGGAAAATTCTTCAAGTCATGGGTGTTTATCTTGAAAAACAAGATAAACGTCCTAAGCATGAGCCAACATGCCTACTACGTTAATCATTCTGCCTTTGGCAGAACTTAGTGCATTTATGTGATATATTCTGTTCAATAACTTTAATCAATCCCTTTCACTGTTGATCAGAAGAGGAATGCCATAATTTAGAAAACTAACCTGCTTTTTTTTTTTTTTTTTGACAAATGATTGTGGAATTCTCCCAGTACTTCGGCTGTGTCTGCCCTGATAGATGAGCAGCCATATATTGCTAAGGCTTGATGTGTGCAGTAGGTCACGTGCTTCACCTGCCCAAATGGCTTTTCTGTGAGAGGTCGCAGACCCTGAGTTCTTGCAAACTGTCTGATGCTCACCTTTCAGAGCTTATTCCACTGGAAGTAGACTTTAATGAATTGCTTTCTGATGCATTTTGGGACAGCCTGCCTGTCCTCATATGAGTTTGTGAGCCCAAAATACTGACAGCTGTTACTAGCAGCATCATGAGAACGTTATGAGGTAGCCAAGAAGAGGTGGAGACAGGAAGGTCTGCTGGAGGTAGTCAAGCTGTGTGTCAGCACCGATTCAGATTTGGAGACACGCTTGGCTCATGACAGAGCGGAAGAGACGTGTCACATGCTGCTGGCCACACCAGAGTGAGAAAAAAGGCCCAGCGTGATGCGATTGCAGCCTTCTCCAGCCACAGCGTGAGCGATTCTGGCTCCAGAGTGTCTCCGCCAGTTAGCTGGCCCGCATGGACCTGCGCCAGAAGCTTGCTCCCACCTTTTGCTACCAGGGACTACGGTTCCCGCACAGAAGTAGCTTGCTTTCTCGTGACCGTGTCCCAGCTGTGGTAGAGGTCAGGAAAGCTATTAGCAAGTAATCACAATTTGAATAGAAATTCTAAGCTCAGCTCACCCGGACTGATACTCAACCCCTCTGCAGAGAAGGAGTAAGAAAAATGACTGGGCTTCACTAGGGAGAACTTTGCAGCTTTATCGTGGCTGAAATTGCTGTCTGACGCTTCTGCCAAAAGAGCCTCCCGTAACACAGATCCCGTGGCAGAGATGAGCACAGACAGCACGGGATTATGGTGACCTTCCGCTTCAGCAAACGTTGTGCAACAAAAAGGTCCAAGTAACTCGTAACTAATTAATCACTGCGTTCAGAAGAACTTATTTATTAGGCTTTAATCCATTAACACAATGCTTATGTGGAAAATAAAAGACTATTAGGAAGCAAAACATTTTAAATCTTAACCTCCTGGGAACTGTGTTACTGTATAATGTTAGTGAGAATTACTAAGGCAATAAGCAAAACAGATGCTTACTATTTGGCTAAGGCTAATTTTTTCTCTTCTTCCTGCCTTTCGTTAACACACGAGCGAGTGGGTTCCTAAGGTTAGAGAGTTAGGAGTGAGGGGGAACTACTGGACGTATGAGCCTCTGACATGGTGTGTGCCTCTAAGGAAAGCCACTCATTCTCTTCTAGAGGGTCTCTGCCTGCTTCTTCATCGAAACAAATCTGAAATTGGCTTTTGAATCCATCCTTAGACATGCAAGTATAGATTTGCCAGCCTAACTTTACAGAAGTTCTTAGGTTTTACTTACAAAATACATAGGTCAGAATTTTCAGTGGTTGGAGTCTACTTTAGATTGTTTTAAAAAGATAAATAAATTCAGATTGAATCTTTGGTCCAATAGATGGAGCCAAATATTTTGGCTTTTAGCCAGATCAGTGTTTTCAAAACATTTTCCCAGATTCATCCAGCTGGTTCTGGAATTACCCGTCCCACTACCAAAATTTAAGGTAAAACATCTGTCATTTGTGAAAAAACTGAGTAACACTATGCCAAAGTTGGTTAGGAACCTGGAATATTAGATGTGGACATGCTAATTTGTTCAATATTTGTAGCGGTAACAGTGACTAGGATTGGGCGGGGCAGTAGGGACGTGAATGGTGCTGTGATTTTGATAACGCGCTAGCACTAATGTCACTGCCTGAGAGCAAAAGGAAGGCGCCGGGCCCGTTTCTGCTGTTGTTCACGGCAAAAGCGATACTGAGCTTTGTCCTTTGGCTGGAACAGACGCGTTCTGTCTAACTCCAGATTCTGAGTCATCGAGGATCTGCCTTGAATCAGACGAACTCAGGCTGGAGCAGGTCTGTGTAGCTTCCCACGGAGCGCTGCGTTCCTGGTGGTTCTCCCAGCCCCACGCGTGGGTGCCTGCCGGCCGCGCCGGCCGCCAAAGCTGCCTCGTGCGGCGGGGCGAAGAGCGGGGCTGCGGTGCCCGGGTGCTGCAGGGGCTGCAGCCGTGTTCGTGTGGATGTGCCGCCGCTCCTCCCCCGTGTCGAAGGGCAGTCAGTCGTGTGCAGCAGATACAGCAGGGCTGCAAAAGCTGCACGCGGTCTGGCAGTCGCGCCTGGGCAGGTTGGGCGTTCTGGGCAAGTGGTTTTGCAGTTTCCTGAGTGTGATGTAGCCCAGGCGTGTAGTTTTTGCTGACGAGCATACTAATAACATCCTCTAGCAGGGCAGAGGGGAAAGCAGAGAGAATGATGAGGTTTTCGGTCAGTTTTGGTAGTTTTTTAATGAGGCAGGATCCGAGAGTACAAAGCAGCGTAACAAATTCACCCTAGGGCAATAATCTTCAGTTTTTTACTTCAGTCATTAAGATTATTTTATTTGTCTCTGTTAAAAGTAGCTTGAAAAAATTAAGTGAACCGGAACTAAGCATGGAAAAGTTCTGCTGTTTCTTTCCTGTTGTAACTGCCCGTACTCCATAGGCTGCACATAGATGTGTACAGAACCACACGCTGGAGCAGTCTCTGTGCATTACAGATCTTGTGATGCTTTTGAAACACACTAGGAATGACTGTAGAAATTGCTTTTTAATATAAGGTCACATCTACATTTCATAAGGTAGAACATTTCTCAGACAGGCTTTCCTAGTGCGTTTGTAATTTGTGTTTTGTTCAGGGATTTTTTTTTTTTTTTTAGTTTTCTGGCTCTAGGAAAGAAGGAAAGAATATTGGGGAATCAGTCCTGTTCAAATGTTGTCAAAACTCAAAATACCAATGAAGGTGATCAGAATTGCCAAATGAAATTATAAAAATATTCTTCCCCCTCCCTAGACCTCCTTAGGGACTATGTTGTAGTGGCGGAGTACTTTAGAGGCGTTAATAAGTTTGTCCTCACAACATCCTCTGAACAGGCATCCTTACATCATCCCTCTTTAGAAGAGATGATCACAGAGAGCTTAAGCAATCTCTGTGGTTTGTATATTCCATACTATTACATACCTAGGATTAGAATCCAGTAATTTCTTGTGCCTAGTCCCAGATGATTAGAACACATAAAGTGGAAGACAAATAGTTGCAAAATATTAACCGAGTTTTAATTGAACCTCAATAGTTTTGGTTCCTACGTTCCAATGCTTCACGCTCTGGGTAAACATTTAACAACTTTTTTTGACTTCCTGAGAATGGAGTTCCATCCCTCATTCTTTATATCTGTTCCATCTCACCTCCTTCTATCAAAACTCTTGGATATGTTTCAGTAATGGTGAGGAGAGATGACTACGTGTCAGAGTGTGCTGCAGACCACTTAGCCATGTGGAGCTGGAGCTCGGTCCAGGTTTTTCTGAGTGAGTCATCTATTGCGGCTTGTTTCTTTAGCAGTTATGGCTGAAGGGAGTCCTCGTGTGACATAGATCAACTCTGACCAGCTGACAGTAGGTTTGGCATTGAGCCTTATGTTTCCAAATGTTTGTGTTTCTGTTGGTTGTCATTATAGCACTCAGGTTCATTGAGAAGCTGGGTGAGTATTTTGGCAGAACTGGCAGGAGTTTATTCTCTTCTGTGACCTATCAGCTCAAGTTTGTGTTGAGTATCCGACCAACTCCAGGGGACTTGCGTTGAGAGATGTATGGAGCTTGAGTGTCATTGCTGGTATTCATCCCTCGTCTTACTGGTATAGTGCTAACTTTTTCCATTCCAATAAACAAAACTTGCACCGAGCCATCATTTATTGTAACTTATAAAATTTAATCAGATAGTGTGTTCTGGTCAAGGATCAAATCAGAGCTTGAAAAAGCAAGATTACAAGTGTATGCTTTCTAACCACATGTTAAGGTCATAGTTTGTATTAGAAAACAAGGAAAATATGTTTTCCATGAGTAGCACAAAGCAACATCAGCTGTAGTTTTTTTGGAAATTCCAAAAACAATTACATACTACATCCTGCACAAAACCATGATCAGCTTTTTGAACCCCAGAAGGTGGAGAGGCTGCCAGCTTACTGAAATGACATCTGTATAGCACTTTCATAAACAACCGCAGGCTGACACAGTGGTCCTTGGTGGCACAGGCCGTAACTGTGGCCTTCCTGTGTCCAGAGCTCTTCCTGAAAGAGGAATTTCTCCTGTGTTAGCGGCCCACTTAATCCCCAGAGTGGACAGAAAGTGGTTATGTGGCAAAAGCACAGCATGTAAAAGTAGCCTTTTGTAGAAGGGCCTTATCCTGTACAGAAAAATACTTTAGAATTCTCCAGAATGCTTTAGAATTCTCCAGAATGATTAAAACAGAAACCTAACAAGCTATACAATAGATTTAGTTCTGTATTAAATTAGAGAGTTGCCTGAAATATTTTCTAAGGAAATGAGTTTCTCGGGAAACTCTCAGAGCTCCACAGAACCATAGAGAAAAGGGGTAGTAAATCAGAGAAAGCCACCTGGAGATGTCACCTGCTCTCCTAGGAGCTGCTCTTCCCTCAACCACAGTGCACTGTAGTAAGGAGGGTTCTACAGAGTCAAATTTGAAGCCATCTGGGTCAAAGTTGTCCCCGGACCTAGAAGGATGGCACATACAGAATATTGACTCTAATAGATGGTGAGGATTGAAATGAGTTGCTTAAAAGAATATTGCTCCCTGTGTCTGTCAGGGAGAAAGAAAAAATAAAAAAGAAACAGTAATTTCTTTAAACACACAGAAGAGAAGCAGCTAGTTGTAGGAAGTTATTACAAATAAGAGAACTGGTGTTAAATTTAACAGCACTGGCAATAAAGTTAAAGGTCTTTTGCCTTCAAACATCTTTTCTTCAAAGTATGGTTCTTTGAGGGCAGATGATCTCCCTCAGTAATCCCTGTACTGAAGAAGTCAACAGATTCACAGTGCTTGAGCTCCTGACTCTGTTCATCTTGCACTGACATGAAAAGTGCAGACAAGGGGCGTCTAAGCTCTTGCTAAGTCGAACTGTGCTTTCATTTGAATAGACGTAAGCGGTATAAGCCAGTGGGCAGTCCGTGATGAGTTCCAAAGCTCTGTAACGTTCCTTCTTTCTGCCATGTGGTAGATCACCTTAAGGGCTGCACATCGGCAGAGACATTTGACTCAAGGCATAATAAATTGTTTATGCAGCAGACAAGTTCATAAACGTATGTTCTAAGGCAAATTGCGGAACTGCCCTACCAGGAACCTCTAGACAGGAACAGGAAAAATCAGCAAAGTCAGAAAGTTCGAGAAAATCCATGCAAAAAAATCAAAAGGCCTTCAAAAATATCCTTAATCATTCCTAAAAGAGTAAATAAAACCCCAGCCTTCTTTATTAATAAGCGTGTCAAAGAGTGACTTGATGATATACTATGAACAGCAATTTCAATGAAAAACTGTCAACCACAGAGAAAACCAACTGTGATACCTCCTTTCTGTAGGGAGGCAGAGATATTCCATGATCTGTTACCTAGCAGTTGAAGCTCGATAAATTCCGTCTGGAAGTAACAGCTATGTCTGTAAAGTGAGGAAAACAATTATTGATGGCTATAGCAGATTTTATATTCTTAGCAATTATTAAATTGATATGGATCTATTTTTCTAAAGAAATGTTATATTCAGAGAAACAAACATTCACTGACATCTGTGATATGAATTTTTACCGAGGCTCTACAGTGCTGCTTTTGGCTTTGTAATGTATGAATCTAGAAGTGAATTGTAATGGCAGGTTTTTCAGAAGAATATAAATGCAGATCCTTGGTTTACATAGTTTCCCGTGCAAGGGCTAGGCAGATACTTCACTTCATGAAAACTGACAAAAGTGATCAGGGAAATAAGAATACCTAGATAAAGTTTAGTGCGGTGAAGCCAGCAATTGGATTTTTCTAAGCATTAGCCTAAAAAACTGCATTAGTCTAAACAACTGTGGAAGAAATTATACTGTAAAATCTGACATTTCCCTCCAACTGCGAAAAGACGGGTCCAGCACGGTGTCCCCGATGTGCCGTTTGTGAGGCACACAGTAAGCCACGGAGCCATTAACGGTGAGGTATGAAGGTGTTACAGGGCTGGAGCGCGGAGGGCTCACAGGACTGAAAAAGCACTTCGCTGTGCAGCATGAGGCTTCAAAGAGAAAAAGAAAGCTGGCATTATTGCCAGAAACGTCTTTAAATGTGTCTAATTAGGATCTTCAACTTAATTAAGCTGTAATGCATTATAATTTTTGATAAAATTGGTTTGATTTGTTCTGAGGACAGATGCTGCTGACAGACTAAGACATATTAGCTCTTTACTGTACAGCAGACCTTTAGTAGTGTTGATATCTGCAGTCAGAAGCTGTGAATTTTCTCAGCTTAGCAAGTATAGTCTGTAACGAAAACTGTTGGACCAGTAAAGCAGATTTTCTTTTTTTTTTTAAATTTAAGATAATTTTAAAAAATATTTCTTGACGCTTTTCTTGGTTTACAGTCTTCTAATAAATGAAATGCTTAGGGCAAATTTCCTTTCTGTTGACAGAAGTTCTATTTGGCATTTAGAAGAGCAATTGGGCAGCAGAGCTGGCTTCAGACTGCTTTAACATCACCTAATATTCAGGTTTGTTCTGCCAGGGTACAATAGAGCAGGCTCAGGTCTACTCTGCATAGCGTTCTTTTCTGACGGTACCTGAAGGACCAAAAGAGTTGAATGAACTTGTGCTCGATATGGTGGCTGCTCCCTGGGTGCGCTGTGCCTAGTTTGCGTGAGTCAAAAATCGTATCCTATGAGCAGTTCCTGGGGTAACTGGAGTGTGGCGTCTTAGCACTTGTGAGGCTGGTGCAGTCTGTCCGTAAATCCATGAATGGAGAATATTCTTTTCTTCATTTCCCAACACTGAGTCCTTATAGTTGCAGCTATGGTAGAAGGAGCTGTACCTCCTCTTCTTGCGTAGAAAAGGCAGGAGGATGCTAGAGGGAGAAAAGTTATTCAGGACCTACGGGAGCTTGGTCAACACAATATTCTGCTTTCTCCTTTTGGTCCTTGAGGTGGGTTGGCCATGGCTGGAGGCCAGGTGCCCACCCAGCCGCTCTGTCTCTGCCCTCCTCGGCCGGGCAGGGGAGAGAAAATGTAATGGAAGGCTCGGGGGGT
>Ga0181612_128844_pt1 | contig 12517 bp, 7 predicted proteins | sample HoacroProtozoa21_FD_119630 | JGI IMG/M metagenome (GOLD analysis project Ga0181612, IMG submission 119630) | Hoatzin crop microbial communities from Cojedes, Venezuel. Combined Assembly of Gp0051906, Gp0051904, Gp0051908 | reverse complement strand
TTGTCGGGGGCTGTCCTAACGTGAAGGTCCTTTGTCAGCCAATGGGCCGACACCGCCACTATGGCCTTGGGTTTTCCGATGTGCTCACCCATTTTCTTCCAACCCTCACGGGCAGGTCCGTTTATTATCGCATCCATCGGGGATCCGTGTCCCACGAATACCGCCGGCATTCTCCTGCTTTTTTCCATATTGTGTCTCCTTGTTTTGAATTTTCTGCAAAATAAGCGCATATGCACCGATTAATTATGTCTGTTTTCGGACAATGTGTGTCTGTTTTCGCTAAAATTCCCATTCCCGACACAAAAGGTTACGTTTCCGATATCCGATATGGGATAAAATGCCGACATTTGCAGAAGAAGCATACTATTATAAGGATGAAAGAAGGAATGTCATACATGGAGGAGGACCTTCTCTTCACGGCGGATTTTTCGGGAACGGTACCTGAGGGGGCCTCCCTTGAAGGGAAGAACATTTTCCTTGTCTGCGAAAAGGGTAAGATGCAGATTTCCTACGAAGGGAATCCCATCAGCGTAAGTGAAGGGGAGATTTTCTTTTCGGCTCCGGGAGCGAGGCTTTCGGATCCCCTTTTCAGTTCGGGATTTAGGGGCACGCTTATCGCGCTTTCCACTCCTACACTGCAGCAGTTTCTGCGCGAATACGTCACCATTTGGAACCAGGCGGCATATATTGAGAGGGAATGCGTCGTAGGGATTTCACAAAAGGACGAGCCGTACCTGAGGGGTTTCAGGGGAATCATCACCCTGGCGCTTTCCGAGAGCGACTGCACCTTCCCCCAAGGGTACCGCAGGGACCTTATCCGCTCCACAATCCGGAACGCTCTCATCGCCATAGTGTGCATGATCGGAAGAACGCAAAAGGGAGGACTATCCAAGGCCGAAGGCGACCTTTTCCAAAGGTTTTTGTCCCTTCTTGACAACACCCCCGTAAAAAGGCATCCGGTCTCCTGGTATGCGGACCGCCTTTCAACTTCCACAAAGACCCTCTCACTCTGTTGCAGGGAGAACTCCTGCAAATCCCCCATGCAGTGGATAAGGGAATACACCCTTTCGGACGTTAAGCACCTTCTGGGGTGCAGCACAATCCCCATTAAGGAAGTCTCCGACACCCTGGGGTTCCCAAACACATCCTTTTTCGGCCAGTTCGTGAAGGAGCACTTGGGAAAGACCCCGCTTGAGTACAGGAATGCCCCGAAAGAAGAAAACTGATCCAATATGACCGCTACAGCCCAACCCACCCGCAAAGCCTTTTTCACCATGGCTCCCGTCATGGCCGCCTTCTTTGTCATGGGATTCGTGGACATGATGGGGATAGTGTCCAACTACGCAAAAAGGGAATTCGCCCTCAGCGACACCCTTGCGAACACGCTGCCATCCCTTGTTTGCCTATGTTTCCTTCTTTTCTCCCTCCCATCCGGAATGCTGATGAACAGGATAGGGCGGAAGAAGACCGTGCTGCTTTCGATGGTGGGGACACTCGCTGGCCTTGCCGTAGCGCTACTGGGAAGGAACCTACCACTTCTTCTCCTTTCATTCCTTATCATGGGAATCGCCAACGCCTGTATGCAGACTTCGCTCAATTCCCTGGCCGAAAGCGTATCGGAAGGCAACAGCGCCGCAACCCTAACCCTTGGGCAGTTCATAAAGGCAATTGCGGATTTCCTGGCACCGCAGATAGCGATGTGGGGAGCAACCGGTGCGATACGTTCTTTTTCGCTTGGGTGGAGGATATTGTTCCTTGTTGATTTCGTAATAGGGGTGATCATTACCGTATGGCTGTGGACAACCCCCATAAAGGAGGAGGAGCCTTCGGGGGAGACTTCTTCCCTTAAGGAATGCCTTTCCCTTCTTAAGAACCCTTTCATCCTCATTTGTTTTGTCACCATAATGTTCCATGTGGGGATTGACGTGGGGACAAGCACAACCGCACCAAAGCTTCTTATGGAAAAGCTGGAGTGGAGCCTTGACACCGCCGCCTTCGGAGCGACCGTATATTACATCGCAAGGACTGTGGGATGCCTTGGCGGGGCCTTCCTGCTGAATAAGGTTAGGATAAGGCCTTTCTTCCTTTGCAGCGTGGCCCTAATGGTAATTGCTGTCATAATGCTTTTCACCTGCAAGGGCAGCACGGCGCTGTACGGGGCCATAGCCCTAATTGGACTCGGCAATTCCAACGTGTTCCCCATAATATTCTCTGAGGCTTGCTCCGGTGTTCCCGAAAAACAGAAGGAGGTCTCAGCCCTCATGATAATGGGGCTTTTCGGAGGGACGGTATTCCCCCTTGTCATGGGGGTGTGCTCGGATGCCGTAGGACAGGGAGGGGCCGTAGCGGTCCTTGCCCTCTGCATAGTGTGCCTCCTTCCTTTCGGAAAGAAGATAAGGTAGGGGCAAGCATTCGGAAGGGATCCCCTACTTTGAGCGGAACCTCAGCACCGTAAAGGAATATGGCGAAAGCGTAATGGGACGTCCCTTCTCCACGACAGTGCTTTTCGAAACGGGAGTGGCTTTGTCATCTTCGGGTGCGCCCGAAAGTACCGTCACCGATGCGGCACCCTGCGGGACACCCTCACCTTCCAGTGAAACCTTCACACTTACGGGAAGCAGGTTGCAGAGTTTCAATATGATGTCACCGCTTACTTCATCTTTCACTACAGATGCACCGACCCTTGAAAGGGCGTCTTTCGGCGCCTCGGAGCCAATCACACTCGGGATGTACTTCGTCCCCGAATTGTCCGAATACATCTTCTGCACGAAATAGTTCACCGTCGGGTACACCCCTTCGTTGTCGAAGTATATGAGGTCGGGATTCCAGCTGGTGTGACCTTTTCTGGCAAGCAGCGGAGCGTATGAACTCATCACCACCACGTCGGCGTTCCTCTCCACACCGGTAAGGTAGAAAGCCTCGCTGAGGGCGTTCTCCATCTTATTGCCCCAGGAAGCGTACTCACCCAAATACACCTTAGTCCCTTCGCGGGAATAAGAGTCGTAGAAATCACTCCTATTCGAGAACCATCCCGGAGAGTTGTAATAGTGCTCGTCTACGATTGCTATGGAATTCTCCTTTGCCACTTTCCACCCCCTCTCGTAGTCAGACCCTTCGCAGAAAGGTCCCACCGTACCCACGATGGTGATGTCGGGATACTTTTCCCTTACCCCTTTTATGAGGTAGAGGTACCTGTCTACGAAAACGTCACTGAAAAGGTCCTCGTTGCCGATTCCGACGTATTTCAGGTTGAATGGTGCGGGATGACCAGCCTCTGCCCTTTTTGCGGCCCAAGGGGATGTTGCAGGATCCCCGTTTGCCCACTCGATGAGGTCCAATATGTCCTGAAGGTAGGAAGGCATGTCCTCCCAAGGAATTCCGCCCTGCTGGCCGCCTCCGCCAACGGAAGAATTCTGGCAAGGAACCGCCGCCGCGATTACGGGAAGAGGCTCGCACCCCAGGTCCTCGCAGAATTGGAAATACTCATAATATCCCAGTCCGAAGCTCTGGTGGTAGTTCCAAATGTTGAAGTCCCCCTTCCTCTCTTCCAAGGGGCCTATTGTGTTTTTCCAGCGGTAGATGTTCTTAAGGCCGTTCCCGTGGGTTACGCATCCCCCGGGGAAGCGCATGAATTTCGGATGGAGGTCGGCTATCACCTTTGCTAGGTCGTCCCTCATACCGTTTTCCCTGCCCTTGAAAGTGTTCACGGGGAAAAGGCTCACAAAGTCTATGGCGATGTCGCCTTCAACCTCTGGAGATAGGGACAGGAGAGCGTCTGAAACGCTTCCCTTAGAGGTCAAAGTGAGAGAGTACTTCTTCCAGGAGGGGGAAGAAACATCTATGTTTCCGCTTAGCAAAACTTCGTCATCCTTAACGGCTTCCACCTTTACGGGATGGGATTTCCCGTCAAGGGAACGCGCCCAAACCGAGAAAATGTACTTCTCCCCTTCCTTTAGGGGCACACCGTCAAATCCGCCGTTAAGGAGTGAGGCCCCGACGGACGAAGTCCTAAGGATCGTGTGGGTCGGATTAGCCTGCGAAAGCGGCTCCTCCTTGGAGAACTCCCACTTTGTCCCGCTGCCGGTTAGGGACCATCCGGTGGAAGAGTTCCAATCCTTGTGGTCGGAGGATGAGAATTCGAAATCCCTGTTACGGATAAGTTCTGCGTAAAGTCCGCCGTCGGCGGCCCAGCTTATGTCCTCGAAGAATATCCCTACAAGAGAGTCGCTTATTTTCTTCGCCCCTTCGGGATGCAGGGTAAGCGATATGCCGAAAGGCTCCAGGTCAGAAAATCTCTTACTGTCGTCAGCCATGGAATAGGAGTATTTCGTGGAATTCTCCTGAGTCTTCTTCGCATGGGAGAGCATCCCATCCACAAGGGAGCGTTCAACCTTAAAAACCTGCCCCTCGTATTCGTTCTCACCGATTGTCACCTTCCTTTTCCCGTCATGACCTGGGAATATCCTGACTTCAACGGGAGAAGACCAGCTTTTGAAATCTCCGCTGGTCTGCCTTATCCCCTTTCCGTCCTTCGTAAAATACTCTATGGCCCACTTTCCGTCCTTCACGCTAAGAGAAGGCTCCAGAACGCCTCCACTTACCCCCGTAAAAGGATAGTCCTGAGGTTTCCAGCGGCAAAGGTCACGGCTGAGGGTCGTTGCGAACTGGTCCGCTCCCTCACCGAGTCCCCAGACGGCATACCACATTCCGTCAGCATCCCTTGCGAGCGAAGGGGAATACATCTTCTTCCCGCTGCCCCAAGCGCCGTAGTCGCTGCCGACAAATGCGAAGTCCTTCCCTATCGGGGTCCATGTCTTCCCGTCGGAAGAATAGGCGAAACGCAGGGATCCCACTCCCCCTCCCGGAGGTTCGGCGTTGTAGGAAAAAAGGTAGAGGGACCCTTCTTCGGGAGTGTTTTGCGCACAAACTTCACCAAATACTGATGACAATGCCAACATGCTGGCAATAAGGCAAGGAAACAATTTTGTAATACTCATATCCAAAGGTTTGAAATAAGGAATAGTGTCATTTTTTCATGTTATCGGGCCGCCTGCCGCTCCCTCTTCCGGCGTTTCAGCCAAGCGTTAATTGGAAGGGCCAGAAGGAGTGTCAAAACCCAAACGGCAAAAGAAAGGAGCAAGAATACTGCGGGGCTCACGCCGCCCTTTTCAGCCACTCCAGCGCCCGCCATCATATAGGATACCCATCCCACTATGACCCACTGAAGGAAGTAATAGGTGAAGACGCTGTCGGATATCTTTGTGAGCCACGCCTTCACCCTCTCACCGAAAACGTAAGTGCAAAGGTAGTAGCCGGCGCAGATGGTCACCATGCCGAAAAGCACTCCCATCGCCGAATTGAAAAAGTTGTTCGTGGGAACGTCTACCATAGAACGTACCTGTGCCGTGAATCCCATTCCGGAAAGGCTCCGGCCTATTATGAAGTTCACCGTGAGCATGAGGGTTATGAGGGTGAATCCCGCATAGAAGCGACCCTTTCGGGAAGGATCCCCCTGGAGGCTCTTGAACACTCCGCCGATGCAATATCCCAAGGCGGGGAACACCATCCAAGACAGGACGGGGAATATGCTGTTGTCGTCAACGGTGAGGAAATTCCCTGCGACCGCACCCCAAAACTCGCTTCCGATAAGCCCCTGGGGCACCAGATTGTCAAGGGCCAGGCCGAAAAGGGCGAGGCCCAAAACGGCATAGGGTGGAAGGGATATCTTCTTTGCCGCAGCAATGAGTATGAACGCGGCTCCCGAGAGGAAGTATATGTCAGAGGCTACGGTTTGGATGAGGGCCTCGTGGAAGCCTTCTTCGTACCCCATGAATCCGGCTATGGTGGCGGGGATTGTGCACCTTAGCAAATTAAGGAGGAAGAAAAACCCCACCATGCGCACGCCCCGAGAGAAAATCCTCTTCGGGGTGGAGTTCTTCGAGAAAACAAGGTTCATCCCCAAGAGCACCATGAAAAGGTTGGCCGCATATGCGTTGAAAAAGTCCAGGGCGGAGACGTACCCTAGCGGTACTGCCGTGCAGAGCCCCATGTTTTCGAACTCGATGTCCAGGTGGATGAGGGGAAGGGTCAGGATGATGAGAGCCCTCGCGAAATCCAGTTCCACTATCCTCCCCGCATTCTTTTGCGTAAGTCCCGAAGGGGCGTCCCCCACGGGGGAAACTTCACCCGAGAGAGCTTCCTGCGGAGCTTGGGGCACCTTCACTTTGACGGCGGCTTCTCCCACGGCTTACCATTCCATTCCGAGGTTATACATTATAAAGGAATAAATGTCCGCCTGCTCGGCCAGCGACTTGGAAAGGGGTTTTCCCCCACCGTGTCCCGCGGAAGTGTCTATCCTTATGAGGGCAGGTTTCCCGTCGGGGTTGCACTCCTGGAGGGTGGCCGCAAATTTGAACGAATGCGCAGGGACGACCCTGTCGTCATGGTCTGCGGTCGTAATCAGAGTGGCGGGATAGTCGACACCCGGACGTATGTTGTGAAGGGGCGAATATCCCTTCAGGTATTCGAACATTTCGGGACTGTCCTCGGAAGTGCCGTAGTCGCCGGCCCAGTTCCACCCGATTGTGAACTTATGGTAGCGGAGCATGTCCATGACACCCACCCTGGGAACCGCAACGGCGAAAAGGTCCGGCCTTTGGGTCATGCAGGCACCAACCAGAAGCCCTCCGTTGGAGCCTCCAACGATCGCTATCTTTTCCTTGGAAGTGTACCCCTCGCTTATGAGGTATTCGGCGGCCCCTATGAAATCGTCGAAAACGTTCTGCTTGTTCATCTTTGTTCCCGCAAGGTGCCACGCCTCACCGTACTCGCCGCCTCCTCGGAGGTTCACCTGCGCATAGATTCCGCCCTTCTCAAGGAACGGTATCACGGAAGAGGAGAAGGAAGGGGGAAGGCTTATGTCGAAACCGCCGTAGCCGTACAGGTAGACGGGAGTGTCCTTACTCTTGGATAGGTTCTTCCTGTAGGTTAGGAACATGGGGATCTTTGTGCCGTCCTCACTATTGAAGAACACCTGCTCGGTCTTAAAGTCTTCCTGATTGAACTGGGTCTTGGGGGAAGAAAGAAGCTCGCTCTTTCCGCTTTCGCAGTCAAGCGAATACACCCTTCCGGGAACTGTAAAAGAGGAGAAGGAATAGAAGCACTCGGGATAGTCCCTCTGGCAACGGAAACTTACGGATCCTATGCCGGGGAGTTCCACTTGGCGAAGTTCGCTTCCCGTGTTCGTATATAAGAAAGCCCTGTCGGAAGCGTCGTGGCTGTAGGTCAGCACAAGCTTATCCTCCCCTACGGGGGATACGCCGTCAAGGACGTCATCCTTCTGGGGTACGACGACCTTCCAGGAGGAGTAGGCGGGATCGGAAAGGGACGCTTCCATAAGCCTGTTGTTGGGAGCTTCCCTGTTTGTCAGAATGAGGATCCTTTCCCCGTAATTCTCTACCGGATAGTACGTGTTCGCAAAATCATCGGGTGTCATTTTCACGAAATCGCTCCCCTGCTTCTTCAGGTCCTTGACATAGAGCACGTTGCCCACACCCTCACCGGATTCGTCAAGAAATGCCATGGTCTCGTCCTTGTTGACGTCCACCTGGTAGAAACGCTTGGGATGCTCCTTGTTTTCGTAGAAGAGGACGTCCTCGCTTTGCGGGGTGCCTACCTTGTGGTAGTAGATCTTATGCCCCTGGTTGACGTCGGAGTAGTCGTGTCCGCTCTCGGGACGGTCGTAGGCGCTGTAGTAGAAACCGTCGCCAAGCCATGCTGCCATGGTGAACTTGGCCCATTCGATATGGTCGGAAGTGGTCTTCCCCGTGGACATGTCGATAACGAAGATTTCCTCCCAGTCGGAACCGCTCCTGGAAATCACATATGCGGCCCATTTGCCGTTGTTTGAGAAATAGAGTCCCTTGAGGGCCACCGTACCGTCATTCGACAGGGTGTTGGGATCCAGGAAAACCTTCCCCTTCTCCCCCGGGGAGTCGCACTGGTACACTACGCTCTGGTTCTGAAGACCGCTGTTGTAGAAATAATAGAACTTATCCCCGTGACGGGTGGGAGCCCCTATCTTCTCATAGTCGGCCACTGCCTTCAGGCGCTCAAGCACCTTCCCCCTGAAGGGGATCTTCGAAAGGTAGTCTTCAGTAACCCTGTTCTCTTCCTTCACCCATTGGAGCGTAGAAGGACTCATGTCATCCTCCAAAGGACGGTAAGGATCCGGGACCGCCACTCCGAAATACTCGTCTACCGTATCATTTTTCGGAGCTTGCGGATACTTGATACTCTTATTGTTGCATGATATCATCGCAAGAAACGCTGAAAATAAGAAAATTGTCTTTTTCATTCCAAATCTTTTTATGGGGAAGGCATGTGGCAGGCCTTCCATTCGTAAATATAGCAAGAAATCTCCCCTCAGGCAAAAAAATGTTCGGGCGTCTTTCCGCAATCATTCCCCTAATGAATCATAATCCCGGAAAATCCTTTCCATGGATTCCGCCATGTCGATAGTGTTGATGACGCTCCTGCCCGTCTTTTCATCAATAGCCATAAGCGAGCGGACGGTTCCATCTTCAACCATATAGGCAGCCACACTTTCGGGTGGAATTCCGGGGAAACCTTTCCCTGGCCCCACACCGGAAGCGCATGCTTTCATAAGCACATTGAAGTGATTCAGTACATAGGGGCTGTGGGTCGTAAGCACCATCCCCGTTTCCCTGTCATTGCTTTTGAGGTAAAATGCCTGTGATACCAGACTGTCAACGAACCTTCGCTGGGTATCGGGATCAAGACCGGACTCGGGGTTTTCCAAATGCAGGTAGAGGATGCGCCCCATATCGGTCAGTTCCACCTTCGGGGAGAACTTCGAGGCATTGTTCCCCCGGAAAAGGTAATCAAGGACTGAAAAGCGGAAAGAATCCCCGAAAGAACACTCTTTTGAAAAATACCGCACTATGGTCAGCATGGTTGCCGACGCCTGTATGCCCGAAGAAGCGTACTTAAGATCAATTCCACCTCCTCCTGGGACTTCCAGACCCTCCACCGTCAAACGTTTTTGGCCCAAGGCGGTTTTCCCCACAGTCATCCGCATACCGATGTAAGGAAGATCCTGGCTCTTGATGACATCTGTAGCCTCTTCGAAGTCGCCCGCGAACTCCCTGAAGTAATGGCCGGACCCTTTGGGCGAAAGTCTCCCCGACCCCAAAGGCCAAGCGGTCCTGCCGTCACACACGAAAGCCTCCTTGACGTATGCCAAGTCACCGTTCCCTATGGTGATATCGGAAGACAGCCTGCCGTTTTCAAACGCTATCGCATAAGCGTTTCCATTGACATTCACTTCATACCTTATGTAAGTGTCCTCACGCACCATCCCTTCCAGCCCGTCATGCAGGAGGGATGAGAACTTCAGGGTGAAAGGGGACTTGCCTATTCCGGCATTCCTAAGATAAGAGCGGATGTTCACCATCTTATAGACATACCTCATAAGGGCGATCACCCTCATGAGCGTACTCTTGCCTGAAGCGGACGCCCCAGTAAGGATGGTCACAGGGCGTATGTCGGGTATGCAAACATCCCGGAGCGGCCCGAAATCCCTTATCGTAATGCTTTCGGTCATGGTTTTCCGTATCATGGAAGGTCGTAAGCGGTCATCCGGTCGTAAAATTAGCAATAATCCTCCCCGCGGCAAAAAAAAGATTTCCGCAAATTAAGGGAAAATCACTAAATTGCACCGCCTTCGGGCAAAGCACGGCCCCACAGGTGCCGTACCGACCTTAAAAAACTTCAAAACACCATGAGAAAGACACTGCTTGCAACACTCTTACTGCTAACCGCCCTGTCATGCGGCAACGCCCCCAAGAAGGGCGCCAAAAACCAAACGGACACCCAAGAGACCGCCGTCAAGGAGGAACCAAAGGGACAGGCCACCGTATACTTCACAAAAGAGATAACCCCGGAAAGCCTCCTCAAAATCTACAAGGCTCTCGGGAAGCAGGCCACGGGGAAAGTGGCAGTAAAGATCAGCACAGGTGAGATGGGCGGGGAGAATTACCTCAAGCCCTCCCTCATCGCCCCTCTCGTTAAGGAAGTGCAGGGCACCATTGTTGAGTGCAACACCGCCTATGAGGGGAGCCGCAGCACAACGGCGGCGCACAGGGCCACCATCGCGGCCCACGGGTTCGACAAGATTGCCGCAGTCGACATAATGGACGAGGAAGGCAGCATCAAGAGTCCCGTAAAGGACTCTTCCCACATAAAGTACGACCTTGTCGGAAGCCACCTTTCCAAGTACGACTTCATGATAAACCTCGCCCACTTCAAGGGACACGCCATGGGAGGATTCGGAGGGGTGCTCAAGAACCAGAGCATAGGAGTAGCCTCAGCCGCCGGCAAAGCCTACATCCATTCGGCTGGAAGGACCACCGATACTGAGAAAGTGTGGGGAATGGTGGACGATCAGGACGGATTCCTGGAGAGCATGGCTGCAGCCGCACAAGCGGTTCACGACCACTTCAAGGGAAACATCATATACATCAACATAATGAACAACATGTCAGTCGATTGCGATTGCGACTCAAGCCCTGCGGAACCCAAGCTCAAGGATATGGGAATAATGGCCTCCTTGGATCCCGTCGCACTGGACAAGGCCTGCCTTGACAAAGTGTTCACCCACAAGTCGAGCGAAGGTGACGACAGCTCCGACCTTATCGAAAGGATAAATTCCATGCACGGCACACACACCGTCGACCATGCCGAAAAGATAGGTCTCGGAACCAAATCCTATAAGATAGTCCCTCTGGATTAGGAAAAGTTTCCATGCAGAATATGGGGGGTCGGTGCCTTGCAAAGGGTGCCGGCCTTCTCCGTTTATGGGGACCGAGCCATGGCGCACCTTAAGAATATTTCAGTATCTTTGCAGTTTGATTGAAAGTGAAAACAACCAAAAAACAATTATAAGATGCATTTGAAAAGATTTGGGAGGACACTCCTCCTGACGGTAACCGCCATCACCATATGCGGAACCGCCTCATGCAGCAGCAAGTACGAGTCCGTCGAGGGAGATCCCATGAAAACGAGGATCTACACCCTTGACAACGGCCTTAAGATCTACCTTTCGGTCAACAAGGAGACCCCAAGGATCCAGACCTACATAGCCGTCCGCACCGGAGGGAAGAACGACCCCGCCGACAACACCGGACTCGCCCACTACCTCGAGCACATAATGTTCAAGGGAACCGAGAAGGTGGGGACTACGGACTACGCAGCCGAGAAACCCATGCTGGACCAGATCCAGAAACTCTACGACGTCTACCGCACCAAGACCGACCCTGCCGAGCGCAAGGCCATCTACCATAAGATAGACTCCATCAGCTACGAAGCCTCAAAGCTTGCCATTCCCAACGAGTACGACAAAATGATGTCGATACTGGGGGCCAAGGGCACCAACGCCTACACCTCCAACGACGTCACCTGCTACACCGAGGACATCCCCTCCAACCAGGTGGAGAACTGGCTGAAAATCGAGTCCGACCGTTTCAAGAACATGGTCATAAGGGGATTCCATACGGAGCTTGAGGCAGTGTACGAGGAGTACAACAGGGGCCTCACTTCCGACACTGAGAAAGCCCTTAACGCAATAGATTCCATGCTGTTTGCGAATCACCCTTACGGTACGCAGACCGTCATCGGAACGCAGCAGCACCTTAAGAACCCCGACATCACCGCAATAAAGAAGCAGAAAGCCACCTACTACGTTCCCAACAACACGGCGATTTGCATGGCGGGAGACTTCGACCCCGAACAGGTGGTGAAGCTCATAAAGAAGTACTTCGGTGACTGGAAACCCAATCCGGACCTTCCGAAATTCACTTTCAAGGCCGAAGAGCCCATAACCAGCCCCAAGAGCAAGGACATCCTGGGGAACGACATGGAGATGGTGATGATAGGATGGCGCACCCCGGGTGAGAGCAGCAAAGAATCCCTCACCGGAACTCTCGTCTCCGAAATCCTCTACAACGGCATGGCCGGCCTTATTGACCTCGACATAACCCAGAAGCAGAAACTAAACTTTGCCGAAGGGTTCAATTACGGCAGGGCCGACTACGGTCTCATGATGCTCATCGGAGGGCCCAAGGCGGGACAGAACCTCCACGAAGTGAGGGACATCCTGCTGGAGGAAGTGGACAAGCTCCGCAAGGGTGACTTTGACGAGAACCTGCTTTCGGGTGCCATCAACAACTACAAGCTCGGCCAGATGCGCATGCTTGAGAGGAACGCTTCCCGCGCCAACGCCTTCGTGGAGGCGTTCGTGAACGGTGTCGAGTGGAAAGACGAGGTTTCGCGCATTGACGAAATGTCCAAGATAACCAAGGACAATGTGGTCGCATGGGCAAACAAGTACCTCACCCCCAACGGATACGCAATCGTCTACAAGCACACCGGGAACGACCCTTCGATAAAGAAGATCGAGGCTCCCGAAATCACTCCGATAGAGACCAACCGCGACAAG
>Ga0181612_118715_pt1 | contig 12517 bp, 10 predicted proteins | sample HoacroProtozoa21_FD_119630 | JGI IMG/M metagenome (GOLD analysis project Ga0181612, IMG submission 119630) | Hoatzin crop microbial communities from Cojedes, Venezuel. Combined Assembly of Gp0051906, Gp0051904, Gp0051908 | reverse complement strand
TTCCCTCAGGACTCTGGGATGCATCTTGTCAGGTCCCATAGACTTCTGTATCTTCAGGTTCCTCAGGTGGTCAGAAACCTGGTCTTCTGTTACAGCGGGAGGGACTTTGCCCCTCTGGTCCCCATCTTGCAGTCCATCAGCCGGGGAGGAGCGAGGAGAGAGGTTGCCAGTGAAGACTGAGTCAAAAAAGTAATATAATACTTCAACCTTCTCCTCGTCTCTTGCTATGAGTTTGCCATTCTTGCTCATCAAGGGGGTACACTTTCTTCAACCTTCCTTTTATGGTTGACACACCTGTAGAAGTCCTTCTGTTTATTCTTTGCATTTCTTGCCAAGTTCAGCTCCAGAGATGCCTTGGCCCTCCTGATCTCATCCCTACACAACCGGGCAGCGTCCCTAAACTCTTCCCAGGATACTTGTCCCTGCTTCCACTGTCTGTGCAGTTCCCTCTTGCCCTTTAGTTTGACCAGCAGGTCTCGACTCAGCCATGCTGGTCTCTTCCCTTCCTTGCCTGACCTTGTACACCTGGGGACTGAGAGCTCCTGCGCTCTGTGGAAAGTATTCTTAAAGATCTGCCAGCTCTGTTCTGCTCCCGTGTCGCTGAGGACCGTTTCCCAGGGGGTCCTATTGACTAACTCCTTGAAGAGCTGGAAGTTGGCCTTCCTAAAGTTTAGAGTCCTGACTATACTCCTCGTCTTTCCCATATCCTCGTCTTTCCCATATCCCACAGGACAGTGAACTCCATTAATGCATGATCACTTCAGCCCAGCCTGCCTCCAGTCTTGACGCCACCGATGAGCTCATTTGCATTGGTGAGCATCAGGTTCAGTACCTGGTGATACGTGGTGTCTGTCCTGCTTGCCGTCTTTGATGCTCATAAATGTGGGGTGCTCCTGAAAACAACCACCTTCCTCTTAGGGTTTGCCATAGCCATGGACCTCTGTTATATAATTATGAGACAAATCCTTGCCATGTCCTATTGCACAGGGGAGGAAATCTGAGTAAGTGTGCAGAACATCTGTTGTGCATACTCTGCTGGCTGAGGAGCTAACAATGTTCAAGTTCTGGAGACAATAAACAGTTCGAATTACATCCTATCCTGAGCTGCAGCACCTTGCCCCCTTTTACCTTTATTTTCAGAGTTACCTGCCCCTTTTCACTGCCTATACTACCTGAAAATGGGGCTTTGGGCCATTCTTGCACCCAGAGGGTCAAATATGAAACGGACCATTCCTAGACAAAATACTCATGTACTCATCTATACAGGAGATGCTGAGTTTCTCAAGCCAGCCAAGGCCTGGGTATTTTTCCCCACCTGCACACCTCAGGGGAACAGTAAATCCATCATTAGTGCCACTGCACATATTTCATCAATAAAATACCTCATGCACTGCAGCAGAAATGAGAATCTAATAGCATTAAAATCAGTTTGTCACAGGAAGAGCAGGCAGGCTGCCCTGCTCACTGAAAAAACAAATTGTCATCAGTTATACTTGCAGTCAAATGAGTCCAGCAGCCAAGGGTTCCCAGAGGCCAAAGTATAAAGTGTAGAAATGAAACAGCACATGGGAAGCTTGTTGATTAGTTTATCATGGAAAAAAAGCATCAAAATTATCAACATCTTGTAACCTGTAGCAATATTTTGGACAATATGTGATTCTTGCCCACCCACAAGCTTTTTGGGGCCATTTTTCCGAAGCTGCAGGCCAACTTCTTCATGGCAGTTGGTGGCCCTTAGGGCTCCTAATCTGCAGAGAGGAAGTGTTAATTTCTATAAAGTACACTGAAATAAATCCATGTGGGAGAACAGTCAAATCTCACTTCTTGGGTCCTAGGAATCTCAAAACCAGGCAGAACACTAGATGTGACTAAGGTTAGCAAGTCTGCAATGGACAGCAAAGACAAGGCATTGGTAAAATAAGCAGATTGAACATTAATGTCCTAATCTCATGAGGTTCAACAAGTCCAAGTGCAAGGTCCTGCACCTGAGTCAGGGCAACCCCCGATACCAATACAGGCTGGGGGATGAAGGGATTGACAGCAGCCCTGAGAAGGACTTGGAGATACTGGTGGATGAAAAGCTGGACATGATCCAGCAATGTGTGCTCACAGGCCAGAAGGTCAACCGTATCCTGGGCTGCATCCTCAGCAGCGTGGCCAGCAGGTCAAGGGAGGTGATTCTGCCCCTCTACTCCGCTCTGGTGAGATCCCACCTGGAGTACTGCGTCCAGCTCTGGAGCCCTCAGCACAGAACAGACATGGAGCTGTTGGGGCGGGTCCAGAGGAGGCCACAAAAATGATCTGAGGGCTGGAGCACCTCTCCTGTGAGGAAAGGCTGAGAGAGTTGGGGTTGGAGAAGAGAAGGCTCCCAGAGAAGAGAAGGTTCCTGGGAGACCTTATGGGGACCTCTCAGTACTTAAAGAGGGCTTATACAAAAGATGGAGACAGGCTTTTTAGCAGGGTCTGTTGATATAGGACAAGGATCAATGGTTTTAAACTAAAAGAGGGTAGATGGATATAAGACTGAATAGAAGGATGAAATGGATGGATATAAGGATGGATATATAGACTGGATATAAGGATGAATTTTTTTACAATGAGGGTGGCGAAACACTGGCACAGTTTGCGCGGAGAGGTGGTCCCTGGAAACATTCTAGGTCATGTTGGACAGGGCTATGAGCAGCCTGATCCAGTTGAAGATGTCCCTGCTCATTGCAGGGGGTTAGGACTAGATGACCCTTGTATATCCCTTCCAACCCAACAATTTTATGCTTCTGTGATTAATCTCCGAGCTAGATCACCGGTTTTGGATATTTACATGGATAGAAATTGAATGGTCTGTCCCAATATCTGTGGTACTTCGGTTTGGAAAAGTAATGGAGACTGTCCTGGATCGAGAGCAGAATGCATCAAAAGCCTAAGTGACTTGTGAGCTCCTAGTCTTCACCTCTGTCGCTCCACATCTCTGGCTTCTCCTACTTCATGGTCTCCATGGGCAGAGCCTCACCTATTCCTTCAGATGTGAGAATTGAACCCCATGAAGTCTATTCCTTTTTCTGAGATCAAAAGAAGGCAAGCCTGCAAACTCATATCTAGTCCTTCCTATGGGACGTGAGCTGTGTGCTTCCCATTCACTATTTCTCTGTGGAAAGGAGACACTGAAGATGATGAAGATAAATGTCTGCTGCATATGATGGGTTTGAAATCCTTTTTAAGGTTTACAAATGTAACTCTGTTGCTAGGCATCAGCTGAACCATGGTAGTGTGTCATGTGGGCTTTCTAAGGCTGCTGCAGATGACAGCTGCAATGCGCTGGTTTAGGACTCTTGCTGAGGCTTAAGCTGACGAGTTTTATCTCCCCTTCACTGCCGGTTAACAGCATAGTCATGGCTGGCTGCCTTGCTGACGCTCTGTGACTTGGGAGATGCAGCTGTTCCACTGGTTATTTCTACTGGACGTGACTACCTGATTGGGGTTTTCACCAGTATCTTAGTCAGGATTCTCTGGATTCTGACTTGGGGACAGACACTGACTTCTGGGTACAAAAGAAGAAAGTACAGCAAAACAGAGAAACTCTTTCCAGCCCGCTGTGAGCAGTTTCCAGTTCCCTGCTTTGGGAACTTCAGGATCAGAATTCACTTTCCATGAGCTGTGAAGGGAACCTACACAAACAGCTGGCAAAGATGCATCTGGCAGCTAAAACTCACAGCTCTAATAGACACCAATAACCATGGGCTCTCCACCAGGCTCATAGGAGACAGTCACCTTATCATCTCTGTCCTTCAAGCTCCTTCCCTATACAGCTTTTCTCTACAGGTGCCTCTACCTTTTATTTCAGAAATGGTCTATGATATATTCCACCCTTTAAACACTCGCTTTAAGCAAGGGTTGCCGATTTCTGTTTAGCTTTGAAGTCTGCTGCTTCTATTTCACACTTGAGTGAGGGCTTGTGCACACCAACACTTGTATATTTTTTCCAGCTGTACCATACGATCTAATAAAAATGAACACCTCATTCTGCTAATCTTGCCTTGTTGTCCTGTGGATATTCACACTGAGAGAGCTGTTGTATCCGGCTGGATCAGAAAAAAAGGCACCTGTAAAAATACTCTACCCAGGGCAGGTGTTAGAGATTGTGTCTCTCTGATTTATTACCAAGCTCGTGCAGGAATCAAAAATTAATACTTTAATGTATGTATGCCATTTTCAAAATACAAAGACTAGAGAGGTCCTTGACTATTGAACCACAGGGTAGGGAAGGGCCTCAAGAAGCCAGCCAGTCTTTATATAGTTGTCCAAGTTATCTGTTAAAAGCAGGTTGTTCCCCACAGGTTTGCCTGTCTTGTCCTTAAAGCCTTCTGGTAACAGAATATATGCAGCCTGCCCAAGCAACCCAGACCAGTGCATCCCTGTCCTTTTCGTCAGAAAGACTATTTTTACTGAAAAAGATGTGTTGAGTCTTTATTGACCTAATTTAAATCCACAGCTTGCTATAGCAGCCAATGTAGTTCTCAGCGAATGATGTCTTTGCGCAGACTCATTTAATGTATACTTTGCTCTTCTATGTAGGTTCAGCAGTCCCTTTTCTTACATTTTTTAACTGGGAGAAAAAAGTCTCACCCATGTGGGACCTGAACCCATGATTGCAGGTTGGGAGATCAATATGTCATGCATGAGACTACTGGGACTGCTACACACAATTTATGACTCAGATTAGTAAAAGTTGTTGAAGTTCTCTCTATGCCAAAGTGTATTCTGTGGAAGTTACACTCTTGGACAAATTTTCATGCTTAGTAATTGAGGAAAAGACGTATCATTGGAGGGAGTCAGTTTGGTGCAGAGGCAGCAGAGCACTACTATACGCTATATGGATGGATCTAATGCTGACAATATAAACAGGGCACTGATAGGGATACCCTTCCTCTTAATGTTGCATAAGTGAGAAAAGGTGATCTATACATTTCTACAACCAGGGAATGTTGTCCGTTTCCTGATTCTGGTGCCAACTCTGCATTTAAATTCCAATCATATTGTTACACTCCATTAATTTTCGTAGACTGAAGGTGTTGCAGTACCACACAGGGAAAATAAGTAGCACGGATGTGTTTGCCGTTACAAACTTTTTTCTTTCTTTCTTTTTTTTTAGAAATAGCTGTAAAATAAAATAATAAAAACACTCCAAACAATCCCTACTCGGACTAAAACTAAATCCATCTCACTCTTTGGCTGGTTGCAGAGCTGTAGTGCTAAACTTGGGAACACTCCTGCCACCTATTTGCAACGTGATTAGAGTTCATTTGAAGTCTGATGGAATTTCACTCCTATTCCAAAGCATATCTGCTGCAATAAAGTACTTTCTTGGACCAAAGAAAAGCTATTCCAAAAATTAAATTGCAAAGGGCAACCATGTTGCAAGCGTCTGAGAGGGGTCTAGCTTGCTCAGCTTTTTATGGATGGAATGGAACTTGTCCTATGAAGTGTTTAGCTTGTTGCAGTTATTCTTTCTCACTGTGTCACTAATTTTGAACAGCAGGATAAAGGCAGTTAGAGGACACCGCCACAGCAGGCACAGAAATACTTGCTGTCAGAAAAATTCCCTGCATTAGGAGGATGAGCTAAAAAGGCACAGGGCCAAACTTGGCTTGTATTAATGCCCGTGCTAGCACATGACTTACAGAAAAACACCAATGATGCTCAAACACGGTCCTTCTGTCATACAGCCCCTCCCAGTACACCAGCAAACCCAACAGAAATACTGTTTTCAGGAGTGACACTGCAAATTAGCCAGTGCCTGCCATCGTTTTCCATTGGAATTTGTTACGTAAAGTAGCAAAGTTGTGAATTCCTTTAGGTTCGCTCCAGATCTGGGGTGACACTATTGTTTCATGTGACTAAAGCAAATGTATTGTTTTTTGCCTTTTTTTAACAAAGGTATGATTATGATCTAATGGAATGCCTTTTGTAAATTTCTATTTATCCCTTCATCAGAAAAGGTATTTTTAAATTCCCAAAAGGTGAATAAAATATTCCTCATAGACATACATGATATATTCTATATAGCTTACAAACATCTATATGCTTACAGTAAACATATGCTTAAATGTATATAAATGCCAATTAGTATTGCGTTAGCATGGGAAACAGAAAGTGAGCAGATTTTTATGCCAGCATTAGTGTGCTTACTTGACAGCTATACATGTTTAATACTAAATATTGTATTAGACCCAACCACAGCTAGCAGGTGTAAGTTTATTGTACCAAAAGAAAGCTATATACGCTCTTCAGTTTACCTGGGGTTCATGACATCCTTTCTCATAAGATTTCATGCCTTTTTTGGGGTGAAGCTTCATTCAGTGCTGCTTGGCATGTGCAGTCCTCGTGGTCCCACTGACTTAATAGGGTGATGAAAGTTTCCATCTGCAGAGGACGCAAAACAGGAGAAATTTATTTTAAAGTGTTAAAGTGTCCAAAGTTTATCAGGAAAACCTTCATAAGCAAGGGTAGAGCCTAACAAGATGTACATATTGCATTGATTTTCCACATCACTGAATGAAGTGAGTGACTACACCAAATACAATTTCTTCTACAGTACCTGGAACATACTTAGCTGTGTCATCAGAAGTAATCTTCAAGAAAATGAAGACTTTACTGTAGCTATTAAAAAGGTAGCAATAAAGCTGAAAGTCTTATGAGATAGTGAAAAAGTTGTCATAATTCATTTTTATGAGAAGACAATATAGTGAAGACAGAGCCAGACTGTTCCTAGAGGTGCACAGGAGGCAAGAGGCCATGGAGACAACTCACAAAAGTAGAAATTCCAGGTAGATATTATGAAAAAAATTCCCAATGAGGGTAGTCAGACATTTGAGCAATTTTCCCAGTGAGGTTGTGCAATATTCATCCTTGGGGATATTCAGAATGCAGCTGGAGTAGGTCCTGAACAACCTGATCTAAGCTAACTCTTTTTTGAGCAAGAGGTCAGACTGTAATTTTCACAAGTCTCTTCCAACATATATTATTTTTCTTCCATGGATCTGTGATAAGATTTACATAGTTCACAGGAATAAAATAACTTTGCTGCATTCCCAGTACTTAGACAGACTTATCCGACAGGGATGTAAAAGCCATGGGAATTCTCTGCTTTAGTTCTTCTACCTGAAAAATGTAAACTAATATATTCATCTAGTCACAGTGGTTTGTGTAGTGTACACCATTGTCTGTCAGTTGCTTCAAGTCCTTAGAGGACTAACATAATACATATATTTAAACACTTTATCAATAAGCATTGAATGGTAAGAACTTGTTTTCAGAAATAATACTTGGCTGTTGGCAACTGGGTTATAATTCCTGAAAATGTGCTTGTAAGTATTGCCTGGGGAGCTGGGACAAGCTATGTGTTGCCTGTGACTTGTCTGTGAAGTCTGTATTATCCAGAAGTGGTGATTTTCGTGCCTTCATGTGCTCCATTGCATGAAGTCTGCTTGAAACCTGGTCTGAAAGGTTTCCAGTGCCAAATGAAGCCAAGACCCATCCTTAAACAAGTAATGGAGTCCCCACCATTTGGAGTACGTGACTGGCTTCTAAGTCAGATCATTTTGCTTCTAGTCCTCGGCTGAAGAGACACTTTAAAATCTAAACATCAGTAGGTGACCAGCAATGAGTCCCAGATGGGCAGCAGTGGAGAGTGAAGACTGAAATTACTTATGCACAGCTACCCTGGCTCACTTCTACAGGGCAGGTATTTGTGCAGGCTTAAGCTCACCTCACTCCAGAAGAGGCATGAGAGCACTAGAGAACTACTTAGATCCTTAAAATAGGACTTAAGTGGGACTTAAGGGCTGTTCCAGCCATCTGTACAGATAGGAATGCCACCTACAAAGAGCAGCATGGCCCAGAAAAACATCCATTCGTGGGAGAGCCCACAGATAATGAATAACAAGGGGTTTGAATGTAGTTAAGACATATAAGGAACCAGAACAGAAAAAAAGTGTTCAATACTTAGTGGGACTCTGCATCCAGTCCATTGTAAGTGTGTATGCGTGTGTGTGTGCATACACATATCTAGGAAGAAGAAAACACTTGTAAAACATGCCTCCACACACTAAGTGATTACTGTGATTTTCTTAGCATGCTTGGGAAGGTTAAATGAAAAATAATGTCAGACTTGTTCTGTATTCAGCTGTGGAGGACAAGAAATGCTGCAGCTAATAAAGGCAGATTTGGCAGCTGCGGAGTCTTGGCAGGGGTACAGAGTTCCTTTGCGAGCTACTGAATAGCTCCAGCTGTGCAGAGCTTGAAATGTATCTTAAAAGCACTGAAAGACAGCTGTCCTGCTCCACTGCCCCACTTGCTTGGCTGAGAGAAGATGAAGGCGTTTTTAATTGCAAGCTTATGCTGTCCTTTGGGTTCTTCCCCTGCCCATACTCAGTTTTCCTGGTGTAATGACTTAAAAGGAAGAACTTCTCCATGGTACAGCCAGCAGGTATGGTGTAACCCAAGTTGGCCAAATGCAGGATGAATGGTACTGCAGATTTGATCTAGGTCCTGTTGTTGACAAAGGGGCAGACTGCTGCCAGAGCCATGCTCTGCATTATGGCAGGGTTTTCATATTCACCCAGCTCAGTCAATTATATAGATCCTCTGCTGTTCTGCTCCACCAGTGAGATGATTTTTTATTTTGTACTGTGTTTGTAATGAAGTTAGCAATGTGGGAGAAAAAGGAAAGTGCAATACAGTGCTTTATGTCCCAGTGGAGGAAGTTCTTCTGCCTCCTGCAAAAAGGCCAGCACTATTTAACAGGGAAGACATCATAGAAGTGGTGGTTGTGTCCACGGCTATACCAGGAAAAGCCAAGAGCCATCCCTGAAGTGCCTTTCAAAGTGTGCTCAGCTCTGCATGAAATGCAGTCAGTAGGATTAACCATATGCTTACATTAAATATAAGCTCAGTTGCTGATTTCTAGATACAAGCTTATTTACGACCATTTCATACTCTTTTCATCTTGTGCCAATGTTGTTTCAAATAGCTCTTCTTCCTTCAGGTGTTTCCCTGAAACTTTTCGTCCAGGTGAATAGATGTGTGGGTGTGTGTGTATGTGCACACACACTGTGAAATCTCTGATTTATTTCTATGGAGACCTGTCAGCCTTCATTTCTCTACGTTAAGGAAAACTGATGAATGTCTGCCCAGTTAGACCTTTCCCTCCTGTTTTTGAAGTCAATGAAAAGTTGTTCATAGAGGAAAACCAAGTTTTGGTGACCCAGTGCCTTAGATAGCCTTTGTTAAGGCATGCAGCTATTTCATAGTGGGAAGTGACTGCCTTGGTGCCAGGAGCTGAGCAGGACAATCTGGACAGCTCTAAAGGAGTGCCAGGAGAGTCGCTGTGGAATGACTACAGTGACTCAAAGGCCGTGATTTACCCAGATCGAGGTGAGAAATTTTGGTCATGTGTTCATTACCACCCAGTACCAATTTTTCCAGCAAGGCAAAAAAAAGTGTCAATGTCAACAAGACCCAAAAAGCTATTATTTCCCAAAAATACAAAGAAGGTATATTTCTTTTTTTTCTTCTTGCTCACTGAACCTCAGGGTAAAGGCAAATGTGATGTTGCAGCCAGGGCTATCTTTTCAGGTGACCTGTAAGGTCAAAACCAGAGTTTGTTTTGGGGCAGCAGGTAGATGGAAGAGTCATGGGACTTGGGGGGGGTGGGGTGGGGAAGGGGGATGCATTAAGCTAAAAGTGGAATTGCTGGAAGATGAAATAGGGAGTTGAAAGGAATCCTGGGGAATGGGCCAGTTTAGTTAGAATTCTAGTGGGTTTAGGAAAAAATGCATTAACATGTTGTTCCTTGAGCAGTGGGACTTAGGGAATATTTGTTGGGCTTCCTATGGCTCCCTTCCATGTGGATTCTCTCATGTTGCATAACTATGATGAGCTCACATTGTGACCTTTCCCGCTAACCGTCTCTGTCCTGTACCCCACTGCTAATTTTCCGGAATATTTTGAAACGTATTACTGTGATGCTTTTCCCTTTCCGTCAAACTGTACTGAAATCAGCCAACAGTCTCAATAGTTATCAAAAAAGGGGTAAGCCTGACAGACAAACAAACAACTACAGCACAGCTGCACAATCCTCATTTCCTCAGGAAATTTCACAAAATATTACAAACAGTGTCCATGTATTAAAGCTATGTAATATTTTAATAAGAAGGATGTAGATGTTCCCCCATTGAGACCTTACTTGGTGTATAGGCTGGCCTTTTTGTCTTTCTTTCACCTTCCTCTGAAGATTAAGGGCTTGATTGCAGCTGGAGGTAGGACATATAGATTTCCTGAAAGTGCCAAGCTATACCAAACCAAGCCAGAGGATCTTATACACCTGGTTAAACTCACTGCCAGGTGATTTGATTTGACTGGAGGATTGTCCCATTCCTAGCTTCATCTGTGTGTTTTCATTTAGGGAATTGCCTGATGTTTCCAGGGCTCAACACATCTCTCTTGTTCCCCTGTGGCATGCCATTGCTCCAGAGACTTAAAGAAACTCCAACACTGAAGCTCTGGCATTTTTCAGTATATATTCGTACAGAGCTTATGTACCTACTGTGCATTGCAAGATCACCTGCAGCAGCAAGAAGGGGACTTTGGTGATGCAGATGGTCACTTCAGGGACAAAGTTCTTATGAGTTTTGCTGGGGGATTTACTATGGTGCCCATGGCTTGTCTCTTCAATCTTTAAACTGAATGATGACAAAGCATGGGCTCAGACACTCTTCCCTGGCAAGTGCCAGGGACCTTCCTCAGTTGGTAATTCAAATCAGGTGACTCTGAGTTTTGGAGATAAGAGATTTTAGCTGTGTAAATTAATTATGAGGATTAAATCAGTTACATTTTAATTTTTAATTAAATTAATTCTATTTTGTTTCCTCATTACATCAGATCCATGTCATTTGAGATGCATTTGGTTGTATGTTACTATTTATTGATATTCTTGTTAATGATTTTAATTTCAGCTATGCTCAAGAAGTTTGAGATGCTTTCTGGAAATAGAGGCAAGTCCTGCATTAAAAGCCTTATTCTAAAGTAGATGAGGTGGAGAGGAAAAGAGTACAGCATATAAACATCTTACTGTGATATAAATAGCACTGTTATCAGTGTCATGATAGATTATGGGAGCTACAACAGCGTCATCAAACACAGGTAATGCTTTTAATTCATTTGATGCTTTAGCAGGAACCAGACCAGCATTTGACACTTTAGATCTTGATTGATGCAGCACAGGGACCTGTTTCTGCACAGGAAGTCCAACCTTAAGGTTAAGGAGATTAAGCACACCCAACATGGATGGGGGAATGTATATGGCTGTTTATCTCCAGTTGTTGGTGTATGGAGAAGTATGCTATTAATATAGCTGGTTGCTTATTGTTGGTTATCTGTTGCATATGAGTTGCTGTGACAGTGACTACCATCTCTTTGGCTACATAAAGAGAAGACTCTGGTGTCCATGGCAGGTTACATATAACTCATTTGGAGAGCAAAGTTATAATCTACCTATTTTAGCACAAATGTGGCATTCAAATCTCTCAGCAAGTTATCTAAAACCTCCATTTTATAGTAACATTTCACCATTCCAGTCTGTGGAAGCCGGAAACCAAAAATTTTGTCACTAAATACAATATTCATCAGACTTGCTGAAAGGTCAGAATAATATTTTCCAGCATCAGATTGTGGGCAGCCAGCAAATATAGTGACTTTCTGAGCAGTCATAACTTTGAAATGAAATCAAGCCGGGCTGAGAGAGCTAACATCTTATCTGTGACACCCAGACCGCATGTCCACCCTGCAGAGTAATGTGCCAGTGTGCACTCACAGCCTCTTCCTTTCCCCTAAGGAGTGCAATACCCACTGTAACTGTCCCTGTTGCACCCTTCAAACAGAAGGGAGAGGATTCAACTCCTCTGCTTTAGTTATCAAACTTTAAACTTGACCTTTCTTGATTCAGACACGTGAACCAAGGTGCATATGGTGGCAGCGTAGGCATCTTCTCTAGTGTATAGGGTTTGTTTGGCAAGGTTTTGATAGCAGAGGGGCTACAGCGGTGCCTTCTGTGAGAAGCTGCCAGAAACTCCCCCCACGTCCAATGGAGCCAAAGCCAACCAGCTCCAAGACAGAACACCATTGGCCAAGGCCGAGCCCATCAGAAGTGGTGGTAGAGCCTCTGGGATAACATGTTTATGTTAAAGAAGGGAGGAGGAAAGAAGGGTGAGGGGGAGATACCTGTGCAATTGCAGCTGGAGAGAGGAGTGAGAACATGTGAGAGCAACAGCCTGCAGCCACCAAGGTCAGTGCAGAAGGAAGGGCGGGAGGTGCCCCAGGCCCTGGAGCAGAAGTTCCGCTGCAGCCCGTGGAGCAGACCATGGTGAGGCAGGCTATGCCGCTGAAGCCCATGGAGGTCCACAGTGGAGCAGATCTCCACCCGTAGCCCGTGGAAGGGACCCACACCGGAGCAGGTGGATGCCTG